>Ga0131853_10014474_pt1 | contig 14459 bp, 5 predicted proteins | sample TergutLab28metaG_FD_92764 | JGI IMG/M metagenome (GOLD analysis project Ga0131853, IMG submission 92764) | Labiotermes labralis P1 segment gut microbial communities from Petit-Saut dam, French Guiana - Lab288 P1 (version 2) (version 2) | ecosystem: Host-associated > Arthropoda: Insects >... | reverse complement strand
TCCCCGGCGCTACCAGATTTTCTGAGTAGTAGTGGGTCTGGAACGGGGTCCACTCAGCCTCGTGAGCCTCGTGAGGTCAATTGAGGAGCTACTTGAATGAAAAAAGTAGTGGCTCCAGGTCTAAAAACAGAGATTAACGGCTGTGGGGACCCGTTGCGCTGACCACGTGACACCCCTCTATCCGTAAAAGTTGGCACTAACTTCGCCGACCGGCGGCGGCCGTTCTGTCGGTATAGTTCGCTTGCGGACTAAGGCCACGGAGTTTAGTTTATCCGCTTTGAAGTAGTCGTTTTCGAGAGCTATCCTACAAAATTTTCCATACCTTTCTCCATCCTTGCCATAGGTTAGTATCCTCAAAACAACAAGTGAACTTTATAAGCCAAGAGATTTCTCGTTGTAAAACATATTTAATAACTCAATTCATCTTTGTTAAAAGTAAGTGTAAATTTTTTTGTGCTTAATTTAAAAAAAGTTGAATACGTATGAAAGAGTGGAGGTATTACGCCACGCATTTGTAAAGTTGCCACTAGAAGGATATAACTGCTCAGATTCAAGCCTTGGCCACTTTACCCCTGAGAAGCGCACCCTGATACCACGGCGACAGGGCGCTGGTGGCCCCCTGTTCGGTCTTAAAACTTTGTAGAAAATAGAAATCTGTCTTTCGTCGAAAGGTCAAACCACAGTTCCTCTGTCACAAAATCTGTAACTATAAGACACCGAATTTCAGAATTCACCGTTAATAATGAGTAGGATGGAAGACGCGGTTTCGATTTAGGTCCTATGTAATTTCCAAGAACAGAAGTTCCTTAGAGTTTGCGATGTCCTCTCACGTATATCTTCGAACTGTAAGACAGTTCTGAGAAATAACACTCTCAGAACCACTGATCTGACCGCCGTTTCTCTGCACAGATATCAAAGGAGTTTAGTGTTCGTATTTGCCTTGTGCAGGTGCAGTGCAGTGCAACTTCAGGCCCTGCTCTTTCACAGCTCCCTGTCATAACCCACATCGAAACTCGGGAAGCAACCCTGGTGACATGGCAACCCGCAAACGCTGCGTAACCTTTTGTTTCAGAAGTATGCACACAAGAGACTTTCTTTAGGTCCCTGAAGTACAAAAAAAATGAAGTCCTTCAACGTTTAAACCCAGGACATGTAGAGCGAAAGGAAAGAATTACGCATGCAAAATGAAATACATTTAAAACATATTTGAAGAAGCTCGATGGGCCGACATAGCTCAGTCGGTGTAGCGACTTTCTACGGGCTGGACGGTCCGAGGATCGAGTCCCGGTGGGAACGAGATTTTCCGCACCGGTCCAGATTGGCCCTGGGACTCAACCAGCCTCCTATACAATGGGTACCGGTTCTTTCCCGGGGTAAAGTGGCCGGTGCGTGGCGTTGAACACCCACCCCATCTATCGCCGAGGTTAAAGAAAGAGTAGAGCTATATCTCTACTCCCCCTATGGGCCTTCGTGGCCTGTTCTAGGGTGAACTTTACCTTTACCTTTTATTTAAAGAAGTTCTGTGGTAAAACCTAAAAATAGAGACAGATGTAAAGTGTCGTGTGTGATACAATGCTGCTAAAATTGGCGAAGCATAGCAACCCTGGACACGAGCAGCTTAGGCATGAGAAGTCTCGAAGAGAAAAATTGAGGGGATCAAGCGTCAGGTTGGGCAATAAAAAGACTGAATGTATAGGAAGTCTTAACAAACATAAACAAATTTGCCCTATCTTCACGGGGTGTGTTTGCTTTTCTCGCAAGTTTAAAAAAATTAATAAAGTGCCGCTAACGTGATGAAAATAAATATTGGGAATGGAGATTCGGACTGCTCGCAGGAAAGCTGTTGCAGTTCACGCTCATTGATGTAGCAGTAGTATCTGCCAGTGTAACCTGTTTGTAAGTGTAGTAGTAAATTTTAAATACCTACATTTGAGTCTTCTCTGATTGGTCCGCCGAAGGACACGGAGAATAGAGTTGAAAGTCATGGATTTGTGCACTCAAAATGATTTGCCTATATGAAGGTAAAAGAATGTTTCCCTTGTTTCAAGAACTCTTGTCTTGTGGAAGAATTCGAAGTCATTAATTTACAGAACTAACTTTATGAAGCTGGGTCTTTTTCTAAAATCAGAGGATTACCTGCTTTAGAAACGACTAGCGTTTTAAGAAATCTGAGACGTATTCAAATTAGCAAATAGTCCCTCTTCAGAACCCGTGGAACGCAATCCGTACTGTATATGTAACTTACATTCTAATATTATCTATATTCTATACATCTTATATTGTTCTTAGATAATTTGATACAATCAGTATGCTCAATACCATACCATCAAAGCGACAATGTATTTATTATGTGAAAGAAAGGTACATACAGCGTGTCCCACTCGCTACCGAACCCGGCATTTCTTTAATAATTCTAACACCAATGAAGATATTGCAACGAAATTTGAACAGGAGTACGTGGCCACTTCCAGCACATGTTATGATAAAGTCACATTTCTTACACAGTGGGGTAAGTCCGCTTCAAATTTCGTTAAAATATCCTCATTAGTGGTAAAATTATTAAAGAAATTCCGGGTTCGGTAGCGAGTGGGACGCAATGTATTTCATTCTCCGTATGCCATCACCAAGCTTAAGGTAAAGAATTTTATTATAAGTAAGAATGTGAGATCTCACGTAAAAGTATACATGGTATTATTTACTTACGTGTAATAAAATTCTTTATACTTATCCTGATGATTATCTACTAAGATCGAAATATAAATTGCTTCATTAAAGCCAGTCTTGTCCGTGCACCAATAAAGAATTCACAGAATAAAACCAACAAATGCGCTGTCAAAATTATATTGTATACACAATTTGTCATAACTCCAACATTTTTCGGTCTACCTTGATTATCTTCAGGGATTTACTGAACATCAATAAAGCCTATATAAAATATAGATAGATTATTAAGTATATTAACACTTTTGAATTAAACTTTATTAGATATTACAAATTTCGCTTGTAGTATTGCAGAACTGGTCCATAAGTTGTGGAATTTGTACTTGCATGTTTTTACTAAGGTTCATGTCAGGAGGACGTCCGGTTCAAGTTTTAGTCTACTAAAACATGTAAAAAAGTTAAAGTGTTCCCGTTACACGCCCAGTATGGCCCAGAGGGTGCGTAGAGATATAGCTCTACTCTTACATGACCGCGGCGCTAGAAGGGGATGAGTGGTCAGCAGCTCGCCCCGGCCGCACTCTACCCCCGGGAAAGACCCGGTACCCATTTTACAGGAGGCTAGGTGGGCCCCAGGGCCGGTCTGGCCGGGCGGAAATTCTCGTCCCCACCAGGATTCGATCCCAGACCGTCCAGCCCGTAGTCAGTCGCTATACCGACTAAGCTACCTGGCCCACCACCAAAATATGTACTTAATGAAAATTTCAAACTGAAACCCCTCTATTTTCAAGTTACATCTTCACTGTTATATCTAGCTATTATGATCAGCACCCGTGAGTACAAATTTTGAATTCTCGCTCTCCGTTCGCGCTTGTTGATCCTACATGTGACAGCACGACATCCCAGTTACGCCCTGTAATTGAGTGCCAACTCTCACAATCCAGAGATCAGTGCTCCCGCGTTTGTATTTAAAGGTCGCGAGGTCATAATAGATTAATATTCCTCCTGCAGGGTCTACTGGTTCATTCCTGTCAAGCTCACAATTCTGCTGTCACGTCGACGAGGAAGAAAATGACGCAAATATCTCTCATTTAATGCAAACTCCAGTATATATTAATGCCATATAAGATTACGACGGCAAAAGAGGGACAGAGAGAGATAGAGCTTATCAAGCCGATGAATTTGTACGTCAGTGTCAAACATGGCAGCTATTTGAGGCCTGAGGCCTGACGCCTGACGCCTGAGCTATACTCACCAGTATGGGTGTTCACGGAAAACAACTTTTCATTAGCGCTGAGTTGCAAGTTTTGTACGTCTTAGTAAGAGAGGACCCCCCCCCACCCCCACCCCACCCTTCCATAAATTGAATTAGTAACTTGAGACAAGGATAGTGGCAAATTTTATGTAATGTTCAATCGTATCATTCGGAAAGAAAACTGGGTGGCCCAAATCACGAGAGTTTAATTTTGGGGAGTTTAAATCGTCATGGATGCATGAAAAGCGTGGAGTTGCAACTTTGAAGGAAGGAACTGTTTCTGTGTTTCCAACAAGAGAAGAAATCCGAGAAAAACTGTGTAGCGTTTGCCGGGCACAGAAACTTCCGTATTCGTAGTGACATCTAGCCATCATCCCTGCAAACAAAAGTGAACAGAAATTCCATACTCAACCGTACATTCCATATTCAAATGAAAGTTTGATCTCAGAAACATATAAAATTGTAGCTCAAACTTCTCAGAAAAAAAATCACATTTCTCTTATATCTTATTTCACCTAACGTTGTTCATATTTATCTTTTTTTTTTTTTTTGTACGGAGGAACAATTGACAAGAACACGTTCTCTATCGGTGTGAAATGTGAAACTCCTTGAGGCTAAAATAGATTAACTCTGTTAATAATGCTGCTTTCAGATGTGTTAAAAGGAAGCGATATTGTATTTCAGTGATGTGTCATGTTTTTCACATTCTCCATTTCGTGCATTAAAATTCAGTTATTGTAATTCGAACCAGTAGAGTGACTTCAATAAAACTGTGTGAATTCGTTGGTTCGAAATGTAAAAATTGTTTTGTTTTGTTTTGTTTTGTTTTGTTTAGGTAATGTAACTTGAAGTGATACGACGACTGTGTTCCTTTAATATAACTATCGTTGATCTGAAGGGCTTGAGAAAACCATATAGTCCTTAGTCATGAAGACGCGTAAGATTACCTTCCAATACAATTTTTGCCATCGGATTGTTACCTTACGGGTTTACTGTCTTTGTATTTTTGTACGTGTAGATAGATAGATAGATAAACGGATGGATGGATGGACGGACGGACGGATGGATTGATGGAGAGAATATGCCGATCCCAGTGGCCGCGCGGACTAAGGCGGGGTTCTGAGGTGCTCTGTTGCTGGGACTGTGGGTTCGAATTCGCCGGGGGCATGGATGTCTGCCTCTTGTGGGTGTTGTGTTTTGTTAGGTAGAGGTCTCTGCTGCGAAGGGTTAATCAATCGTCCAAAGGAGTCCTACCGACTGTAGTGTGTCTGCTTGTGATCCTGAAGCCTCGATAATGAGGAGGACTTGGCGCACTGGGGACTGTTGCGCAATGGAAAATCTATATGTATAATACAGCGCGAGGATGTGACGGTTTTCCATTGGCTCCTCAAACAAACCGGACAAAATGTAGTACAACGTGGCAAGGAATAAGCAGCATAGTTTGTGATTGAAGGTTTTAAGTGTACTGCGAATGACAGCGACAGTCTTCTGTGATAAGACGCAGCATTGGTTAATTACTTATTGTTGATATTTCAGAGATACCTGCTGTTATCCCAGAACTTAACTTTCTCCAACTAGCACAAAAACTGAAGTTAATTTTATACTATTCATATTGTACATAATCTTACAATTAATTTATCAAAAACAAATGCATTTAATAAAATGCAATTTTCAACACGTATTAAACTCATTATACAATAATACATTATAAACCAACAAATGCACCTTTTATAAATTAATATTTTAATTGTTAATTTTTTTTGTCTTCTACGAGTTTCGAACTCGAGGGTTCATCTTCAGGAAAACGGCTGTGTATACAGTTATGGTATAGTACGTTTTACATGCATCATTATAAGCAGTCTTGAAGGTAGAAGAGTGTGTTAGATAAAAAGTGTTAAATTCCTATACGTTTCTGCACCGGGGTGCCATCCTCTGGGCAGTGTAGTGTGCCGTAGGCTATGCTACACTGCCCAACATAACGCACGTCGCAGGCTACATGTGGACGACATCCCTTGAGATGCCATAAGATCCAGGAAGATGTTTCTATGCATAATGCATACTGAACCTAACCAGCTGCGGACTTATACGTGGAACTGTTCACTATCATATAATATTAACGTCACAGTACTGTAATGCTTAGGTTTATCATGTTTTTATACAGTTTAGAATCTTAGAACTGTAGATACTCCTACACGGGCAGTTTAATACGTGGAATAAAGTGTTGGGCTTATATTCCTTTGTTATAACTCCCTGAGGATGGTACGTCGGTGACGAAACATGTAGGAGTTTAATATTGTCTATGAATTGCATTTTATTAAATACATTTACTGGTTGATGGATTAATTAAAATTAGCTAAAATTAATATTTGTATCTTACAATTTGGACAGCCGAAATAATGTAGTCGACGCAGGGAGCAGGGTACGGTATGGACAATTCCGAGATCGAATCTCGGTAGGGGAGGAAATTTTTCTCCTCTTCAAAATGTCAGCAATTTCTCTGGGGCTCATCCAGCCTCCTACTCAACGGGTGCCTGGTTTCTTTTCTGCGTTTAACTCGGCCAGGGCATGAAGTTAATCACTCACCTCCATCTACTACTGAGACTAAGAATGAGTGGAGCTATACCTTTACTTCCCCTCATATGTCTTCATGGCGAGGGCAGGGGAAGCTTTACCTTTAGCTTTATCATGATTTTTGAAGTTTGCTGTTGTTATTGACCTCAGGGTGTTCGATAATTCTCAGTATTCGCTGTCTGAACTTCTGCAAAACTCGCTGCGATAAAGTCCCATTAATGTCCCAGTTGCCTTCGTAACATCATACCAAAACGTTCAACATCCACAGTGGAAAGGTAATCGTTTCGTGCTGTGATTTATTAACGCCTAGATTATGTTGAGGGAAAGGAACACCAGGCGGTTACCGTAAACTGTGGGCGCTGTTACACTCTGCTGCAAACATTTGTAGCGATGAAATTGAAAAGTTGGGCAGAGGGTGACAAGTGGAGCAAATTCCCACAAGACAAAGCAAAGCAAAGCAAGCAAAGTAAGATTTTTCTTATGCTAATATTTTCAGGCCGCTTAAGAAGACGGGTTTTGCGACACACTTCGGTGGGCAGTAACTTCCCCATACTTGAAAGTCCCTGAATTATTCTAGTAGGATTGTCTCACGCCCGAAGCGTATGCTACTCCTCCCCCGCTGCACTCAAGAACTGGAAGTCCGCATTAGAGTCGAAAATTGAGAAACTACTGACGGTCTCTTGAGCGAGTTAGGTTCAGGCTGCGACAGCTGCAGTTGTATCGAGTGACATGGTGGTCATCGGGAACGGGTAATCTTCATGCAGCATGCTACAGTTACTGGACCGCAGTTATCTTGCAGGCTTTTTTTTTATTTATTAGCCATCAGATTTTATAATCAAACTATAATCTAATTTGCTATCTTGTTCTGTTTTACACGGTAGGGTAGACCTCAGTCGTGAAGGTCGGAGGTCCAACGACTTTTTAGCCTTCTATTTCTCATTGGTTGTGTTATAGTTGTCACTAGTGGGTTGGGATGGGATACTAGTTTGTTGAGGTGTTTGTCAATTCTTTCCTTAATGATCTGAATTACATAGGTGATGTTGAGGTCTGTATGGAGTGTGTGATTTGATACAAACCATGGAACATTTGCTATGGTTCTTAGGTTTTTTGATTGTGATCTCTGTATAATTGCTGCATTGGATTTGTTGGCGCATCCCCACAGTTCTATTCCTTATGTCCATATGGGTTTAATCACTGCTTTTTAAACAAACAATTTGTTTTCTAGTGATAGGTTTGAGTTTCTCCCTATTAGCCATTTGATTTATTTTACTTTTAAGTCGGTTTTTTTTTCTTTTCTTGATAATGTGCTGTTTCCAGTTTAGTTTGCAATCGAAATGTAGCCCTAGGTACTTCACAGATTCTACCTGTGGTAGTACTGTTTGACTGATGCTTATTGCGGGACAGCTTTCTTTCCTGAGGGTAAAGGTTATGTGTGATGACTTGGTTTCGTTAACTTTTATTTTCCATTTTTTAGCCATTTCTCTACGGTGTTGAGGTATTCCTGAAGGTTGCGTGAGGCTGTCGTGGGATTTGCATGGGTCGCAAATATGGTTGTATCATCCGCGAATGTGCCCATCTTTGTGTCCCTGGATGTCGGTAGGTCAGATGTGTATAGTATGTAAAGCAGAGGTCCCAGGATGCTTCCTTGGGGTACCCCTGAGTGGATTTGGAAGCCGCTTGAGGTTTCGTTATTGTATTTAGTTACGAAGTGGCGCTCCTGAAGGTATGATTTCAGTAAGTTGAAATATCTTATGGGGAGAATTTTTTTAAAATTTTGTGGAGTAGTCCTGGGTGCCAGAATTTGTCAAATGCCTGGCTGACATCTAGGAAGGCTGCTGTGCAAAATTGACGGTTTTCCAGGGCTTTGTTGATGGTATCTGCCACCCTATGGCATTGTTGAATTGTAGAGTGAGCCTGTCTGAATCCGAACTGATGGTTTGGAATCCAGTCATGTGGGTTCAACACTTTGTTGATCCTTTTAAGTATAAGTTTTTCCAGTATTTTTTAGATAGTGGTCAGTAGGCTGATGGGTCGGTAGGAAGTGACATCTATAGGGTTCTTCCCTGGTTTAGGTAAAGTTATGATTTGTGCCTGCTTTAATGTCTTAGGCCAGTATTCTAGTCTTATTATGGCACTGAGAATGTACAGGAGGTTTAGCAGTCCTTTCTGAGGTAATTCTTTCAGCATTGTGGCGGTAATGAGGCCAATTCCTGGTGCTTTTTTGTGGTTAAATTTTTTAATTTCTTTTTTGATTTCTTTTAGGGTGAATGGTTTGAGGCGGTCTTGCTGGTGTATGGGAATTTCTAGCTCTTGTTCCACTTCCTGATTTTGATCGCTGTTGTATGGATTGAACACTTCTGACAGATGTTCCGCAAATAGGTCAGCTTTTTCCTTGTCGCTTTTCGCCCAAGGTCCCGGAGGTGTTGTGTTTTTGCGTATTGGGGGTTGCGATTCTTTCGGTTTTCTCCTGTTTTTTATTGGCTTCCAGATGGAACTGTCTTCTCTTTTTAGGCTGGATATGTAGGCTTTGAACGATTCGTTTCGCAGTTCTTGAAGTTTGGATTTTAATTTGTTGCTTATTTGGTTGTATTTTCTCTTGTTGTCAGGGGTATGGGTTCTTTACCAAGTAGACCTGGCTTTTCGCTTTTCGGCTATTAGCCTCTTTATTTCGTAAGTTACGTTGCTAGGTGCCCTTTGGGGTTCGCTATCCTTCAGGCTAGAGCTAAAAATACTTCCCTTCATACATTTTGGTCTGTCACCACAATCTACGAAGAAAACGTTCCATCCTCGCGCAAAGTGATTCCGTTACGGGCCCAGTGTGGCCCAGAGGGTGGGTAAAGGTATAGCTCTACTCTTCCATGACCGCGGCACTAGAAGGGGGTGAGTGGTCAGCAGCACGCCTCGGCCGCACTTTATCCCCGGTAAAGACCCGGTACCCATTTTACAGGAGGCTGGGTGGGCCCCGTTCCTATGAGTTTAATTTAACTTGGAGTACCTGTTTTAACGGAAATTACCTGCGACGTAGTAAAAAGCCTGTCTCTCGCAGCGCCGTTATATGCACGTTTCAACGTGGTTGTAACCTTCCTACATAGGATTAGCCTATTATTATTTTAAAAACTCTAAAAGAAAGGTGGGCTGGATACGTAGCATGTATGGGGGAGTAGACTTTCGTTCTGGAGTAAGAAACCCTGAATGGAATGCACCATTTTTTATACCTAGTTGCAGGCCTATATGACAGGATAATATTAGAATTAATTTAATTAAGCGGTTGAGGGTATGGGCTGAATTTATCTGGCTCAGAATAGGGTCGAAAGACGGGTTCAGTAGCGATCCTTCGGGTTACATAAGAAGTAAGAAATTTCCTGACAGTCTGAGAGATTGCAAACTTCTGACAGTCGCTCTGCTTGAACACAGGTACCCTTGCGAAGGACTGCATATATGACCTGGCGGAAATTTTCTTTATTTGAAACAAAATTTCTTGATGCCTTCAAGAATTTTTGAATTCAGTGAACTAATAAATTGCAGCTTAGACTTCACAGATTGTGCCCGGCTGCACGCCAAGTACCCATAACACCCAAATTGATATGTTCCATTCTATCGCCGAATTTTCCGTTTCATCCTTTGTCCGCACAACCACACAGCTCTGAATTTATCATTCTTACGACAGAATTTTCCTCTTTTTATTTTTCTGTGATATTGAATTCATCTTCAAGTCTATAGGAGATCATGATTTATACTTTTGTGTCTCCTTGTCTAATACAGTGAAAACGTAACTTTTCTATCGTTTGCTTTTTCCTTTTCATACTGCGAACCTTTCAGACAGCAAACCAAACATAAAAAAATTACGCCATACTCTTCCCATTCGTATGATAACAATGGCTGCAAAAGTTACATACAAAAACCAACGTAGAGATTCTCGACGCAAACCCAATCCTCATACACAATCATCTTTGTGATAGCACGAGTTAATCTTAATTTCTTAAATGGCTAATTACTAAGAACCCTAAGGAGTAAAACGCAATTGCTTACTTTAAAACTGTTCAAAGATTCGGTTCCGTGTCAAACATCATCAGTCTAATAAAACTGTATAAGAATTTAGTGTATCAATCACGATTGCATAGCATATCAAGAATGATAAATCCAGTTTTTTTATAGACATGGGTCCGTGCATCGTGAATCGAATTGAATAATTGTCCAACAAGATGCGACTGTGTTCAATTTATTTTACTTCTGCAGACAGCTGCACGTGTTTCGGGTGTTGACAACCATTAACAGGAGCTCGTACAACTCAACAACGCGAGCGGTTGTTAGTAGACCCAGTTGAACAGTGCCAGAATCTGTAATTACAGTTGTACGAGCTCCTGATGATGGGTGTCAACACCTGAAACATGTCGAGCTGTCTACAGAAGTATAATAAACTGAATACCGTCACATCTTGTTGAGAAATCCAGTGTTTCCTTACATTAGTCATTCCATGGAATAAGACGTTTAAAATATTACAAAAATTCTGTTTTAATATATGTTTTAAGACGCATTTCAATCTGTTACATTAAAAGATAAAAGTGTGCTAAATTTGTGATTATGCGTGTAAGTAAATACTGCCAGACTAAGTATTTGTGTTTTAGTAATTTATAAATTCACGTATTTCTGCTATTGTAGAAAATTTAAGTTTTGCACATATATTTACTTGTTTATAGAGGTTTATTATTCACCCTGCCGTAGATTCCAGTTACAAAATTCTATCGCAGTTTCCAACTAACACATTGCGTTGTCATCACTGAGGTTCTTACTACTTATCTGAAAATTTTGCACTAAGAGATAAACCAATTTAAGAATCAAAATTTAATTTCTTAATTTAAGCTTGTACAGTTTTCAGCTCCTACATTTTTATACCCATTACAATGGATATGGCTGCTTATCTTAAATAAGAGATAGAAAAGTTAAATCACATGATTTAAAGCTTCCACGAGGGCAAATATTAACACTGGGTTACGACAGCCGATACGGGGCGATGCATACAGTTATTTTGGGTTAGCGTCCTGCTTGATTTCAGAATCAGTACTGAAAAAGGAGTCATTATATACCCCCGAAATTTGGTAACCAACTAGCAGAAAAAACGTTGAAAATACCACGAATACCGCAAGAGAAATGTACAAATTGAAAACAAATCCAGTTTTTGGCGAGTTCGTGTAGCCGCGAAGAGCAACTATTAGCTTTCTCCGTGTCCGTCCGTCAGTCCGCCAGTCGTTTGCTTGTGTATATCAGCGCAACTCCCACTACACATATTTCCGTGAAATTTTATATTGGACACTTTCATGTAAATATGTCCAGACATAAGAAATTTGTTTAAAATAGGACAAAAATATCGAGAAATTTACATAAATATCTAAGTACCTGTCATTGTTGCTGTCGACATTAAATTCCCATTAAAAACTCTCTTCGAGGGAAATCAATCATATCAGGATATCAGAGTTGCCTAGGGTGTAAAAACGTCATGCGAACGCGCTACAATTTTTCTGTTTAACGTGCATTTTCCTCTTGTGACGCATTAGCAACTTCCGTAAATGTAAAAATTAAAATAAGCTACCTATGGATACAAATACCGTTTTAACTGAACTAATAATAAATTTACAGTAGAGTAATGCGTTATTATTAATATTATTATTATGTTGTTGTTTTTGTAAATTTGATGTCACTCTACCTGCATAAACTGATCACGAATTCATCAGTACAAATTGGCAGATTGATACGGAGACATATTTGATTTGATAATCAATTCCAAGAAACCTAATAGCTCCTGTCAAGCCAACCGTCGCTCCGACAGTCAATAAACCAACCAGCATTTTAGGTAAATCGAACGTGAAACTGTTGTGTTCAGTACTACCTGTGTTCAGTCCCTATGCTGTACAACAAACCCACAATCCCACTCCCACCTTATTTCTTCAAAATCATTTCTATTGAATCTGTTTCCATCGCACTTGATATATATAAATTACGGCTATTCCAAATCATATATAATTATAATTTCATTTGCTTAGGTATTTTTCATGGAATCCGTTCCAGACCAAGGTTGTTTTGTGACTTTTTATTATACAAACTGGCTACTTGATATAGCTTAAACTAGTGAAGAGAGATTTGTATGTAAGGCATACGTAACACTGCATAACATACGGCTGTTTAAAATGTCAGTACACGTAATATATTTGTCAATAAAATTATTTTTCTAGTAACACAAAGAAACATATCTTAATAGTGTAACAAAAAATACACCACAACAGAACACGTAATAAACACAATAATATTTCGATTGCCGAACAGTCTAAGAATTGACTTCTCAACCCTTGAAAATGGGACCTATAGACTCCCCGAAACGTCGGTAAAGTACCAACATACGCTGCATAACAAACCAGAAGAGCGACGAACTAATCTACACGGCGGAGGAAGTTTGAAATTTCAAACAGTTCCGTATGTGGTTATATCGGTCCATGTAGCTGCACAGAAATTTTCTGATAATTAGGTAACGCGTTATAAGTACAGTTTTCTTCAAAATATCTCTGACGTTTCATACCATACTACAAGGCAACACATCCCCAAAAGGGGGCAGTCTTTACATTCATTGTCAGCAGAACAGCAAATCTCACATGTAACTGTAATATTTATAACATGTTGCTTACATAGGGCAGGCGTTTATATTCACGTATGATTTTACGAGGCTCAGTTAGACTTCATTCAGAGTTTCTCCAAACTTCCGTCTGTAATACTTTAAATTCCAGTAAGTTATGCACATTGAAGTGTCTCAGTATTGCATTCCCAGTGCTCGATCTGGTTTAAGTAAGAGAATTTGCGTTATAATGTCGATATGTTGCCAATAGCAACTGCAGAGGACATGTTAGGGGCAACTAATTCGGATAATTAGATAACCATATCATGAGATTAGTCAGATGGTCGATATCTTTGTTGTTAGTTTAATTTAATTCATCACTAATCAGAACAATGCTCCGGTCAGAGCCGGGATATATCAGTCAGTATGGTCATTAAGCTACGGTCTGCGCTACTAGCAACGGGGATTCGGTGCATGACGTGGGCTTTCTCTGCGGTCCGGAGAGTGAAGCCGACCAATCACACGAAGCTGTTACGAGGTTAAAAATTGGAGCTACACTTTTATTTCGCCCTACTCCTTCACTGCGCGATACTAGATTAAGGACTGTCACAAATTCTTACGCTTACTTTGCCATGTTCTGCTCGCCAACAGAGAATGGTTTTCATGTAATAGTAAATGAATGGAGCAGAATTCATGAGAAGCCGTTAGTTGCTCAGCTGCCCAAATAATTCTCCGACTTTTGTAGAACCGGCGTTCAGAGAATCTTCACTGATGAAATAATCTCCTGAGGCATTCCAGTACATTCCACACTATGCACATAACGTTTTATGATATATTTCAATGCTATTTTTATCTAAGCTTAAGTGTTCGTATAGGTATATTATCTTAAAGATTTCAGTCAAAATATTTTGTGTAGTCCTCATTCTCCCCCTCCCCACACGCATACAAACATATTACATATCCCTTGGCAAATGTGTGCGTTGTTGTGTGTGTGTGTCAAGGTTTTTTTTTTTCATATATCCAACTACATTCCAATAGTCTTTAATAGTACTTTATCTTAATTCTGAGGTGTGTCATCCTCGTTGTGTGTAGAAAAAGACTAATAGTGCAGTAAATATCAGTCATGAAACCACAACTATGGTAGTATGGATTTATGATGGTATTTAATACCAAAAAATAACTACATGTTTCGGCCAATAGCGACCATCTTCAGGTTATTACAATTTTGCTAAAATTTTATCATATATATATATATATATATGCCTATATTGCGAGGTGATGCTGAGATCTCATCATCGTTACGCGTTAAAATCAGTTTATTTAGTGGGAAGTCTAATGGTCAATGACTGGTAGGATGTAAGTTTATGGGTAGGT
>Ga0131853_10014472_pt1 | contig 14460 bp, 10 predicted proteins | sample TergutLab28metaG_FD_92764 | JGI IMG/M metagenome (GOLD analysis project Ga0131853, IMG submission 92764) | Labiotermes labralis P1 segment gut microbial communities from Petit-Saut dam, French Guiana - Lab288 P1 (version 2) (version 2) | ecosystem: Host-associated > Arthropoda: Insects >... | reverse complement strand
GTCAACGAAAGAGTGCGTGACGACAAACGTTTCACAATTTCTGATCTGTCCCTGCACTTTCCTCAGATTTCAAGGACTCTACTCTATGACATTGTCAGTAGTGGCTAACATCGCAGGCGGCCGTATTCTATGAGGAGGGTATACAAAAACGATAAGTGCTCAATAATGGCGGCGAATATGTGGAAAAATAGTTTGAAGAATGTAGAATCTAATAACAATAAAATTTTATACGGAATTTTAATCGATTTTTTTACAGCGAAACGGTACTTACTTTCTGAATAAGCCTCATATATCGATATCTAGAAACACAACGTAATATGATTATTTGATTGGTATCACTTCTAAGATTATCGGCAGAAACTGAGTTGCATCCATGTTTGCATTATTTTTCCTCTGAATTATCTACGGTATCACTTAGACTCTGAAGAAATTTAATGAAGAGTTGGCGAAACATAAGTGAAATATGATTTAAGGACTCTTCTAGAGTACTGTTGGTAGTTCGTTTTTCTGTCCATTGTTCGCTAATCATTTTCCTAAAAGACAATATAAAAGATTTAATGTTTAAATGTTACTAATGGTCATAGGATATGACCTAAACTCGCCGACCAAGCCTCCTGTACAATGGGTAGCACGTCCTTCCTGGGTGTAAAACGGCCGGGATGTGATGCTAACCACCCACCCCTATGTAGCGCCGAGGTTGCGAATGCGTTGGAGCTATTCCTCCTCCTCCCCTCTGAGCCTGCATAGGTTGCTAATGGGGTTACCTGTACCTTTACCCTCTTATCAACATTATCAACATTACCCAATTGTACCTCAGCAACTCCGATGCGTGTCTAATAGCCCTTTTAATCCATCGCTCACTTCCCATTCCTCCTCCAACACCCACATTTCCGCCACAAACAACCTTGATTCGTGTAACTTTCATAAACGTTTTTAAAATGCTAACCCGCATCCCTGCTTCATTACACTGTAGATATTGTCATGTCTTCTTCATCAAACATAAAATAAAATGTAAGTACCTAAATTCCAGTGTAGATTTGACCATCGTTAGCCTGTCCTTGTTAACGTCGCGACAGCAGACGTCTTGACAATAACACAGAGCAGTTCCAACTATAAATTTCAGAAGTGTGACACACAAAACTCTTATAAATGGTGTGTTCGAAAAATATATCCTATATATCTGTCGTGCCAAAAGTCAATTGCTCCCAAGGCTTCTGTCTCGCATTATGACTCATCAGGATTCGTTGAACAAGAGATAGGACCATTGGATGGCCACGGGACTTCACAGAAACAAAGAAATTTTGGTAATTCACTGCGGCCTACTTTCCTATCATATATTCTTATAATTCTCACGCGTGTGCTAGTTTTGATTTAATATCGTGAAGAATTTTCCATTCAAGTACAGGTTTTGTGTATGTCTTTGCTGAAGTTTATTGGGTGTAATCTGAAATATCCACATCATCGGCATGTTTGTAATTGATGACTTGCAAAGAACACCCCAGCCAAACACGTATGTATGATAATGGTCTATCCCGGTGCCAGGTTTCACATTCCTGGCTTTAGTGTTTCGTTAGTTGTGGCTATCAAAACGTAAGCATAATACACAATTATTTATTACCTTAGTAAAAGTTACGAATTTTTCCAATATCAACTGCCATAAATCATTTTATGACACTCAACGGAGTGGTGCTGTTAAATCTCGTGCCTCAAAGTTTATATGTCCGTCGTTCTAGGAAACAGGAACTGCGTCAAAAGGGTGCTTTCCAACGGACTAACTCCTCTACTAAGTTTCGTGAAAACGTTCAGTTGTTTCACACGTTTGACTGGACACACCAATACCACAATGATACTTGAAGCCTATTTTTCCTCTTTAGGAAGTCGTCAAATTGATTTAAAAAAAGCATGCTTTCGTATCCTGAGTGGGATTTTGTAATGCAAGACCTTTACGTTTTCGACAAGGTGTGTAAAATAAACATGTTTCATAACATTTGTGACGATCCCAGTGGCCGCGCCGTCTAAGGCGTGGGTGTGCGGCCGCTCGCTGGCGAGGATTGCGGGTTCGAATGCCACCGGTGGCATGGATGTCTGTCTCAAGTGCGCGTTGTGTTTTGCCAGGTACAGGTTTCTGCGTCGGGCTGATCACTCGTCCAGAGTGTGGTGTGTTTGAGTGTGATCATGAATCCTCGATAATGAGGAGGCCTTGAACCACTAGGGCTGTTGCGCCATGGTAAAAAAAAGCCATTTGTAGCATCCGTAGCATCAATACATATCCGCCGGCTGTCGGAATATTACAGAGTATTTCAGATTTGCAGGACAATATTCCGTGCTAACGTAGATCTTGATGGTGGGTCGGCAGTGCAGTCTGCATCTGCACCACGGCGCTTGAAAACGGCACTATTACTCACAAACATTGCTGACGAAATGACGTCGTAATGAAGGACGCCAAATGTGTTTGCCATTTTACGAATCTCATTGAATATGAGACAGTGACACACCTGAGTCCTTCGTCGCGTAATTTCATTGCAGTTGGAGTTTGGGTAATATCGTACTAATTACAGATTTATCACATTACAAATACTGCTTAGAATTTTCCTTCAAACACAAAAAAAAAATAATAAATCTGCACCGCCGCAAATACGTATCTTGTAAACGCATTGTGTTAAAAGATATGGCGTGTATTACATTATCAGTGATTTGTTTATGTAGTTGAATTTACGTTTTGGTCTCCACTACACGAAATTTCAGTTTTATACATTATTATTTTTATGGTCGAAAATAATGAGTGAAAGGTCTTGATAATTGTGGTACGTTATATTAAAAAAAATAAATTTATACAATTAGAATTTATGTTTATTTTTATATTTGCGTCTGCCCCTTGGTTTATTCCAGATCAGAATTAATTGTAAAATTGTGAGTACTTTAGGCATTTGGTAGGATTCTGGACGGTTGAGGGTTCCGTTGACAGGCCTAAACACAGATGAACAACACAATCACGTAGAAGATGTGGACATTATTACCTACTTCCACTGGCATTCTAGTCCATAATTACAGTGTTTAAGCGATAGACGACAGAACATGTCTTCAACCACGCGGCCCTTGTGGTCGATATAATGGCAATTTATTTTAGATAAAACTTCAAACAATCCCCTCGCTGCACTCTCACTCGTTAGATACATCCAATCCCCACTCCTTTTCCTCTAGAAAACTAACGTATACACACTGCACCTTCTGGTAGCAACGACACATGGCAGTAAGGAACACGTCCCTCTGAAACACAGGCGCTCGGCTTCAGCAGGTAAGAAAATTACGATTATATACCAATTATACACTGCCACCTACAATAAAAATAATCCGTACGTAATAATAATAACACTGTAATACTTAATTTGAAATATTCGCAATAATCTGTGTCACGTCACTGCATAACTCATACCGTTTTACGAACTAACCTTGTGGCATACTACAGGTTTTGGAGGTAAATGACTATTAGTAAAACTTAGCAACAGGAGCTATCAAGAACAGACCCAAGTATGTGCAAACACAGACAGAAATGGGGCACAAAACATCTTCCGATTTCTTACACGAAAATTACAGGAAAACATGTTTTATATTTGTATCTGTACACAACGGCAAAACACTACATTAATTATCAAAATAATGACACCCTCACAAAAGAAACGGAAGAACCAATTGTTAGACAAATAGCTATATGTAAAATAAAACTCTCACATTTAGTAACTATTAATATGTACACTTGAATAAGAGCTAAATATGTGTGTATGTAGGATTATTGATGATTTGTTTTAGACATGTGAGGATTAGTTATGTCTCTCTCCAGAATTTGACTTTCGGACACGGACAAAATATCGGATAAATTAAAAAGTGTTTTTTAGCTTATACTAGAGAAAATTGTAATTGTTTTTTTCAGTATCAGTTAATTATGTATGTTTCCTTAGATTGCTCGGATAATCAAAATTTACAGCAAGAACAATGGGCTCGAACTATTTTATGGTTACAGAGCAAGGGAATAAGTAATGTGTGTAACCCATTAATATGTTGTTTATTCAAAAAGCCGCCATTTTGAAATCGAGCATGTTTGTTTTGTCCCTGTGTTATTTTACGGTTGATTTGTGTGACTTCTACTTCCCTTTCAGATTTATGTTGACACTCTACTACATTAATTTATTTGCATTTTCAGTCATTCTTATTAACATTCCCGTAGTTCATTACAGCTCTTTCCCTTTACCTGTACTGTGACTGCGTGAACTAACTGCCATATAATATATACTAATGCAGGTTTCTCTAGGACTACGACAATTATTGAAAAAGTTTTTTTTTATTTGGTTGATGTTATCAGTATAAACATTTTAACTTGGAATGACCGTGTAAGAGAATATAATGAATTTTAAACACCATCGGTAGTTTGTCACAGAGCGGTGGTTACACAAGAATTACGAAGTAAATTATTATATTTAACTCCAACTGAACAAAAACATTTGACTATTTTATCGATGGATACCAAGAAAACTAAATTTTTCTTTTTCAAATATGAGGGTGTTGTGTTGCTTATTATATTTTCAAAGTAATGAGTAAAAAGACAAGTATATCCAATGTAAATCCGCGTGAATACGTTAATGTCAATAACTACAACAATCTTTTAAACGCCGAATTAAATCCCATCTGCCATTTGCTAGCAATATTAGGAGCTCACCATATTTTCCATGTTAGTAGGATAAGGGTTAAAATAAACCGTCAATCGCAATTAAAATTTTTATTATCAATACTTATTACTCATTAGAACATGTTTCACCGGCTTGGCCTTCTTCACGTAAAACAAAAAAAAAAATACAAAATTCTTAAAAGTTTAATTGCACCATTAATTTCTATAGAAAAAAATGAGATCACGTTTTACACAAGGGGTAATAATTAATAAAGATTCATGTTATTGACGTAATTTTCGTAGTTTTATATATTCCAGTTATCTCAAAAGCATGCAAGAATATTGCCTTAAAGTTACAGTTTACGCTTTTTAAGGTTATTTTATGTTGCGTACTTGATGATTGTACGTCATTTTACTTTGAGATGATCTGTAAAGTGGTTTATATGTTATCAGAAAGATATTAACGAATAAAATTTTATGTCAATAAATTTGCAACTCTTTTACAAGGACTTTGTAAAGCATGGATATCCACCCATTAATAATTTCGTCATGTCCGTCTGTCTGTCTTCAAGGAACAATGTACAAACCATGGGATCATCAAGGGTCAAACGCGTTACGGTAGGACAAGGCTAAACTTTGCAGAGACATTTCTATGGTCAACAAATTTTCACGTTTTCATGTCGGTGTGAAGTGAGACCACGAACCTATTTTTTATACTAATCGTATTTGTTAAGTCGCACGATTACTGTTATGCGTACGTGAGGTCGAAGAGCATAAGGGCCATATTAAGATTTAACCAAAAAGTTCAATTTAATTTTTCTCCTCCGACCTCCAGAACTACCAGGTAGATCAGGCCTGCGTAACCTTTCATGTGGTGCGGGCAGCAACATTTGGGTCGGCTGCACGCAGGCGACAAGAAAATCAATGCACAGAATGAAGAACGAATCTGCGTAAAATGAAAGTGTAATTTTTAATGTGTATTTTTATGTTCGTTCGCAAAATTACAAAGGGCCACTATTAGCTACGTCATGTCTGTCTGTCTGTCCGTCCGTCCGCATGGAACAACTCGGCTCCCACTGGAACGATTTTCATGAAATTTGGCATTTGAATATTTTTCGAAAATCTGTTGGTAACATTCAAGTTTAATTAAAAACCTGACAAGAATAACGGGTACTTTACCTCGCTCTATTCTTCTTAGAATAAGGAATGTTCCGAGAAAAAATTAGAGAAAATCAAAATATATTTTATGCTCCATAAGCTTTTTCGAAATCGTGCTGTTTCTGACATATTGTGGAAAAATATTGCGAGCAGGGCACGCCACAGATGACAATATAGCGCGTGCGCATTGCATGCTGGATAACTGAGGATTCAAATACGCACTCAGAATATGTAATACTTATTGCTTTTCCACTGCAACAATGATCGAAAGAACGCGCCTCATTGTTACGCTATATAAATGTGCATTGCCTGTCTTGTTCTACGCATCATGTATAATAAAAATTTAGGCTACTTATTATAATACGAAAAATTATAAAAAAATGCAGTTCATCACATAAGTGAGGGTGTCGCTGTTTTTAGCACGTTGTTACAAAATTAATTAGAAATGTAAAGTACGTCTCCATAAATAAGCAGCTCACAACCTTACAAAACTAACTAACCAAAAAGTCGTTGGGTCAAAAACACAACAATATATTCAATAGTGTAAATTTTCCTACATGTTTCGGTTACAAGTAACCATCATCAGGCAGACATTTCAGTACATGGACATGACATGTTCAGTCCATGTACTGAAATGTCTGCCTGATGATGGTTACTTGTAACTGAAACATGTAGGAAAATTTACATTATTGAATATATTGTTATGTTTTTGACTGAACGGCTTTTTACTTAGTACTACAACACAACGGGATGGCTCCCATCAAATTTACAAAATTGCTTCGGCGTTCTCTTTCGGCTTCGCCAGGGAGAAGGTTAAAAGTTATTTTCTTATTTCAAATGCTTCGGCGGTCAGCTTATCACTGATTTTACCAGCGAGATACAAGTTGATTGGGCCTCAGGTAGCTGTTATCCTTGTCTAACCCCTAAATTTGTTAGATGACCATGTGATCTGGCCAAAATTATTGTTCCCGCTTTATCACCAGCCATAAGTTTTATAATGTAAGCGTAGGTGAACTGGCAATATACTGAACAGAAGATGCCGAAGTGCTGCGTGTTTTGAAACCCCTTCTGCTTTGTGTCTGAGCCCGTTCTATAATTAAAATCATATTCGCTCTTGATAGGTGTAATATATTATAGATATTAATTGATTTATATTTAAGTTTGTTATGAACATGAAATAAATTGAAGACACGTAAAATATTTTGGTTGTAATCCAGCATAGGCCATAAATTGTGTCCGCATTTCCTTTGTGGCCCTGTACCTGTATAAACCATGTGTTTCTCTGACCTCCGTTCAGAAATTCCATTGCTTTTCTTAATTCACACGTAGGAAAAGCTCTAATCGGCTTGTAACCCCGAGAAGAAGGAAGCCATAGACTACGCCTAATTTTACTTCACATAGCACCAGTAATTAATCAAGATAAGAGTTTCAAATTGTATTTATTTCCATACACTTAGCAGAGAAGTAATGTTAGGACCTTATTGGGAGAAAGCGTGAACACTTCTGTACGAAAATATATCAGAACAATCATTTTCTAACTCTTCTCGTTGCCAAATTAGTAAACCAGGTTAATTTTGGAAAGAGTTAATAGTATTATTCTGAATATACGATATGTAATGAAACATTATAAAATATACGCTAACTGCTGTTTCAGTTATTTTTACATGCACAAGAACTGAATGCTCCAAAAACTACGCAAAGTAGTCTCTCGCTCTACGAATTGCAAAACACAACAAAACGGGGTTTTATCATTGGAATTCTACAACAGGCTATGTGAGTTCCACTCTGAACTCATGTTCTGCCTGCGTACATACATACATACACACATACATACACACACACATACATACATACATCTACATCATGAAAGTGTATATACACGACCTACGCAGCGGCTCTCAGGACCACCACCCATCTACAAACTGTGTGCAGAAAACCATATGCTGCAAATTAACATCTAGTGTTCCTGATGATGGGCGTAAGCGCCCGAAACATGTCGAGTTAAGGAAACTTCCATAAAGTACACTGTTGCATCATGTTAGCATTTCACTTTATTTCATGATGAAGATGCACGGTCAAACAACCATCAAAAAGTGTATACACTTTTTAATTATTCTTGAGCCAAAACATAACTCTTTCGTGTTTTCTTTCCGGTCAGCTGCACACCTGTGGATCAAAATTTTTGCACAATTGTGAATATTGCTCTTTTACACTAAGATACTAGAGTGGGTTATTTTAAACTCTTTCGGTCATTCTTTCCTCACATGACACCCATTTCACAGCAGTATTGCTCATGAACCCTCTGCGCTCAACTGAATGCATTTCTGTTGTGACTACGACTGCTGAATTCTACCCAGCTCACGTCTTCTGTTCCAGCTCTGATAAGCAAATCGCTGTCGGAAGCATACACGGTATTTTTCTACGCGTGGGGATGTGGTTAATCTTCCTCCCTACAGTGACTGTAGGGAAACCTGCAATTGCAGGAGTTTGGTGATGTTCTTAGTAAACGTACGGAAAGGGCGCAACTTGTCCGTTCCCCATGGTTTGTTAGGTATTCCCTCTCCCATCATTAAACAAAACTACCTCTCCTACTGAATACAACACAATAATTTTGCGCGGTTTTTATTTTGGCGTGAGGTGGGGAATTGCATCGTGGTGGGACAGTCGTGAGCCTCTATGAAAAGAGCTGAAGACAGAGAGTGAGTGGTGGAGCCGTCCCAGTCAGCGGGATCCTAGTGGTGACAAAACGGAAATTTTAAATAAAAAATTGAATTTTTCGCTCATAAAATTTTAAATTATTGAGACAAAAGGAAATTCAGCAGCTACTTGTGTGTATTATTTTTAATGTTTAAAGTTCACAATTTCTGTTATGAATGGCCGTTGCGATTACTCGCCCCAGACACCTAAAGACTTAGCTACGCCACTGCCTCACACACTTCAACTACATTTCTCTAAGATCCACTATAGTATTAAAATTTCAGCTCTTTTTCGTGTTCTAATTTGTCGCTGTCCACCCTCTTTCAGCATCGAAATTCTGTATGCGTTACGTTTCTCCTCCACCCGTCATGGGACTTCAACATACAGTCGTTTATGAAATCAAGCAATAAAAATTCTACAAAAAACCTACATTCCTACGCTGCACACAGTTTTAGCCTAAGGGTGAATTACACAGTTGCCATCTTTAAATAAAAGTTGCAGGCTTCTCGGCTTCTCTGCGATTAACTTTAGAAAATCAGGTCACTTTATATATAGGTAATGCAACACCTTGCAAAAGATTCTGCAGCCGTTGATTGTCCTACCCTGGCAACATTGAACTCGTAACTGACGACATCTGTCGTTAGATTATATCATCAAGTGTCAAGTAGTTATTAATCTAAACAGAAGGACGTGGGCATAAAACGTAAACTTATAGGCAGGTTGCATGTGACATCTAGTGATTGATTCTTGAGTTATGAAAGGACGACATTTGACAGCGGCGGATGTGTGGCTTAAGAAGTGAAACTGAATATGTAGAGCGACTGGACGAGGATTTGGTTATGAGGCGGTCGCCGTTGACGGACAAGCAGACGCAATGTTTCACCAGTCGTCTGAAGAAGCTGGGGAAAGCCACGTAACTTCGTAAGTTCCAACCAGTCCTCGCCCTAATACAAGTCAAGATCATCACCCCTACTGCAACCTCCTCCAAGAGGAGGAGTGTTTCCAAAGTCAGAGGGTACTGCACATCCGACAGTACTTTTAGTTAGATGCTTTATGTCTATTTACCTTGTAATGGTATTACGTCAAAAGGTATAGTTCCTTTCTCCATTATGGTTTCTGTAAATGTAACATCCTGTGACAGAAATTGACTATCTCACAAACTGCCGCTGGGTTGGAGCAGAAAACGTTTCCTTACCGGAATGAAAAGTGCGAGTTCTTTACCGGGCAGGCTCACCACAGAGTAACCAACCTGCAAGGAGAGGGCAGCGACACCACCTGTGGCGTTGCTTATATTACTGCTGTCATTCCTAATCCGCTAGCGTATCAGGTGGCTATACCACTCTAATCAAACAAGCTTTAGTATATCGTGCATGTGAGCAACAGTTCCAAGAATGGAAAATGTCAGAATTGTAAAAAGGACTTAGTTGTGGACGTATGTCAAGAATGTTTATTTCACAGTTTAAACGCTATATGAAATGTGACATGCTCGTGTAGACTATGTAGGGCTGTAGCGGCACAGGTACTTCCTTGTTTGAGGGAGGGATGCGGAGTGATATGTGTGCATGAGAGGCCATTTCATTTCGAGGATAAATGCGGAAGGATCTTGTGGTGTTTGTTGTAGTCTGCAGTTAAACCGGTTACTCTTTCGTGTAAAACAGTGTTGGCTTAAGGTATAAAAATAATAAGTAATTCTGATGTGGCGGTTGTCAAAGCGAATTACGTTGACTGGACAATGTACGGAGTTCGTCGGTCGTAAAGACCTACAGTTTGCATGTTGTGTTTCGAGCAGGCAAGATGTCTGTCGGTCAGTACTTTCGCGAAGCGTTTGGAAGGAACGTAATAAATTCAAACCACATAGTGAAGTGAATTATCTGCAATTTTTCAAACATGGTGAGACCGTTGTTAAGTGAAATTGTTTAGGTGTTATGTATGGCGCTTAAAGCAAACAGTATAAAGCAGCAGCAAGTTGTATTCTTTGAAATATTACTAGAAAATGGGGGCAAATTCAACAACACAAACACACAAAAAACAGGTATGCTTTTCAAAACGTTACTACTTTTCTAAATTGTTATTCGTAGATTTTTGAATTAGTAAATTACATAAGTCAAAAGAGTTTAATTTGGTCGATATTTGAAACATCTAGCCTGTGTGCATTACTGGACAACACAATTTATTGTCATCGTGCATTACCAGACAACACAAGTTATTGCCATCAGCTTGAGAATCGAGTACGAGAGGTCGGTGATTATATGGAGTATTTATACAAAAGCAGAACGTGAGTTTGCTGAATTGTCCGTGTACACAGCACTGGACTTTATAATAACTGGTGTTTGTAATGCTCTGTATACTGTGGGGGGTTAATCCAGAACGCATTGTTTCTACAGATGTTTATGACTGATTGATTTGTTGCATCGGTACAGCGTTGGTCATTGTCTATTGTCTGTAGCATATTTAATATAAGCTTCTCTCAAAAGCAGCGGCAGCTCACGAAAATATAGGTGGGGAGTGTTGACGATTGAAGTGGCCGCCTCCGATGATAGAAGTAAAGGGTGACAAAATGAATATTTAACGAGTTTAAATAATCGAGGCAAATAAAAGAAAATTTAATAAGTAATTGTGATTTTTTTAAATTTCTCTGTTTTCCTCAGAGGCGGCCATTTTGGTTATTTTGCCCAGGCCGCCAAAAACCTAACTACGTCACTGCCTGAAGAAATAGTTTTACCATTTTCATAATGTTTATGTTATACAGGGTATGGAACTAGGAATAACTGGATGCTATTTATTACCCAGATTGATATGCAGTACCCTTAAGTTGAATTCGTTTGGAATATGATCGGGTTGAAGAGAAACCAGAACTTGGTAACTTTCCAAGTAGTACTAACCTAGGAACGTGTGCAATGGGGTGTACATGGGCAATAATTATTCTGCGGCTAATGCCAGAACCTATGTAAAGTCTAATTCGGAAATGGAAGTGAAGCAAATCATGTAATAAAGGAAGTAAAAGATGTTACTTATGTTATACGTACAGACTCTTAGGCACATATATTTGCTTATTAATAGAATTTGATCAAATAACAACAGTATTTGTCGCTTCTTGTGTACGTTTCTTCACTTCTTAGCAGAGCCGTAACATTCTGTATGTTCATCGCTTCTAAAAGACTCAACTTACCAAATTAATTTTCCATGTTTGTGGATCCAAACAAGGCAGAAAGCATTTTTATATAGTTTTTAGCAAACTCTTAATGGTTAATAGGCAACGTTGTAAGATGGAGCACAGTACTCAAGATAGACAATTCAAGAGTAAATTCGAAGAAGACTGGATGATTATGAATATATATACCGTTTTGTTAACAATAGCGGTGTATGCAATTATATACCTAATAAGTATTAGATTTTGGGGAAACAGGTTAGAAAAATTCCTGAAATTACAAGTTGGGCAGACTGGAAGTTGGCTGAATAATAAATTCAATACTATCACTCAAGGCAGGCCAGGTACAAGTGTTGTACAACACTTAACACGATACAGGGCTTCGAGACAGAGGGTGATGAAGGAACTAAAAGAGGAGTACAATCATTACATTTAAAAACTGCATAAATTTTCTTAGATTAGTGTGAATTGTTCGTTCAGTGAAAAAACACGAGAAAATGGTTCTATTTATTTCCAAACTTACATGCCTTGAAATGTGAACACGGTACTCAAGAAGTGCCGAAACAAGCAGGAGACTGTGTATCGTATTCACATTCTGTGCACGGAAGGTTGGTTTGATAAACTGAAATTTTGTATTATGCACGGCACGTACAAGTTAAGAGAAAAAGGCATTGTATTAGAACAAGTGTTGGAGATCTTTGCAGTGTAGTAATAGAAGTGGTTATTCAGTGATTTGCGTGTATTCTAGCAACCCAGCTATCATTCCATGACTTGAATTGTATTCTTTTGAAACAAGTGTCATTCAGTATTGTTCAGTGGTCTGAATTTAAGATTTTTGGTTGGTTTAATTGTTTTCCAAAGACAACCAGACAGAACATAAATCACATTTATTACGCTTTATGAAGGTACTTGAAAACAGCTTTTATCCTGAAACCACTGAAAAGGAAATTAGTTGGGAAAGTTGCTGTAAACTCATATATTTTGTACACGAATTGGAACATCATGTATGCTTCAGACAAATAATGGTAGAGAATCGTGCAACACTGTTGTTCGTATCTTGAATGATGTGTGTCCAGGCAAAACTGAAAGTAACCAGAGGTAGAGAATTGTGGAGCTTGTCTAGTACCCAGTAAATGTGTGACAGACAATGAGTGCAGTAAACTAAAAGGACTAAACTTTGTGCATCTCGTGAAACACAGAGCCTTCCATAGTGGCATCAGATTTCCATCTGAAGCTTTATTCGGAGTCGTGGTTAAAGGGGAATTGTTATATTGCAACTGGCTGATGAAAGGACGTTAAATCCAAGCGAATCATAAAACAAGGAATGAATAAATGCCGAGAAGGTAACCGCAAGAGGCTTTCATCGCAGCACAAAAATACGAAAATTTGTGTTTTTACAAGGAACTCACAGTAGCACCCGAATATAGTGTATGCAGAAACATTGTACTGACTTGTAAATTTTAAGAAGCCAAATATGGCCGGCAGATAATCTGTCGATAGTGTAACAAGAAAGAACAAGACAGACAGTGTACGTACGACGTAATATCGTGGCGATGTTTGTTTTCTTTAACTCGCGTATGAGGCGAACAATTTCGCTTGTGTAACTTTGGAAGCGATGCGAGCGGCGTATTAAAAGTGTTGCCGTGGAAATTCAACAGTGAGTTCTCGCTACATTGGCAGCTGTCAACAATGTAAAACTTTCTTACTTCTTCATGTAACGTACGTGTCTGGTTCTGGCGTATTTTTCGTAATTATCTCGTTAACGGTACATTTTTCTTGGGGTGGGGGGGGGGGAGAGAAGTATTTGACATGGAACGTGTTTTTAGACGCTTTCGCAAAATTACGAAAAGCGACTGTTACTTTCGTCATGCCTGTCCGTACGTCCATAAAGAACAACTCTAGTCCCACCGAAAAGATTTTCATTAAATTTGATATTTGAGAATTGTTTGAAAACGTGTTGAGAAATTTAAAGTTTTATTATAATGTGACAATAATGACGGTTACTTTGCATTAAGACGCGTGTACGTGAATAATACATCTCGGTGAATCCTTCTTATAATGAAAAGTTTCTCGGGAAAAGAATGTAGAGAAAATTAAAATATACTTTTTATCTGCACTATTTGTGTTCAGTAACTTTTATCCGAAATCATGCCGTTTTTGAAATGTGGAAAAAATATGGTGGAGCCAGAAATTACACAGATGATAATATAACACGGTTCTTGCGCATTTCATGCTGGATAACTTTCCTACAAACACACGCTCAGGATTGGTAATATTTATTGCTTTTGCAAGGTGAAAGTGGTTACACGAACGCTTGTACGTACATTGCCTTTCTTCCTTGATTTTTCTCTGCAACGTTTATCGAAATCTTTTGTACATCCGGGAAGAATTCAGCAAGATATTATCATTAGTATACTTCGGTCTTCATATAAAATGCCCACCATTTTCATCCGATTTTAACCACACGTTTGCTTTCTCAGCAGTTCTTAATGAAAATTCCTAATATAAAATTGCACGAAAATCTAATTTGAACCGAGTTGTTCCATGCCGACAAATGGACAGACAGACGAAGCTAATAGTCACTTTTCGCAGCTACGCAAACCCCCCCCCCCCCCCCCCCAAAAAAAGAAAAAAAAACAAAAAAAATCATAACACGGTGGGGGAGGGAACACAAGAATTCACATCCCTCACAACAGTGAGTCATACTTTGTCCGTGGCGATTCGAAGCCACTGTCTCACCAGGCGTGTCGCCGTCCACAGTCGGCCTGGAGCTCGGGACCACTGCTACCCACTGAGC
>Ga0131853_10014470_pt1 | contig 14461 bp, 13 predicted proteins | sample TergutLab28metaG_FD_92764 | JGI IMG/M metagenome (GOLD analysis project Ga0131853, IMG submission 92764) | Labiotermes labralis P1 segment gut microbial communities from Petit-Saut dam, French Guiana - Lab288 P1 (version 2) (version 2) | ecosystem: Host-associated > Arthropoda: Insects >... | reverse complement strand
CAAAAATCCTCCTCTCATAAAAATTTGAAGGCAAATAATATTAATACTAATTTTTATTATAAGTATAAAACCATATAATGCCAATAATCACATATAGTAACTTATTTTTCTTTCCATGAAAATCCGCAAAAAAATATTATGAATTGTTAAATGCATAACTCGCCGCTTCGTACAAGTCCTCCGTCTTGATGTCTTTTTCTGCATCGGTATTTACGCTAGACCAATCCAAATCGAGTACACTATCCCTGAATTTGAGCATACCTGTACATATATCTTCCGTATAGTGTTTGTACCGAGGACAGTTTATTAGTCTTGCGTATTGTGATTTGATTTCGGATGAAATGAAATTGAAAGGCGAAAGACTGGGCGCCGATGCTCAAGCGTCCAAAGTAGAATTTGATAAACTTATTGTCTATATTGATTCACTCATTGTACCCGTCACAGCTTTTTCTTCTTAAACATATATTGAATAAATCATGTAATGACGGTTTTTCATTAGAATCAGGCAGGTGATTTATTTATGAACTCTTCTATAAACGGGTTTTTAGCTGCGGATGATTATAATCGAATTTCAGAAGACGACTTATTGAAATATAAAATTATCAACGATGCACAAAGCTCGGCGTTGTGGGATATGAAAATTGAAAACAGGGATATTGAGAAAAATACTTTTGTATGGTCTGACAAATTTCGTAATTTACTTGGATTTTTTAATGAAAGGGATTTTCCGAATACTCTTTCAAGTTGGAGCAAATGTATTCACCCGGAAGACAGGGAGAAAACATTTTCTGCCCTTTCTAATCACATCAATGACCGCTCCGGCAGAACACCCTTTAATATTAATTGCCGTATCAAGTTAAAAAACGGAGGGTATCGGACATTTCATACTTATGGGGCAACATTAAGAGACCAAACGGGTATTCCTCTCAGAGTAGCCGGCGCAATTGAAGATATAACCGATAAAGAACGGATGCAGGAAGAGCTTGAAACCAGTGCGTTACGTCTAAATTTGCTATTAAAAGGCATAGATATTGCCCTTTGGGATATGACAGTAGACGCCAATGATCCTGTCTCCGGAAACAACAAGTTCTGGTGGTCAAGTGAGGTCAGACATATGCTTGGGTTCAACGATGAGCGCGATTTCCCAAACATTCTGTCAAGCTGGAGTGACTGCATTCATCCTGAAGACAAAACCCGTACACTTAACGCTTTTGCGGCACACATAAATGATTATTCCGACAGAACACCGTACAGCATAGAATACCGGCTAAGAAAGAAAAACGGTGATTATATTTGGGTACAAGCCGAAGGCTCAACGATGCGTACAGCCGACGGTGTACCTATCCGGGTAGCCGGTTCCGTGAAAGACATTTCCCGCCAGCTTAGAAAAGAAGAGCTGGATAAGTTTATTAATGAATTTACAAATGAACTTAACGGAATGACAAAAAGCGTTATAAATATTACAAATGCATCCGAATCGTTAAAATCTGCCCAAGAGCAGAATTTAGTTAAATCAAAGGAATCAGAAAAAAATGCCTCTGAAACAAAATCAATTATTGCTACGATTAAAAATATAGCGTTACAAACCAATATTTTAGCACTTAACGCTGCAATCGAAGCTGCACGGGCAGGTCAACACGGCAGAGGGTTTGCGGTTGTTGCCGATGAAGTACGCAATTTATCTAAAAAATGTTCGGATTCCGCGTCTCAAATTGAAATTAAACTTAATGTCCTCTGGGATTCCACGTTGGACACCATCAGCGATATACAAAATATGGTTTCACTTGTAGACGCACAGGTAGCGGCAGCCGATGATATAAAAAAGCTTGTTGATATGTTAACTGATTTGTATAAAGAACTCATAAGCATGGTTCGTGTTTCCAGCGAATAGTGGATATTTCTTTCTCAAATAATTTGTACCACCTTAACTTGTACCGCTATATATTATTTATTAGCAAAGAAATATTCCTTTGGGAGGTTAATTCATGGGCAAGGGTTTTTTACAGATACAAACCGTGACGGTATTGGGATCGTTACCGGTACCAAACGTCGAAATCACTATTACCGATGAACAAGATGTCGTTCTGTACAATTTTAAAACAGACGAGTTTGGATTTTCGCCCGTTGCAGAATTAGAAACGAAGGATGAATCATTAACAGAAGACCCTAATTTCCCGGGACTCCGTTATCGAACGTATAAATCACGGGTTGAAAAGGAAGGGTATGTCCCTGTATGGATAGATGGCATCATGATTTTAGATACATCTACTTCCATATTAAGAGTAGAAATGACACTTGTTGTTCCGGGTAATGAAGGTTATATCAAACACCTGCATATCGGGGGTCATAAATTAGACAATCCGGTAACTTCGGAACAACAGGTAGAACCACAACAAGTTATTAATGAAACAGAAGGAACACAAGAATCAGGAATTGCCCCATTCATATTACCGGAAGTTATTATACCTAATTTCATACGCGTTAAGTTGGGAAGGGAAACAAACGCCGCCGCGCCTGTAGTAAGTGTTCCGTATATCGAATATATAAAAAATGTTACGTCACACGAAATATTTGATACATGGCCTGAGCAAACGATAATCGCCAATGTACACTGCATCGTATCGTTTACGCTGAATAGGATATACACGGAATTTTATCGCAAGCGGGGAAGAAATTTCGACATCACGAGCGAGACATATATGGACCAGAAATATGTCCACGGCGGCGTTATCGGCGCAAGAATCAGCGCGGTTGTAGACCGCATATTTAGTAATTATCTTGCGATTGTTGGGCATAAAGAGCCATTCCTCTCGCTATATAACGATGGAATCAGAGTAAACATTCCCGGAAGGCTGTCCCAATGGGGTTCATTTTATGATGCCTTCGACAGAGGAATGACCTCATGGCAAATCATAAACAAATATTTTTCACAAAGCCTTGAGTTAAGGGAAGTTGAAAGTTTCGGGGGTGTGCTGGAATCATACCCCGGCTATACACTTACAATGGGAACAAGGGGCGATGTTGTCCGAACAATGCAACTTTTCCTTAACCGTATATTAGGCCGCTATACCGATGTGATTATCAATCCGGTAGATGGTGTATTTGGTCAACAAACCCGTAACTCCGTATTAATGTTCCAACGGATATATAATCTTCCGCAAACCGGAAATATTGACCGAAGGACATGGTATGAAATATCACGGATATATGCCATTGAGAGAGCATTGTGGGAAATGTATAGCGAGGGACAGCGTATCGGCATAGGCAGAACACCGCCCACAAGGACTGTGCGGCGAAATGATACGGGAGCGTCGGTAGTAGAGATACAATTCCTTTTGGATTTCATATCCATGTATCACAGCGAAATACCCTTTGTACCGCAAACCAGCCGTTTTGACGCATTAACCGAAAACGCTGTAAGAGAGTTCCAAAGACTGTTCAACATTACTGCCGACGGAATTGTAGGTGCTACAACATGGAGTAAATTATATGATGTATACTGGGGCATCGTAGATAGCGGTGTCGGAGGCGGAGGAGGCGGCGGTGGTGGTGGCTGTGGTATAGAAAATCCGCCATTCCCCGGAGTATCGCTGCGAGTTGGTTCTGCCGGTAATAGTGTGCGGCTTATACAGCAAGCCATTAATAAATTAGCTGAATTTATACCGGGTTTATGGCAAATAGCTGAAGACGGAATCTTCGGTAACGGAACAAGGGAAGCTGTTATTGCTTTCCAAAGGATATTCGGGTTGGTGGTTGATGGAATTGTAGGGCCGAATACGTGGAGAAGGCTAATGGAGGAAGCGTGCATACCCGTTGGCGGCGGTGGCGGAACAGAGTTTCCTCCGTTCCCCGGTACAAATTTGGGAGTTGGCTCGTCCGGGACGAATGTAAGGCTCATACAAGAAGCAATAAACAGACTTGCGCCTTGCCACCCGGGGCGTTTATGGATTCTTAGTGCAGACGGGCAATTCGGAAACATTACAAGGGACGCCATATTCACTTTCCAAAGTATTTTCGGCTTACCGATAACAGGAATTGTCGGTCAAGTAACATGGGATAGATTAATGCGGGAAGCCGCAAATTGCAGCAGCGGCGGCGGTGGTGGTGGTGGTACGATTCCGCCGTTCCCCGGAGCAAATATCGGAGTTGGTTCCTCAGGTGCTAACGTCCGCCTTATTCAAGAAGCTATAAACAGACTTGTGCCTTGTCAGGAGCGTTTGTGGACTCTTACCGTAGACGGGCAATTCGGCAATATAACCAGGGATGCTATCTTTACTTTCCAAAATATATTTGGTTTGCAAATAACAGGAATTGTCGGCCAAATAACATGGGATAGGTTGATGCGGGAAGCCGCAAATTGTGGCAGCGGTGCTCAAAGTATATCCGAATTACCGGTTACGGGTGTTGCAAATCAATATATAAGCACAGAAAATAGCGAACAAGGAATTCAAATGATTAATTCTTTAATGATGGCCAACTTGTTATTCAATGCCGGTAAAAATTCGTACAGGAGAGGTTGATAACCCCTGTGTACAACCGTACCGCCCTTCACTTTTTATGAGGGGCGGTCTTTTTTTATACATCAACCGCGCTTTCAGCTTGGTATTTACCCAAAGTATGATTTTAGTGTAGAATGGAAAGTATTTTAAGACAGCTCGGACAAAGGGGAACGGTTAAATGTGCGGTTTTTGCGGATTCACGGGCAGCGAATTTAATGGCGGAACAGTTATAAGAAGAATGACGGAGCGTATCGCGCACCGCGGGCCGAGCGGAGTGGGATTTCACATAGCCGACACGGTATCGCTTGGGGTTCGGGCGGAAAACCAACCGGTGCAAAACGCCGCAGGCACGTTAACAATTGTTTTCGATGGCGAAATATATAATCATCGCGAGTTAAAACCGGAGCTTGAAGCAAAATCCGACGCGGAGATTCTTTTAACTTTATACGAAGAACGCGGCGAGGAAATGTTAAATTTATTGCGCGGGATGTTCGCGTTTTTAATTTACGACCACGAGAAAAACGAAATTTTTGCGGCGCGTGATTTTTTCGGAATCAAGCCGTTTTATTATGGAATTTTGGGTGGGGAATTTTTGTTTGCGTCGGAGATAAAAGCTTTTTTGGAGTATCCCGGTTTTAAGAAAAAAATAAACCCTGCCGCGCTGGAGCATTATCTTTCTTTTCAATATTCTGTGACGGATGCGACTTTTTTTGCGGGAATTTACAAACTTCCGGCAGCGCATTTTATTAAATTTAAAACGGGCAAAGCAGAAATAAAACGATACTGGCAAGCGGACTTTACACCTGACGAGACACTATCAATAGAAGAAATTGAAGAACAAATAGACATGGTTGTAAAAAATTCCGTTAAGGAACATCAGCGCGGCGACGTTGCGATTGGCGCGTTGCTTTCGGGCGGGGTGGATTCTTCGTATGTAACCGCCGTTGCCGATAAAGTGGAAAAAACCTTCACTGTGGGCTTTGACTACGAGGGTTTCAACGAAATTGAATACGCGAAAAATCTTTCCGAAGAAAAAGGCGTAGAAAATATAAGTAAAATTATTTCGACAGAAGAATTTTGGGAAGCCCTGCCGATAATCCAATATCACATGGACGAGCCGCTTGCAGACCCCGCTGCAATCGCGCTTTATTTCGTATGTAAGCTTGCACGTGAGCACGTAAGCGTTGTACTCTCCGGCGAGGGCGCGGACGAATTTTTCGGCGGCTACGGCATTTATCGCGAGCCGCTTGACCTTGCGCCCGTTATGCGTTTGCCAATGTTTCTTCGGCGTTTTTTAGGATTTCTTGCGAAAAAAATCCCGTTTCGCATAAAAGGGAAAAATTATTTTATCCGTGCTTCAAAACGCGTAGAAGAAAGATTTATCGGCAACGCGAATATTTTTTCACTGGAAGAACGTAATCAAATTTTGCGGGATGAACATGAACCTCGCAAAGTAAATGAATCGTCTCTTTGTTTTTCCGGCATTTCACCGCAAGAAATAACAAGACCTTATTATGAAAAAGCCAAACATCACGACGATATCACAAAAATGCAATATTTAGACATTCACCTGTGGCTTGTCGGCGATATTCTGTTATGTGCAGATAAAATGTCCATGGCGCATTCACTGGAATCGCGGCTCCCATTCCTTGACAAAGAAGTTTTCGCTGTGGCATCAAGAATCCCAACTAGATACCGCGTGAACAAGCAAAACGGAAAATTCGCTCTGCGCCGTGCCGCAAAACGCAACTTCAAAGACAAACGCGAAAAAAAGCGGCTGGGTTTTCCTGTCCCCATCCGCTTTTGGTTGCGCGAAGAAAAATATTACAACATAGTTCAAAATGCCTTCAAACAAGACTTTATGGCAGAATTTTTTAACACGGACAAGCTGTTATCACTGCTTGAACGCCACAAGTCCGGCAAAGAAGATAATAGCCGCAAAATTTGGACTGTTTTTATTTTTGCGGTTTGGTATGGGGAACTTATACTTCCACAAGAATCGGAAAAATCATAGGGTTTCTTTTTGTAGATTGCCAAATGTATTCGCGTAGGCATTCTTTTACGCGGTTTCGAATATACTGCCTGTCGGTGGTATTTTTTTGTTCAAGTTCGAAAAGGGTGTCAGCTACGATGGATTTCGCGCCGTCGATTAACTCATCGGATTCGCGTACGAAAACGAAACCGCGTGAAATTATTTCGGGCCCGCTGATTACTTGGCAGTAGCCATCTGTCATAGAGATTCCGGCGGCGGCAATAATTAAACCGTCTTCGGAAAGATGTTTGCGATCGCGAAGAACTACGTTTCCTACATCGCCTATGCCAAGACCATCTACCAGCAATTGACCGGAAGGAACTGTTCCGTTCATTTTCGCGTCTGACGAGGATATTTCAAGAACTTCGCCGATGTCTGCGATGAAAATGTTTTCCTTTGGCATTCCCATAGAGATTGCAAGGTCTTTGTGATGCTTTAGATGACGGAATTCGCCGTGAACAGGCATGAAAAATTCGGGCTTCACAAGGGCGTGAATCAATTTTAATTCTTCCTGTTTCGCGTGGCCGGAAACGTGAACGTCCATTAAACCTTCGTAAATTACGTCCGCACCTTGCTTCATCAGGTCGTTTATTACGCGTGAAACAAGTTTTTCGTTGCCGGGAATCGGCGATGCGGAAATGATTACTTTGTCGCTTTGGGAAATGGTTATTTGCCTGTGGTCGTTGGCTGCCATTCGTGAAAGTGCCGCCATAGGTTCGCCTTGACTGCCCGTTGTGATGATTACAAGCTGGTTTGGCGTGTAGTTACGAAGTTCAGAAATTTCAATTACAAGACCTGTGGGTGCGTTCAGATAACCAAGCTCTGTGGCGGTTTTTACGGCATTTACCATGCTTCGCCCCAAAAATAAAACTTTTCGCCTGTGTTGAACAGCGGAGTTAAGAACCTGCTGAATACGGTCAATGTGGGAAGAAAACATCGCGACAATAAGCCGCTGTGTTGGCGATTCCTCGAAAACTCGCTGAAACATAACACCCACTGTGCGCTCGCTTAAAGTGTAACCGCTGTAAAGAACATTCGTGCTTTCGCAAAGTAAAAGCTTTACACCCTTGCGCCCAAGTTCACCAAAGCGTTGTAAGTCCATTATTTCACCCTGAATGGGCGTGAAATCCACTTTGAAATCGCCAGAGTGAATCACAACACCGATGGGCGTTGTTATCGCAAAAGCCACCGCATCCGCAATGGAATGGTTTATTCTCAAAAATTCTATTTTAAAGCAACCGGCCGAGATTGTTCCGCCTTGCGGCACGGCAGTCATGTCGGTTCGGTTTAATAGCCCGTGCTCGCGCAGCTTGTTTCCGACGAGCCCCAGCGTAAGTTTTGTTCCGTATAAATGCACCTTCACTTCACGCAAAAAATACGGCACGCTTCCGATATGGTCTTCGTGGGCGTGGGTAAGGAACAACCCGCGAATTTTATCCTTGTTTTCAACTAAATAAGTGAAATCGGGAATAACAAGGTCAATTCCCAGCATTTCGTCTTGCGGAAACGCAACTCCGCAATCTATTACAATTATATCGTTGCCGTATTCAAGTACGGTCATGTTTTTTCCAACCTCGCCGTGTCCGCCGAGGGAAAACACTTTTAATTTATTTTTTTTTACCGGCAATTAAATTCTCCTTCTATTCCATATCAATATCAAATTCATCAAGGTCATCTTTAAACATCGCGAAAATATTCTCAAAATTTTCATGTTCGCGGTCAACTATTTCCAAAATAACTTCTTCGGGGTCTGTTTCCGACGGGATACAGCTAAAAAGCACGGCTTCATTTTCGTCTTCCGTGATTGCAAGCAGGAAAACTCCGTTTTCGTTTTCTTGGCTTGCAACAATGTTTACTGGAATTTTTTCGCCGTCTTCGCTTTCGATGTACAGCCCATCGTCTTCAAATTCTTCTAAATCGTCAGGGGTTTGCAACATATAATTCTCCTTTCCGTTAAGATAATCTAAATACCCTTGTAAAATATAAACTGCCGCCATTTTGTCAACGCTTTTTTTATAGTTTTTCCGATTGCCTTCAAACACGCGCGAAACCGCAAGCGTACTAAAACGCTCGTCCCATAAAATCACGTTTACATTTTTAAAATATCGCAGAAGTTTTTCCTTGAAAGCCAAAGTATCCGCGCAACGCGTAGAATCTTCGCCGTCCAAATTTTTCGGAAAACCAAGCACGATATTTTTTATTTCATACTCGCGGAGTATAATTTTCAATTCTTTTAAACACGGGCGAAGCGCGTCCGCGTCTTTTCTGCGAAGGGTCGTAACACCCGTAGCAACACGCCCGTTGTGCGAAATCGCTACACCGATTGTTTTTTCACCATAATCCAAGCCGAGAAATTTTTTAGAGGACATCACGCAGGAATTCACGTACCATTTCTTCAAGAAGCTCGTCCCGCTCCAGCCTTCCGATTAAAGCGCGGGCATTCCTGTGGCTTGTGATGTATGTAGGGTCTCCGGACAAAACATACCCTACAATTTGTGTTATCGGGTTATAACCCTTTTCTTTAAGGGCGGTATAAACAAGTTCAAGGTTTGTGCGAACTTCATCTTGTGCGGTGCGTTGATATGTGCTAATTTTTTGAGTTTCCATTAAGTACCTCTCCTTTAAGCATTTTTTCCGTGCAAGATGTAATTTTTATTTTCTGAATTGAATTTTTTAAATCGAACTCGGATTCCGTTAGAACCGTGCAATAATTTTCGCTGTTTCCCATGAAAATTCCGGGTGATTTTTCTTTTTCAAACAGAACGCATAATGTCTTTCCTATTTGGTTTTCTAAAAAATTTTTTTGAAGTTCGGCGGCGGTTTCGCGCATGATTTTGCCGCGTAAGTTTTTTATTTTTTGCGAAACTTGTTCAGGAAAATCCGCCGCAGGGGTTCCCTTTCTTGGAGAAAATTCAAAAACATGAACCATTGCGAAATTCATTTCACGCACGAATTCAAGACTTTGCGAAAAATTAAAATCGCTTTCGCCGGGGAAGCCTACAATTATATCCGTGGTAAGCGCGGCATCAGGGCGAATTTTTCGCAAAGCATCGGCGGCTTTCTTATATTCCGCCGTTGTATATCGTCTGTTCATTTTTTTAAGCGTGGTATTGCAACCGCTTTGCAACGACAAATGAAAATGGCCGCAAAGTACTTGTGACACGGCAACCGAGTCTAAAAAATCATCGTTTACAGCCCACGGGTCTATGCTACTTAACCGCAATCGTTTAAGCCCGTTAATCGCAGCAATTTTTTTTATAACGGCAGAAAGCCCTTCTTTTGTTGCATTGTCTCCATAAGCGTCAACTTGTATACCGGTCAACACAATTTCAAGCGTACCTGTTTCGATTAATGCTTCCGCTTCGGAAATAATTTCCGCAAGCGGACGGCTTTTAACTTCTCCGCGCACATACGGCACAATACAATATGAACAAAAACGGTCACAACCGTCTTGTATTTTAATGAAGGAGCGGGTTTTATTTTTTTGTAAATTATTTTTTATGGGTGATGATTTTAAGTTCAGCGTATTTATTCTTAAAAGAAAATCCGACGGCTCTCTTGCGTCGAAAATAATATCAACGCCGTCCATTTCCTCAGTATTTTTTACTAAGCAACCGCACATTGCAATAAGCGCGTTTGGGTTATTAATTCTTGCACGGCGTAACATTTGCCGCGATTTTTTATCGGAAGTGTGCGTGACGGTGCAAGTGTTTATAACAAACACATCCGCGCAAACATCAAACTCTCGTGTAGAAAAAGCGTTATGCCCTTCGGTTTTTAGCGTAGCGATAAGTGCTTCGGCATCGCATTGGTTCACCTTGCAACCTAATGTATGAACGGCTATGGTCATAAAATTTCGCGAAGTTGTTCTTTTATTGTTTCAATTTCCGGCGGAACCTTGTTCGACGTAGCAAAAATAAAAGCTCTTCCCGGCTTACATTGCATTTTATAAAGCAATTCCATTGCGTCTTCTTTGTATTTATCCACCGGCATATTTGCGGTTAAAAGCAAATTTACCGTGGTATTTTTCAAATCTGCGTTTTCAAGAAAAAATCGCGGAGGACCGGCTACTTGTCCTCCCCAAATCGGCGTGCATAAAAAAATTTCTTCGGGCAAATTTTCCGGCATATTGGAAACGGTATATCCCTTCCCCGAAAAAACCAAACTAAGTGCCTTAAATATAAAACCGATATTGCCTTTATTATTCAAATCCGATTCAAGCTCGTAAACTTCGAGTCCTAAAACTTCACCTAACGCCTCGGCAAATACTTTTGTTTTTTTTCCTCGTGTATAGTAGAGTATCATTCGACAATCTCCTAAGAATAGGTCTTAGCATTTTTCTAATATTACCACCATGTTACAAAAAAGAAAAGGGGCATTTATGATATTAAATTCAGTGCTTTTAATTTTAGGTTTCGCTCTGTTAATTAAAGGTGCGGATATTTTTGTTGACGCAAGCGTTGGAATTGCCAAAAAATTAAAAGTTCCGAAAGTAATAATCGGGCTGACAATTGTAGCAATGGGTTCAAGCGCGCCGGAATTAGTGATTAGCGTAACCGCGTCTGCACGTGGAGCGAACGCGCTTGCAATCGGAAATATTGTCGGTTCAAATATTTTTAATTTAATGTTTATTATCGGGCTTTGCGCTGTTATTAAGCCTATGGTAGTGAAGGTGCGTGAAATCCACAAAGATTTTTGGCTTTCAATCGGCGCGGCTGTGTTGCTTCTCGTGTTCAAAATTTTTTGCGGAGATTTTATTCCGCGTGCGGGAAGTTTAATTTTTGTAACAATTTTTTTGGTATATATGTTTTTTGTAATACGAAAAGCGATTAAAGAGCCCGATAACCACGTGCCGGAAGAAGAAAAAAATGCTCGTCCATTACCGGTTTATATTTTACTTGCGGTTTTCGGTCTTGCGCTTATTATCTGTGGCGGACATTTTACCGTAGAAAGCGCGTCATTTATTGCTGCAGCTATGAATATTTCTGAACGAATAATCGGGCTTACGGTTATAGCAATCGGAACGTCTTTGCCGGAACTTATTATTTCTATTGTCGCATGTAAAAAAGGTGAAAACGAATTCGCGATTGGAAATATAATCGGCTCGAACATCTTTAACGTCTTGTTGATTTTGGGCGTTGCGGGTTTAATCAGCCCGCTTCACATAGATAACGATTTAATTTCAGATACCCTTTTCCTTGTAGCTGGAAGTTTGTTGGCAATTATATTTGTTTATACAAAAGGAAAAATTTCACGCCCCGAAGGAATCATTATGGCAAGTTTATATATGGGCTACATGGTCGTAATTATTGCACAAGCATCTGTGTAGCATATAAAAGCACAAACCCCGGGGCGCCGAGAACTCCCACAACAAGCACTGTTAACGCATTAACTCCGACCGCAAGACCGAAGCCCGAAAAAACAATATTAAAAAGCAAAAGCCCAACCGTTCCGCAAGCAGAATCACGTGCAACACCAAGCAGCCATTTTATCTGGTGTGTGTACATCAAGTATGAAAGAAAACCAAACCCAAGTAAAATCCACACAATCGAATCCATCAAAAAGCCCCTCCGTGGACGATTCCTTTTTCTTTGCACAAGTTCAAATAATACTGATACTTCAAATTCGCGGCTTTCAATTCGTAAACCAAACTGTCTACAAGAATTGCGTCGGTAGTGTGGTCGAAGCAATTATGTAGAAACTCCATATCGCTTCTTATGGATTCAATAGCCGCAACAATTTCCATATCCTCGCGTGTTAGACGCTTGGGCTTTCGCTCCGAATTAATCGGTATTCTTACACGTGCGAATGTTATCGGCTGTGTGTTTGTCATAATGACTCTCCCCTTTCGTAAAAAATTATCCTATTAACAATATAGTCAAAACACACAAGAAATATTCCATTTTTTGGTGTGCAAAAACGACAAATTATACGTTTCAAAAAAACAGATGTCGATCCAAGTATTAATTATACAAAAATCTTAGAACTCGATGGCTTAACCGCTTTCTTTCCGAACGGGAAAACCGCTTTACCGTAACATTCATCTAACATGAGGAATTCCGGGCAGAAATGCCACCTTGTACAAGCGTGTTTTATGAATAAAGAAGTTGAAAAACGGTAACGCGGCAGACCCGAAACGCAGTTTACGACAACAAAACCCGGTAAGTATTTCATGCGGAATGCTTACCGGGTGGTACCAATACCCGATACTTCGTTTTTTTAGCGGAATTACCGGGGTTACATAAGTATTTAAGGGCTTTTATGTATCGGGGAAGCCACAAAAAGCAAAACGCACACCAAATAAACGGAGTGCGCTTTTTATTAAATTTGCATGTTTCCTGACTTAATCCTCTTAAAAACTATATTATATATACGGCTTTGTACTCGCCGTCCCACTGGACGGTCGCGCCTAATGTTTCAGATACATAACGCACCGGTACAAAAGTAGACCCGTTTACAATTACAGGCGTACCCATATCGTTGGGTAGCGGAACATCAACAATTAAATTTATCGTTTCTCCGCGCCCAGCAATAATTACCGTTCGGGTAGCACTGTCCCAGTCAACTTCTGCGTTAAGGGCTTCAGCGATAATACGCAACGGAACCATTGTTCTTTCTTGGCTGATGAACGGAGCAGTTTCCGCTTGTTTTTCTATACCATTATGGAGAAAATTACTGTTTCCAACGGTAAAACGCAGTGTTGGGGTATTTGATGAAGCCATTGGTTCTGAAGCTGTGTTTTTTTCGGGTTCAAGCAGTTCCTCAAACATTGAAAAATCCCCGGCACTCCATGCCGCAATGTTTATTTCATTCTGTAAATCTATGGTAACTGTTTCTGTAAATTTCAACATATCATTAATGCTGAATTCCGCCGCAAGTCCTAATTCTTCGATACTCAGCCCGGTTACATCATTGTCTTCGTTTGTAATAATAGGCATTCGTAGCCTAAAACGATTACTGCCTTGTGCCCAGTACAAAGTGCGTGTGCGTTCACAAAATAAATACTTTCCATCAATCAAATCTTTTTCCGTTAAATCGACACCGATTTCGCGACCGATTTGCCGCATAATGCCATCCAGTGGAGAATTTATCCCCCATGACTCCAAATCTTCATACGTCCAAAGGAAAACATGAAGATGAAAATATTGATTATTTAATACCGCATCACTCCTCTGCTCTCCGGTATCTTCATCAATAGGTATATAGAAAACACTTATGGCTTCATCAAACACCCTAATTCTGTAAAGCCGAAATGTCTCTGGAAGATTTGTAAGCAGATGAATTTCATCCAGTGACGCGAAATCCACATGTGCCGTTATCCTAGAAATTCCCGGATCCGAGGAAACTCGGTCTTCGCGTGCCGCAATATAAGCATCAAAAAATTCTTCAAGTGAATAGAACCATAAAGAATTTACATACGACAAACAAAAAACTACCTCTTGCCCGGTATGTGAAATTATTGTTATTAACACAAAAAGCATAGCGAACATTTTGAAAAATCGTTTTAACATAAAATAGTCCTCCTAAAAACTATATCATCCTGCAACCAAGCATTTCACATTGTGAGTGATTTTTCAACGTCGTGACCGTATCGCGTTTATACAATTAGCACACCATCTGTCGTCGGATTCAGTGGTATATCTCATAACGCATTCATCGTGGGGAGTACAACGATTATCAGGTGCGCCAAGCAGGTGCGATATTTCATGGGCAGTTATCCATTTACGAAAATCTTCATCATCTTTCGTAAACGCCACAATCATATCCATATTATTTGAACTTGCCAAACCGTCTACATTACTATGATTACGAGACAATATGAAGTGACCTCCACATTGTAAGACCGTGGATTTACCGAAAAGTTGGTAATACTAAGAAAACCAACAAGACGGGATTACCGCAAACAAAGGGAGGCCACACAATGAATACT
>Ga0131853_10014469_pt1 | contig 14462 bp, 7 predicted proteins | sample TergutLab28metaG_FD_92764 | JGI IMG/M metagenome (GOLD analysis project Ga0131853, IMG submission 92764) | Labiotermes labralis P1 segment gut microbial communities from Petit-Saut dam, French Guiana - Lab288 P1 (version 2) (version 2) | ecosystem: Host-associated > Arthropoda: Insects >... | reverse complement strand
ACAAACAGCTCAAACGACATCTTTTTAAAAAAAATTATTAATTTTGGCCTCTCTGCATAAAAGGGGGGGGGGGGGGGGGTGGGGAGGGAGAAGAAGACACCTTAGCCGACGGGTACTGCCCAAGTTTAGTAAGGTTACTGACCCTACGTACTGTATTTTTGTCTTTACCATTTTTCCCACGTGAATGAAATGCCCCTGATAAGCAATTTGTTACACGAAGCCGTGTCTGGAGATCCTTACTGTGACCGCAAACACTAAACTCATATGCTTATTAGTACATTCTTTTCTATTTAATTAAAAGATATTAGGTCTTACGCGTAATGAGAGATCAGCCCATCATATCTAACTTCAGTTGACAAGCCCACGAATTGCATTAAGTTCCTGCTGCACTGTCGCAACAATTCCCACTAATTAAGAATGAAGATTCGGGAAAGATGCGAGACGAAAGCCATAATTAGATCATAAAAATATATTTAAGATATTTAAGCGCGAGGTAGTGACATACATCACGAAGCCCATCAATTCCGATGTTTCCCATGCAAAGAATCGAGTGACGGGCCTTCAGAATATGAAGACACGCTAAACTTTCTATACCGCCATCTTAAAAAAAAAAGACGCTTAAAAAGCTGTGAACAGAAAACCCCTTCTTTAGAAGCTGATAATAGTTCATTATGTGAAGAAAATGTGTATTGAATGAAACTCTATAGTTCATAACCGTTTCAGAGGATCATCCTCAGTCCAGTTCACACCTTGTACCCGGTTGAACGTTACTCCGATGTCTGTGCCTAGATCCCATACGCCGCGTCTTGGCGATTTTTTACTAAACAGTAAGAATTTCTCTATCGTTTGCGACTTCTGCAGGTTCCTCCTATCTCGTTTCCTGAATTTTATCACTGTGCGTTAAATAATATTGGCGGAGGGCAGATATTTGGAAGTTCCTCACTGTGCTGCTTTTTCCGTCTTCCTATCGATGCTTTTCTCTCAGGGCGAAATATATATTTTGTGTTCATTCTTGAAAATGGCATGGCAAGTATCCAGCCCATACAAAACAAAAATATGTACTTAGTCGCCCTCAATGCGTGTTCTTTCCCTATAACGAAAGGCCAAGATTCGGGATCTTATCAAACAGTGGTCAAAATTACAACTCGTGCATTTGTAGGCGCGTTCGCAAAACTGCGGAATGTGACTATTAGCTTCGTCATGTCTGTCCTTCCGTCCACGTGGAATAACTCGGCTCCCGCTCAAAGGATATTCATGGAATTTGATATTTGAGTATGTTTCGAAAACCGGTCGTGATAATTCAAACTTCATTAAAATCTGACAAGAATAACGGGTATTGTACACGAAGACCAATGTACACTTACGATATTCGCTCAGTTCTTCTTAGAATGAGAACTGTTCCAGACACACGTTAAGAAATTCAAACTTTTTTCCCCCTAAATTGTGCCATTCTTGAGATGATAATATGGCGCATGCGCACTGCAAGTTGGATACCTGAGGATACAAACACACACTCAGAGTATGTATTATTATTTGCTTTTCCAATGTAACAATGGTCGCACGAACGCGTCTCAACGTTACGTTATACCACACTGTCTGCCTTATAGTTACAAGGTTTACTGGTAGAAGCAACTCCGCAAGGACTGTTTTCGGACTCCACATAACTTTCTAAGCCGTATCGCCCAATTTAACCATTCAGCTTCGACAGGACATTTCACAGACGATGGCACGTTGAACACATTACACAATGACGACGTCTGGGCGGACTCTTTCACTGTTATGACTAAAATGAAATGGCGTGAAGAATAAAAGAATCGTACTATATGATTCAGAATGCCGAAAATTGACATTGTAGAATGCGGCTTGGAAAGGTCTCACTGGATTATGACAACCCATGCCACTACCCCACCCCGCGCGCCAAGAGCGACTACAGATTACAATTAACAAGTCTGGAGAATTGAAAAAAAAAATTCTTACGTAAGCAGGACTGCTGCCATGTAGGTAGGACCCCAGGGAAGCCTTTCGCCGACCGGTTTCCGAGTTCGTATAAAATCAAAGGCGGTATTCACTACATCTCGATTTCCGGATGTGAAGGGGAATTTGGGGGGTGTCACCAGTGCACCATTTAAAGCCCTATGGTAACTATACGCACCATCTGTTGTAACTTTAAGAAACGCTGCATTCTGCCGAAAACCTTGTCACGGTAACACCGCGCAACGTCCCAGAAGGGTGACATCACGTGCTCCGCGGTCGACATCTGAAATTCTCGCAGTGTGTTTATGTTTCATACGATTCTCCATTGTCCATTTCATCATAAATCCACTTGCTGTTATAATGGGGCACAGCTGTGTTTTCCATGAGGTACGAATTGAATTTGTACACAGTTAGATGAATGTCAGTCTGCAGACAGTCGATTTTTCTCTTACATATGTGGGGAAGAGGGAAAAGAGAAATTCCAAAACTTTCGTATAAGAATGCGGATGTTAGGGGCAAAAACAGAGACCACGATGTTGGGATGTACGTGGGAAGATAATATTAATGTGGATCTCAAAGAATTAGGGCGTGAGAAAAACGGCTGGATACATTCGGAATTAGATGGGTTCCAGTTAACAGCTCTTGAGAACGTGGAATATTTCCTGTATCACCTTCTAGTCTGGCTGAGCGACTTGTAACTTATCAAGGACTCTCGAGTCAAAGTAACAGAGCTGAGGTACAGAGGGAGTTTCCGTAAGACACTGATTAATTTAAACGGCTTACGGCAGTCGTAAGGTTTCTCATACGTATAGTCTAATACCTACGTTCTTCCCCGGACAGTGAATAGTAAAAACTGTGATTCTAGGCTGTCGTATGCAACTACTGCCGGACAACATAAGCTTCCGGAAATTTTCAGAGAAATGTGCAATGCACACACAGAAAGGCACAGCAACAGAAACTTCGCATTTCATGACGCTAATATAAATGTGTGCATAAAAAGGAGAGTTTAAATTTCAAAACTACTACAGGACATAGAAGTTTCATATTTTTCGGCTTAATGGTTGAATCGTGGAAGCTATTAGATACGATTTTCATGCAGAAAGTGATAGACCTGTACACATGCGAGGAAATAGCGTGTAAAGTTTGGTCAAAAAACACCAAATTACCATTCATCGTAAAAGGGCTTCCTTAAGTATTGTCTGCCTCAAGACCCTCCGTTGTTGGCGGAAATTCATTATATATTAATTAATTAATTAATTTTAATTATCTGTTAGCAGCGCCAGGGTGGGAGGTTGGAGCTTTAATTATGCCGAATGTTGGTCTAATGGAAGCCTGCAAAATAATTGGCCGTGATGTAGGACATTGCCGGTCACCGTGGCTGCTCGGACTAAGGCGTGGGTCTGCGGCCGCTCGCCTGTCGAGATTTTGGGTTCGAATTCCACCAGTGGCATGAATGTCTGTCTGCTGTAATGTTGCATGTTGTCAGGTAGAGGTCTCTGCGACGAGCTAATCACTCGTCCAGAGGAGTCCTACCGACTGTGGTGCGTCATTGTGTGTGATCTAGAAACATCGTGAATGAGAAGGCCGTAGAACACTGGGGGCTGTTGCGCCCAAAATGCGCCAGTGGGACATTTGTTTGGATGGGCTGAGACATACCATGGAAGTCGGTCAGCAGTTTGTGTCCACAACAAGATAAGAAAATTAGTGCAATAAGAACAAACAGGATGCACTGTTTACTTTCAATTTCTTTGACGATTAACCTCTACATGTTTCGAGCAGGTCTACTGCTCATCGTCAGGAGGTTCTAGTCTGTATATACAGCAAATGCTATCTATCATGCGTTTATGTTGGCTGGCTGTATATGCAGACTAGAACCTCCTGATGATGAGCAGTAAACCTGCTGGAAACATGTAGAGATCAATCGTCAAATAAACTGAAAGTAAACTGTGCATACTGTTGGCTCTTATTACACCAATATTTCACAATGCACGGTTCAAAAAACATTAAATGAAGATACGAAAAATCAACTCTTGGTAAAAGTTTAGAATCGTTACCATATCAGCCCACTAGCTCGCTTTCTGCGTGAGGGTACCAGTGGTTCCCCTGATCACTTCTCACGTTTCCCTCGCATTATTTTAGGATATCGTCGATCTGTAAGCCCACGGTATTTAAATGTGTGTATGCTTATGTTTGTGTGTGCGTTTGCATGTTTCCTGAACGTCTTTTGAGTCAGCTGATGAATCTGTATAAATTTTTATATTACCCGTATCCAAATTCGTCTGTTATAATCCTCCAATGTGAACGATGCCAAGATGGCAGCCGTATATATATATTTCTTTAGGCTCTAGCAACACGACAGTTGGTGCAGTACCGTGAAATTTCGTTGCGTTGCGCTAAAGACGTGACATATATACGCTGTTGTTGCACGCATTCTGCTCGGTGGTGTGGCAGGAGCCTGAGCTTTGTTCCTGAAGAAAGTAGTGGAGTGCATTATTAGTGGAGCAAAGGGGACTGCTAGCTCAAGTAGGACGACCTGCACAAAAGACAGAGTGATGCTTCCCTTAGGATAATGGTAGGTCATTCAACATTGTGAATCTGATGCCCTCAGCTGTTTCAGTATCAGCCTTTTTAATTCACTTCCCTCTTACCATCTTGCACGTGAAAAATTTATACAGGTATGCGCCGCATAACGACGTTTCGGTCAACGACAGACCGCATATACGACGGTGGTTCCATAAAACTAAAATATTATAATACTTACCAATGTCTTACAATTGCCTACGGTATTTAGTTCAGTAACATGCTGTACAGGTTTGTAGCCTAAGAGCAATAGGCTATACCATATAGCCTAGGTGTGTGGTAGGCTATACTGTACTCTCCAGGTTTAAGTGAGTACACATTCGCACAACGAAGAAATCGCCGAACGACCCATTTCTCAGAACGTTTCCCCGTCGTTAAGCGACGCATATCTGTAATACCGTACGCTACATTTAAATAGAAACATCAGGACTATGTCTTCAATTTACTATCTGTTTGAGTGATAGAACGGTACACGCTTCAAGTAACACTTAGAAACAAACAAAGGGCAACCAATGTGTCAATGAAATTTACGAAGGTAACAAACAAGTTAATCTGCCAGTGCAGTATTATGTCATATATCCACAACTCGTGTTGGTCTCAAGTGAATCTTTGTAATGCAAATATTTTAACCGAGAACGTGCCTTTGCATTTCAATAAATCAGCGTATCAAAGGTTGATACAAAGTAAAGGTAAAGTGATCCCGTTACAGGCCTGGTGTGGCCCAGAGGGTGGGTAGAGGTATAGCTCTACTCTTCCATAACCACGGCACTAGAAGGGGGGTGAGTGGTCAGCAGCACGCCCCGGCCGCACTTTACCCCCGGGAAAGAACCGGTACCCATTGTACAGGAGACTGGGTGGGTCCCAGGGCCGGTCTGGACGGGCGGAAAATCTCGTCCCCATCGGGATTCGATCCCGGAACGTCCAGCCCATAGTCAGTCCCTATACCGACTGAGCTACCGGGCCCACATCAAAGGTGATAAATTAACGCAATTATTATTCACAATGAACTTTTTTTCCCTTACAATCGTTGCGTGTTGCAACCCCAAATGTTCACCATCAGGCGCCTGATTACGATGATGTCTTCGAACTTCCTGTTTTTGTATCAAAATCATACATCAAGATCATTCCTGCTTTTATTTGAGATGTCTCAAGATTATATTTCGACTGGAAACGGGCTATATTGACTGAGTCTTTTCGTGGTTTTCCCCGGAACCTCTTGATACATGCTTGTAATACCTTCAGTTAGACGACGACCACTTCCTTCTCCTTCCTTCGACATCATTCGATGCTTCGGTTGTGGTACTGAAAACGTCATTAAATAATTTGAAGTTAAGTTTAGCCGCAGTCCTTTCACTGTTTTGTCCCTATATATTGTCGAATTTTGGATCCAGCATTTTAAATGTGTCATTTAACTACGCTGTCACTAACTGCGATTATTTAGCATCGGTAACACGTGGGTGAAACTCCCACGTTATTTTCTGGAACCCGAACGTTCATTAACGTGTTTACCGCAGCCTTCGAATTTTCTCTAGCCCAAACCACATTAATTCAGTACGCGGCGTCCCGACCCATGTCCTAAAGATCCTCCCATCTGCGCCTAGGTCTTCCGACGGGATTCTTCCCTTCACGTTTCCCCACTAAAACTATACATGCATTTTTCTTCTTCCCCGCGCTTGTCACAGGTACCGCCCACTTTATCGTTCTTCATTTCATGACGTCACTAACACTGGGTGAGCAGTACTGATCACGAAGTTCTTCATTACTTAATTAGTATACCAACTGATGCACATATATAAAAGTTTCACATTAAAACACTAAAATTGCTCCGACATGTTTCGATCCTAAGATCATCCTCAGGGAGCTATACTTTCCTTGCAAAAGTCACAATTAAAAATAGTCACTGATTAACTTCGTTGTACTAATAGGATGCTGTGGCAGCATGTCGTATTATGTGAGGGTATGTTGCTGAGAGTGCCCTGCTGCGGGTGTGTGTCCTGTGCTTCGCTGCATATAACTCTCAGCAACATACCCTCACATAATACGACATGCTGCCACAGCATCCTATTAGTACAACGAAGTTAATCAGTGACTATTTTTAATTGTGACTTTAGCAAGGAAAGTATAGCTCCCTGAGGATGATCTTAGGATCGAAACATGTAGGAGCAATTTTAGTGTTTTAATGTGAAACTTTTATATATGTGCATCAGTTGGTATACTAATTAAATAACTCGAAGATATGCACGGTGCAACAATAAGAATATGAAGTTCTTCATTCCTCAGTTCTGTCAATTCCCATCTTATTTCTTCACTCTTGGACCCAAGTACCTTCTTCAACACCCTATTCTCCAACACACTCAACAACTAATCTTTCTTAATATGAAAGACTGAAGCTCACACCCATACAAAACAACAGGCAAAACTATGGTTCTGTATCACTCTCTTCTCTCAAATATGAGACAGGATGACACACGACTCTAGACCTAATTGCAACAGGCATTCCCCGAATTTAATGTGCCCTTCACTTCCTCATGCGTGAACTTCTGATCTGTCAGTGTCGTTCCTACATACTTTAATGCTGTCCCACACATTTGAGTGCTGCCACATTTTCAAAGGATTTATTAAATATCTAACACGTTGCGATTTCTTGTTACAATCTATAGAGCGTTGTGTTTCTACTGCTTTCCTAAAACAGGTGGGAAAATTAAGCCACTCGTTATGACGGACTGGATATGTAACTTGGGGGGGGGGGGCTACGTCTCCGATATTTGTTGGGGAAACCATTTATGCAAAATTCACAAGCCCGATTACAAAATTGGGTGGTGGTAGGGGATAAAATTTGTGTGGGTTTTGGAGGTGAAATATAACGGAAGTCATTAAACTTTGAGCTGTAGTAAGAACGGCACAGGGCGTCTGGTTTCTACTAATGGGGATTTAGCATGTATGTCAGAAGCCATTTTGAAACTGACACATATTTCTGAAAGAAACCATTCAACCAACCCCTCCTTACATGACAGCATATAGCAAACTCATATGCTAAAGGAAATTCCTACACACGAATTATCCGACTCTTGAGAACATCAGACAAACGTGCGTCGTCTGTTATCTAAGCAATTCTGAGGCAAGAACACCACATAAATAACATTCTGTGAGCACATGCGTGTGTCTCAGGGAACTCTATTTTGTATTCCGGAACTTATACCAAGTGCTCACAACACAGTGCTTCCGTGTACGATTTTGTGCTGTGTTAGAACTGATGCAGCCATTTGGATGCGTTACGTTTAACCAGAAAGACGTTAAACGTTGTTACAATTAACAGCTGTAAAGGTATAGGAAGTAATATCTCATCCCGCTGCTTGCTTTCAGTTCTGTACATTATAGTCCTCCATGCTGCGCTATGTTAATATGCACTGTAGCAACTTTCGGCCTACATGACCTTCAAACACACTTTATATAGGCAAGTACTTTCAGTGTAAGTTGCTTATAAGCCAGCACTTTATACATCGTGATCGTTTTTTTTTCCCCTAGATATGCCAGCACACATCACCATTCAAAAATGCAGCACCTCTTCTTGTATTTCGCTAAGAGTACACAATCCGTGTCCGTTTATAGCTGCTCTATAAAAACAAACTCCGAATGAATGTTTTATATTCAGCGACGTTTGCAAACGACATCAAGGTCTTCAACCTGCGCAGTGCAAATAGAAATTTCAAGGCAGAGAACAATGCTGTTTGCTCGTGAGGACATAAGGCTTACTGGAAACAGCCCGTCACAAGTCCATATTTGCAGAATATCAGTCCAGGCCACGACCTCACGTCCGTGCTATTTATGATCAATTTTAATAACATCCTCTCTCTACACCTGCTGTGCTACAAATCGGAAAGTCGCTGGTTCGATCCCAGCTGGGGGTCATTGGAATTTTTCATTAACATAAAATCCTTCCGATCGCACTATGGCCCTGGGTTTGACTCAGTCTCTAACAGAAATGAGTACCAGGAGTATTTCCTGGGGGTAAAGGCGGCCGGTGCGTAAGGCTGACAACCTTACCACCATCCTGTGCCTTTGTAATGAAATCTGGGAACCTTAACTTCTTGGAACCCTCTGGGCCACTCTAGGCCTGTAACGGGACTGCTTTACCTTTTCCTCTCTTTATACCTAGACACCCAGCGTAGTCACTTCCCTTTTAGAGTTCTGACCGAATACTCGATTAATTTCCCATGCATGCTGTATGCTCCACCAGTTTTATCTTCCTTGATTCGTTTTTCCAAATTATTATTTTCACGCAACTTCTACAGCCTAATGCTTGGGCCTATTGCTCTGTCTTTCTTACATCCACGTATTCCACTCAGCCTGTTCCCGGAACGCCGGCAGTCAATCTTCTCCAACACCATCAGATGTCGCTAAACATTACGTCTCGCTTAACTCAAAGCAGGCAATACTTCTAACAGACATATTTTAAGGTACGGTTACACATAGAAACCCTCAGTCTCAACGCCTGTGCGTTAACAGAACTGTTATTTGCGAGATACGTTTCTTACAGCAACTCGCTGAATGTACAGTGCACGTCATCTGCAATGTGACGCCATAACATCTGGTGAAAAGGTCAACTAACTATATGTCAGGCAACATGGTGTGACAGGTCACAAAACACGAATTCTCTTACGTCTCTTCCACGAAACTTAAAATTCTCAGACGTCGCAGAACATTCACAAAGTCGTCTGAAGTGTCGGGCAGTGTCTACTAGCAACATGATGTAACAGTTTACAAGTCGGAACGGCTTAACATACCAGAGCGAAGAAACATCCAAGCAGCTTTTCTGCTTGGTATCCGATAATTGCTAGAAGGGAATGGATCCATACCAGAGGAAATTGTACAAAGAAATGGAGCACAACTTATTATTATTATTATTTACTAGTGTATTTTTGTGCTGGTCCCAGTGGCCGCGCGGTCTAAGGCGTAGGTCTGCGGCAGCTCGCCTGCTGAGATTGTGGGTTCGAATCCGACCGGCGGCATGGATATTTGTCTGTTGTGAGTGTTGTGTGTTGTCAGGTAGAGGTCTCTGCGAAGAGCTGGTCACTCTTCCAGAGGAGTCCTACCGACTGTTGTGCGTCTTTGTGTGTGATCTAGAAACCTCGGGAATGACGAGGCCCTGGCCCAATGGGGGCTGTCGCGCCAAAAACAAACAAACTGTATTTTTGTTCTTCCAACTATAACGTCTCTATGAACGTAAACTTAAAAATGAAGAGTCGTAACCTAAGATCAATTTGACAGCCACTACGATGCAGGCAGAGTTAAAGTTGTTACGTTCCGATTTGTAAACATCCTGTGAATAATACCGCGGGGCGGCTTATTGTGCCAGAACACATGTGAAATGAGATTTCAGGTTCTCACGGAGGTGAATACGACGATATGACTTCCAGGAATGTGACGTCATATCCCCGAAGTCGTTATCATGGTTTCTTTTCAGCACGTCCCTGCACATTGTAGCTACAACGACAAATGCAGTACTGCAGGTCGTACTTTCAACGTCTATCCGTCTGGCGTCCGAAGAAGTGGATAATTCAAGTTCTTGGGAGGAGACCCGTTTTGGAAAATCAAGAGTTGTAGGATATTTCGCTGGGCCCTTCACCGTCGGTGGGAACAAATTTTCAGCTTTTTAATATTATCGTTTTTATTTCAGTTTTGCGCCACTAACAGGCACGCTGCAGAACACAAGTTTTCCCTTGAAACTTGGTACCTTGACTCATGATCTCACGGAGTTGATGACCTTAGCGGTTTGATTATCCTGACCTAAACTGCATTCCAATCTCTTAAATACAGTAACTTACTTTGTCGACTCTTCCGCTATAATCTAAATCGATTTGCCACTGAAAAGGTTATGCTTGATGTTAGGTTAAGTGTAGGATATCGAATGGTAAGAAATGTGCTATGCAGTTATGTCTGTAATTAATAATTAATTATATCTGAGTTTTTTTCCTTCCATAACACTCGACTTGCTCGAAAGATGAAAGGATTGCGAGGCATAGTAACTTTCGCTCATTCAACCGCAATCAGCCTCACCACTATTCATCTGCTTACCAACGACGTGAAGGAAGACAGATACGTTAATTGAATAAAAAGATGTAAAGAGAGAGTTGGTCTGATGGCGCAGTGAGAAAATAAAATAAATGGAGTGGGGGTGTGGCAGAAGAGAGTTTTAGGTGTAGTAAAGAGCAGGTCACGAATTGCCAGTAAACGCTTCCGTAAAAGGTTGTAAAATAGTGGACTGGTTGTAGCACAGCCTACTGGAGTGTTCTTAATTATGGTGGGCGCTGGCCTCCGCCAGACAGAGTCTCATACGTCACATCGGATGGCATTCGAACTAAGTGCTTAACTTGCCAACCTCTAGGAAGGGGTAGGAACTGAGTATGCCTGCCTGCCTTTCTGGTGTACCTTATCTAATGAAAAGGGCACAAAAAATTCCGAAAGATTTTGAAAACTCTTGCAGTGGCAAGATTAATTTAATTATTGGCGTAGTATTAATGGCGGCGGCGGCAGTAGTAGTAACAGTAACAGTAGTAGTAGTTGTAGTAGTAGCAGTAGTGGTGATGGTCGTGGTGGTGACAGGAGGGGATGGGTGGATGAAAATGGAGGGGGTTACAATCTGTGCATAAAGCAGCAACACTGTACCCAAACATTCTCTCTTCCTACGACTTCGTATTTCACCTAGGTAGAAAGGTCAAGTTGTCCCTGTGCACGCCATTAAGTTATGCAGGACGAGCAGAGGTTCAGCACCGCTTACTCTTAGCCTCAGCTAGATGCGAGTGGTCACTGTCACTCCCCGGCCGCTTTACCCCTGGAGAAAGAAGCGCTCTTACCCACTGGACAAGACGATGAGTGAATACCGGAACCGGTCTGGACGTTCCACCTGCCGGAATTCGAACCCCGGATCGTCCAACCCCTGGCCTAGTCTCTATACCGCGTTATTCCTGCTCCATTCCATGCCGGTAATTCCCCATAAAATGACTACACCCCAAGATGCGACTAAGTCACATTTTACGTATAGAAAACTGCATGCTGGTTACACAGTGTAGCACTCGTACAGATTTGTTCCCTTCCTGGTTTATTCTCCTACGTCCAGTTCATCTTACGTATATCCTACTGACACGATACTTCTGCCAACAGACGTTGTCCTTACTACTGAAATCACGAACGCTTTTCTCTTCTGTGAGATTTGACAGAGGAAATGCAATTTAGTGCACTGCACATTCGCAAAGGAAATGGCAAGAGAGGAAATTCCTACCAGATAAGCGATTTCACTTGCACGTGACAATTGCTAAATTGCAGAGAACAAAATCAGGTTGGTCATACTTTCCTTTATCCTTTCCCCACCCTCTGTCCACGGACTTTTTAATACCATGAGCCACATCAACAAAGATAGTATATATATATATATATACAGTGTTGTCAAAAGGTTTAATCAAGCACCAGACATCAAGGCACTTGGGGGAAGTCTAGGCACCGTGCAGCGTCGCGCATACTTAACTGCGGAATTCGATGGATAACGAGTGATCTCCTTCAAGCCACGATCGCTCTGCTACCGTCAACCGTCGCATAAAGGGCTGGTTGTGACCTACAGCCGGCCTACTTGAAGAGAAAAATTTCTCGTCCCCACTCCTCTGTCGTACAGCCCGTAGTGTGAGATTTTCCGGGTTCCTGTACTGGGGAATATAATGAGATTTTAATTTTCAAGGCGGTGCCTCTTAGAAGGCTATTGTCGTCTGCAGTACGACACCATGAGGTACAACATACTGGGAAGAACATACTGCCTGCATCTTCGAGTAGAACAGAAAGGTTGGTAGGACAGGATCCTATAACGGCTTTTGGGAACATGACACTGGAGATTCTGGTTTCATGAAAGGCAGGTGGGAATTCCTGTAGTAGCTGAGCGACTATCAGCTTCTAAGCATAACTCCGATTCTTGGACTTATTCCTGTAGTAGCTGAGCGACTATCAGTTTCTAAGAACAACTCCGCTTCTTGGACTTATTCCTGTAGTAGCTGCGCGACTATCAGCTTCTAAGCACAACTCCGCTTCTTGGACTTATTCCTGTAGTAACTAAGCGACTATCAGTTTCTGAGCACAACACCGCTTCTTGGACTTATTCCTGTAGTAGCTGCGCGACTGTCAGCTTTTAAGCACAACTCCGCTTCTTGGACGTGAAACTGTCTCAATCATAAGCAGCGCCCTCGTCGACTTCTATACTCTTATGCTTACTTTCATCTTCTATTTACTACATGTTCCTTTTAAGTATCGACATTACCCATTGCAGAAAACGCCTGTGCGAAGGTTAGGAGACAAATGTAACACAATATATAACAGTAGCAATAGTAAATTGCTACTTACCGTAGTATGTGGAGCGACTGATTATTACCGATAATCGATACATAAGATATCGATATATCCTATAAGATATAATGTAGCCGATCCTTAATTTTTCTTGTAACACCCTGAAAATCAGTTTAACACTACTCAGTAAAATAGTCACATACCGTTTGACACAACTGTGTATTTTCATGTAAGCTACACAGATTCTGGGACATATGACAGTTATATTTTATCAAGTTGTTTATCGCTTAATTACACACACTGAACTTTCCTAATTTTTTTCAGAGTAGCGTGTGAGAAATTAACGCTGTGCTGCTAAGGGAACTAACTTCAGGAAACGGTGAAGAAACGTTTTCTCCTGTCACAGAAGATAGGTTTCAGCCACGCTTAAAAAAATTATGATTTACTAACAGGCACTTAATGATTTATCATCATCCATCATGAATAAGAAATGTATGAGCAGACGAGGTGGATCAGCGCGTGAATATTACGTTAACTCCGACATACGACGTCATTATATACACTAACCCAGGGCTGCTTACACCGACCACAGGGCCCACTTCCCTTCCGTCACACAAAACTTGGACTAAAAATTCCTAGTCTAAACGCAAAAAGCAAGAAACATCGCATTAAAACATGTTGTTTTAAACTTACTTCTCACTGTACACAATTTCGGGACTCTTTGGATTACGTAAGTCGGTATAGCGACCGACTACGGTCTGGGCATCGAATCCCGGTGGGGGGGGGGGCGAGATTTTTCCGCACTTGTCCAGATCAGCCCTGGGGCCCACCCAGCCTCCTGTATAATAGGTACAGGGTCTTTCCCGGGGGTAAAGGGCGGCCGGGGCGTGACGCTGACCCCTCACCCCCTTCTAGTGCCGCGGTCAAGAAAGAGTAGAGCTATACCTCTACTTCCCCTACGGGCCGTAAGGCCTGCACAGAGCCTCAAGTGCCTGTACAAAGGTGCACTTTACTAACACTTTGGATTACGTACGAGCATTATATCGCGGGCAGTTATAGGATAAACATCACTAACAGTCGCACCGGCATGTAAGGCTTCATAGGTCCTTATTACCCGGACGTCACGTCATCAAGTCAAGCTACTGTCCACAGAGCAATCAAAACATTTTGTATGTAGCAGTTTACTAACAGATAAAGGTCTACGCTCTCTGTCATTAGCTTCTACATAACAAATGTCTGGGACACTTCACTTTGCCTCGTCTCTCCACCGGCCACGAGGCCGCTGACTGACAGGACCGGAGGCTCAGAACTGGTTGCGATTTTTAACACGGCGATCAGAAATAAGGAGAAAATCAATTGGGGATGGAAGGATGAATTAACGTCAGCGACGGTAGGAACGAAGATAAAAAGGAACTCTGCGGTCCTGTAATGAAGACGTTTAAAAAGTTAGGATACTTATTCGGCGAATTTTGATGGACGTGTCTCTGTTTTTCAGACAACAATCGCAGCCGGTCGATTCGAGCCGCCAGTTACGTGCACTGCATCACCCAAGTAAGAATCAAATAATACTTACTTACTTACTT
>Ga0131853_10014468_pt1 | contig 14462 bp, 9 predicted proteins | sample TergutLab28metaG_FD_92764 | JGI IMG/M metagenome (GOLD analysis project Ga0131853, IMG submission 92764) | Labiotermes labralis P1 segment gut microbial communities from Petit-Saut dam, French Guiana - Lab288 P1 (version 2) (version 2) | ecosystem: Host-associated > Arthropoda: Insects >... | reverse complement strand
CGTAGATGGGTGGATAATATTAGGATGGATCTCCAGGAGGTGGGATGTGGGTATGTGGACTGGATTGGGTTGGCCCAGGATAGGGATAGTTGGCGGACGCTTGTGAGTACGGTAATGAACCTTGGGGTTCCATGAAATGCAGGGAATTTCTTGACTAGCTGCAAACCAGTTAGCTTCTCAAGAAGGACTCTGCGCCATGGAGTAAGTAAGTGTGGACATTTAATTTGCATCCAAGCAAACAGAGAGAGACTAGCATATCATTTCTTATGACAATAAAGGTCAAATTTGACAGAGTTTTCCACTGTACCATGTCTAATGTCAAGCTCATATCGACACATTATTTCGATGCGGTTTATGTATGTTTTCCCTAGGCTCCTGTTGTTTACAACATGCTTCTGAACTTTGAAAATAAAGAGATTTTAGGGAAAATTAATTTGGATCACAGCATTGGAATTCACAGTGGTTATTTGGACTGCAAAGTGTTAATATTATATTGAAACTTCTATTCCACTAGTTGGTATCTGCTTGCATCTCTCTGACCTTAAACAAAGTTGGTGTTTTTAGTGTGGGTTGTATGGTCCCCAAGGGGGCCACACCAAGTTTCCAAGAAGCCACAAGAGAATGGCAGAAAAATTAGGTGGCCACAGTAACTTTTGTGTGGCTCACTGAAATGCCACTGCCTGAATAATATACATCAAACTTTTGATTCAGTTTTAAACTGAATCAAAGGTCCTCTTCTCTGCTGCATCTGCCACAGCACAGAAGGCAAAATTGTATTTTAATGTTTCCCCCATACTGTGTTTTACAGTGTTAGTGTCTGCCCAAGTCTCTGATCTACATGAAGAAATGTGTAAATAAGCATCATAATTCATACTAAACCAAGCAACCTACTATAGTAGAGACAATAAGGTTAAATAGATTACGTTGGTTTGGGCATGTACAGAGAATGGAACAAAATAGAATTCCCAAAACGGTATTATATATGAATTGGGAATAACAAGATTGAGAGTTAGACCAAGAAATAGATGGCAAGATGAGGTGAGAGAGGATGGAAAAATAGTTGGCGGAGAAGGGTGGCAGGAGAGGAATGGAAGAAGCTCCTGAGAATGGCAAGGAATCATCGCAGTCTGCACATGGCAATGGAATGAATGAATGAAGCAATATTTTGCAGTATGAAAATATATTCTGGCAATATCATGAATCTTGCAGAGCTTCTCAAGAAATAATAGAAGAACAGCTAAAATACTCTACAGAAGCTGCAGTATGTACAAGCAAATGGCAGATAGCAACCCATTCATGAACAAACCAAATGAAGAGCTGATGCACTAAAAATGTACACACTATTAAGACGTGCAGACCCAACTAAGGACCACATTTTAAATATCTTCCTGGTTGTTCAAGGTAGAGACATACTTGAAGTGGTAGGAGATGAAAATGGATGGTGCAGCAAGCATCAGCTGAAATTTTAGTATGCTGAATCACAGTATACAGATGAGAAACTATACTCATTTCCACTGCTCAACTTCATCTACCTAATTATGCAGCAATGTTGCCACCTTTCCCAGTCATTTGTCTGGAAAAGGATAAGGAAGAGAACAGGATAAAAGAATAGGAGGAGAAGGGAAGTGGGATGAGGGGATTTCACTTAGGATGTTGTTAGCCACAACAGGCTGAAGAAAACTGCACTATATGGAGCTTTATGATTTCACCACACATACAACTATTTAGGTCATGAAATCATGACAAATAGAATGACATAGAACACAGCATGTGGGCGGGGGTGGGGGAGGGGGAAGCACATGTTGTTTTGGATGGCCACACAGACAGGAAAACAACTTTGAGGACAAAAAGCATAGAGGGAAAGATAATATTAGAATTGACATTAAAGAAAGGCTTGACCTGGATTCTTTTGGCTCAGGACAGTGACTGGTAATGAGGTGCTGTTACCATAATGTTAATGAAACTACAGTTTTCATACGTTTAATTGATTCGGGGGAGGGGGGGGGGCGGTGCAGTGGAAGAGGATTATATCTAGAATAGCCAAGCAATTATTAGCCTCTCAAGACAACTCTGTTCCATCGAGTAGAATTCTTGTACCTATATATCACACAGACAGATAGCATGGACAGTCTTTGAAGTCTTCTTCCTTTATTTAAGAAATCGTGTCACCTGTGACTTAATATGAGTAGGTCTCTTCTGTCACTCTTGAGCAATCTGAACAACATGCAACACTGAACTATTTTTTTCAAGACTGATTAACTCAAATGTGTCATGAAATAAACTGTCAGTTAACTCGGACAAATTTTATGCAACTCTCCAACATTCAGTGTAATTGTGAGAAACTCTGGAAAATTCCATGTATTTCTAGGCAATGAACAAATCTCAGTGGGTCCAAACAGCTCTCAGGAATTCTCAACGCCAGAAGCCAAAATGAGTAGACATCAAGATGGCTGCACCAACACCACACAACCTATGCCAACCAAACCAAACCTAACCTGAGCATGACCTGGGTGGAAAGAGGTTTAGTGGGATTTAAGCACAGGAGCAAATTAAAGGTGACTGAAAATGATGATTAAGAATGTTACTAAAGAATGAAAGTGACAGTGGTGCCCACTGAAACACACACGCCATACATAACCTAGTTTATGACACTGTTTATTGCCAGTGTCCATTTATTCCAAAAGCATCAGTAACTATTCTGAACAGAACAGAATTTCAGTAAATTCCAAAGGACATTCAGCAAATCCCGTGCAACTATATATACTGTGTATATATAGCTCTCTACTGTGTATATATAGCTCTCTACAGCTAATACTAAACTATCCTAAGTTCATTGAGAATTGCTTTTCCAGGTCAGAAGCAGGTGTACATTCCCCAAAACGGCCAGACAGCTGTGTGAATGGCAAACTAAGCAACCAGAACCTCATCCAAAAAAACACATTTACCATCTGATTAAAACAAATATATATATATATATTTCTTATGAATGTGGTTTGAACAAATGACAATTGAATCCACATGTAAATATTAATTACTAATCTCATGAAAAATGTTGTTCCATCACAGCACTCCTAACCACCGCTAAAACTATGATAACCAGCTGAATTAATGTCAGGACAGTCAACACTGAAAATGTTGCAAAATATCATATTTTGGAGTAACACAGAAATTAAAAGAAAATAAATTTGGGAATAGTTGGGACAATTACTTTCACAATCTTTCCTTTTTCCGTCTCTTGTTGATTACGGAGATTATACATCATAACAAATGATCGTATATTTTGGCTTCACACTGGGTTATCCAAATATTATTATGTTTAAGTCTGTTCATTCATTCATTCATTACACAGTCGGCCTTGTGGCAATTTCATAGACTCTTCCAAAGGAAGTTTGCCACAGAATGAAACCTAGAGCTTATTCATTCAAGTTCCAGTATCTCCTTTTCTTCTAGGTCATCCAATAGCTGTTTACATTTTCTACCTTGTCTTTCCACCCCCCTATCTTTCCTTCAAAATTGTGTTTTAGAAGGCAGTTCTTACCCAAGATGTGACCAAATGGGTTTGCCTTCCTTCATTTTATTGTATGTAGGATATTCCTATCCTCTTTGGCTCTGTGTCATACTTCATCATTTTTCACAAGGTCACTCTAACTGTTCTCCATTCTTCTCCAGCACCACATTTCAGAAGTTTCAAGATATTTCTGATCTATTTTCAAAATGTAGCACTTTACTAGTTTCTTCCGTAAATGTAAGTTTAATTTGCTGGTGAAAAAAGTCATCTTCTCTTCAAATGCTGCTTTTGCCATGGAAATCCTGCATTTAATTACAGGTTCATCTTGTATCATTTATTATCACAATACCCAAACAGTTGAAAAATTCCACATTTTCCAGTTGTTTGTAATGTGTCATAATCTGTACTGGGGATGGTTGTCTTAGAATTGTCATTTCCTTAGTTCCTTGCACATTCATTTCCATTTCATAGCATATTTCCATATCAATTAGTCTATTAATCATGCACTATAGTACTGAATGATCCTTATCTTGCAGCACAAGGCCATCTTCATATTTCACAGTGCAATTACTTGTTGTACTATTTTGAAGTATCCAAACCCTTCAAGAACTTCATTGGTAAGGCACTTACTGTATAAGTTGAATCAAATCCATGACAGACAGCATCCTTGTCTAACTCCTCTTCCAGTTTTCACATGTCTTGTATCTCCTTGGTCCAGTCATACTTTAACATTTTGATCCATGTACAGTTTTTTGATCAATGTTCTTTCACACAAGTCATTACAAGTTCACTCTAGGATCTGTATTAATTTGGACCAATTGACATGATCAAATGCCTTCTGCCAGCCTATGAAACAAGCACACACTTCTTCATCTATGTTCAAAGTTTGTTCTGAGATTATTCACAGCATCCAAATTGCATATCTAATTTCTCTTCCTCTTCTAAATCCAAATTTATCATTTGCAAGTAAAAGGTAAAGCAGTCCCATTACAGGCCCGGAGTGGACCAGAGAGATCCAGGAATTTAAGGTTCCCAGATTTCATGACAATGGCACAGGATGGTGGTAAGGTTGTCAGCCTTATGCACCGGCCGCCTTTACCCCCAGGAAATGCTCATTTCTGTTAGAGGCTGAGATCATTTGCAAGTATATCCTCAATATTCTTTTTAGTTCTTCTTCTAATTATCCTTGCTACTATCTTTGCTGAACAAACAATGAGGATATTCCACTATTCACCTCATGCTGTTAGGGTGAACAGTTCAAACAGGACTGGATGAATGATGAGGGTAACATACATGGGAGAGATAAGAAATTAATACGTAACTTGAGTTAGAGGATATAAAGAAAATGAACTGGAAGACAGAAACATTGGTGGGAGGAAAACATTAAGAGGGGCTCTAAAGAATAGGGTGTGGAGATGTGGTCTGGCTTAGTAAACTCAGACTAGGGCTTAGTCACAGCTTCTTATAGACATGGTAATGAACCTTCAAGTACCATATTTGGCATTTAAACTTAACGTATACCATCCCGAAGTGTTTGAAGTATAGAAATAAAGGAAAGGATCACAACAGTCAAACACAATAGTATTTTGTAAAGTTCTTGAAATATATTAATAACAGTATGGGCTACATGTTTCGACTCACATCGAGACATCTTCAGGCCCTCAAGATGTAGATCCAGACATACAAACGTTTACTGCATTGTGGGATCCCCAACGCTTACAGAGTAAACTATTATTTGTATTTTTTGTATTATACATAATATAAAACATAAGCGCTGATGTTTTATATTATGTATAATGCATAATTTTTTACTCTGTAAGCATTGGGGATCCCACAATGCAGTAAACGTTTGTATGTCTGGATCTACATCTTGAGGGCCTGAAGATGACTTTATGTGAGTCGAAACATGTAGCCCATACTGATATTAATACATTTTAAGAACTGTATAAAATACTGTTGTGTTTGACTGTTGTGATCCTTTCCTTTATTACCATATTTGGCAGATTATTTCTCGACCAGCAGCACACCTACGAACTTCTGACAAAAAATTATGTATAATGGAGTGAATTTTGCGAGTCCTAACAATATGCCTGGTTATTGTTTTGTTTTATATCCACCACATTAGGCCAGATACTTTCTTGTGATGACAGCAGTAATCGTTTACAATATATTGTTGCCAGGAGCCAGGGCAGTGTGGTCAGTATAACTAGGATTATGGACTGGTCTCAGAAATCATTGGTTACTTCATCAAACGGACGTATCTCTTCTCAAAAGCATCAAGACTAATTCTGGGTCTTGGCCAGCCTCATATTCAGTGGGCAATGGGGGCTCTTTACCCGGGAGCAAGGTGACAAAGGGGTGTAGCCCACTTGAATCTAGTGCAAATGCTAAGAATGAGTGGAGCTATACCTCCATGCTCCCACGTGCCGTCGTGTTGGGTACAGAAACAACTTAACCTGACCTGGCCAAGTAATGAACAGACCCCTTTTTTAGGCCAGTAAATATCACAGGACATTTTGAAAGTGTCTGTACCTTTAGTAATGAATATATGCATTGGTACTGGAAAATAAACAAAACACCTACACTACCATCTGCGAAAGTTCTCCGGGCTTGGACAGCCTTTGAGGTACCAACCCTATTAATTTGAATTGGAAGCGAACATGGGATTGAGATCACGGTTTCCTTGTGAAAGGGGTGCGAAATAATGGCACTCTGCTCGCACCATGGTTAGTAATTACAATCCGGAATTATTAGCTAGTTGATTATTGTACTTCGTATACTCTTATCCTAACAGAGCTGCAAAATAATGTAGCACAAAGGTGTTTAGGCATTGCTGTAAATCCACTGACACAATAAAGCTTATTCTGTAGCATATGGACATGCCGTTGATTGACCGAAACAGAATCTAGAAGGCAGTGATCATGATGGAGAAGTGGCTGTCTTCAATTCGTGCAATGGGCAGTGTATATATTTAATTTACAGCTGTGACTGGTAAATATGTAATGTATTTAGCGTGTGCTGTGATTATTATGTAGCTCAAAATACGGGAATATGTGAACTGGGAAGACCCACAATACAAATGAACTGAGTGAGATGTAATCAAATTTTCGAATCAGAGAAATCGTGGACAGTGAGTGATGTGTTCGATCAACTGATGATAATCCGTTAATATTATTGTTCAGGGAAAAAAGCCGAACTTGGGGCATCCAAAGCACGGTACCAGGTAAAGTGGGTAAGTGATAAAATCTGTGCATCTGAGAGTCTTATGATCTGCTTGTTGGGACGACCTGACTTACATGTTTTGGTGAGACAACCGTGTATGTATAATTTGAGGTTCAAAGTGAATATTGAGTTTTAAAATATGGGCGTTCGTACTAAGGACCATAATCATGCAAATAATGTTTTCATAAGAATGATAAAGGGGCTTAAGAGAGGAACAGACTAAGCCTAGTTGGCTTTTCCACTTGTCCATAACTATGAATGGAAAGCCGCCGTGTACCTTGTTCTCACTGTCATTAAAATAAAAAGGAACTATTTGAAAATAGTTTGCATTGCTACAGTGGCTTAATTTACAAGCTATGATTGTTCATAACTGGTTTCAGTCCAGTCCAGCAGTGTCTTTAGTCGTTTACAGATACGCAACAAATGTGATAGCTTTCAGAGACGTTAGGGTCTGTATTCAGATGTGGCCACTTTCTTTTAATTTAAACGAAGTTTTAGTTGTTTCAGGAATCAGCGATGTTTCACATGTTCACCATTCCATGTACATTAATGCCAAACAAAAGACATACATTCTTGTCGTTTGCATACATAGTAGATTGACATTGCTGTCTGGTACAGTTGTGATGTGTGTTGCACTGTGAGTTATTGTGTTTTGGTAGTACAGAATAGATTAGGGATGAAAATGCCTGAAACTTGTGTCAGCATGCAGTGTTATATGGAACATTTGCCCACTCTTAACATATATTGGGTACTTTTGCATACCAGTACACTTCTCAGTCATTACAGTTATGATTATAGAAACTGCAAGTAACTAAATTCCTGTCATGTGCTAAGTGAATACTGGGTATCTAGATGTAAGTTTATTTTATTAAATTCGCTTCATTTTGTCACGTTTTCAAGTTGTTATACATTCTGTTGTATATTATAGGTGATGTGTTATGTAATGAATACCTACTTCTCTCAGATTATTTGGTTGTTAGTTATTCATTGAACTAGAGTTTAGAACATTCTTCATTTATTTCCAGAGGTACTTTTCTTAGACACTAGTACAGATTGTACACAGGTGTAATATGGTAATCAAGTGGTAAACAGTGAAATCATAACAATACACTCTTGAATACTTTCTTCACACGTAATAGTTGACTGACATCATAAGATATGTTATAGCTGATTACAAGAGAAGTGTATGTATGTGTGAATAACAAGAAAGTTACTAATGTAGTTAATTGGTGCAGCTACCAAAAGTCAACATCCGCACAGGGATTCAAAGGAACTTATTTATGTGTTAGTAACCATCATAACTTATGAGTGTCATTCTTCATAACCCTTGTTGTTACTGCCAGTAAACAAAGTACGTGTGCAGTACACATATAGTTACCAGTACTCTGTAAGCGCACGGAGCCCTCATGATCCGTGGTCAACTGGGACCAAACAAATACCACTGAAAGCAGTACCCCCTTAAGCCTAGAAATTCTGCCCAAAAAAGTTATGAAAATGTGAGTTAATGAGGGTTAGGTTGGTGTGTAGAGTACATTCTACAAATTGTGCACAAGAGCTTGTATCATGAGCAGAAGAGTGGGGGAAATTGACAGATGGCATGAGAGATTGCAACTGTTTTCTGGTGGAAAGCTTGTGGTCCACAGATGTGATCCCTGGAAACATGGGGGAATTTTACATGTAGTTTCTTAATAAATGGCGCTGTATGTATGGGAAAACACATGTCAAATATTCATGTAACAGGGTTCTCATATATAAAAATAGAATTTTTAACTTTCCAAACTTCTGTTCATGTTCCCCAATTCCATCTTACTTTACCAAATCTAGCAGTTCTCTACCTTCATATGTTGGTATGCGATTTAAATTTGCAGTAAAATATCAAAATAGAGCCTGTTGTATGTGATTGTTATTTTATATAGAAAAAGAAATTTGTTTTGAGTGATGATTTCACTTACTTAGTAACATTTAAATTCTTATGTAATTAATTAGCATTTGAAATCTGAATTTTTTGCATCAGATCATTCTAACAAATCAGTATTGTGGTTGTATGGCATGTTCCAACTTAACTCAGTCATCACTTTTTAAAGTGTTTTTAAACGCTCAGTCCCTAGTAGCATTTCATATATTTCACTTGAACTTACTGGATGCTGCTGTTTGATTTTTGTAACATGAGTATTTCCTAATGGCATTTGGAGTGGCACTGGTTGTCTTCACGGGCAAGTCATGTATTCAGGCATTTCAAATTTCAGCTACATTACAGGCTATCCAAACTAATTTGTGTGGAACAGTATCATGCAATGGACCATAGCTAACTGCTTTCTAATATTGTGCAATTCTACCTAACCATTGCAATATCAAAAATTTTGTTGAAGGACACGAAGATTGGTTTGTTCTCGTAGTGTTTTAAGTGTGTCACAAGTCCACTGTTATTGTTCAGATTGCTCAAAATATTATAGAAGCGCATTAACGTGTTATATCATCTCAATTCTCCTGCATGTGCTTGCTGTTAGTTTGTCTAGTTTTTGGTGTATATGCCAAAACATTTATTTATCCCAGAGGCGTTGTTTTTGGCTGACCATTGATTTGGCATGGACATGTATGTAGAAGCTGTCTTCAGTAGATAAGTGAAGTGAAAGTTATAGATCATTAAAGTCCTGGTAAGTCTAAAAATACACTTCGAACTACTGGATACTTCACCTTTTTAACAGACGGTGGCGTGTAATGTCACGTATTGGAGACTGTACCCAAAATGTAGATAAGGAATGGCCGAATATTTGCTGGAACATGCTGCTTTCCACCGACATCACTCTGGTGTCCGGGTGTGGAAAGTGTGCGACTTCACCGGCTTTCCTCCGAAACATCGTCACGTTCACACATTAACACACACATGTACAAGTTCGTAATTATTTGGAAAGGACTGAGAATTCTATCAAAATGAACTGTGATAGTACTCTGTTCTCGAGGGTAATATGAGCATTGGTCTGTAGACAGCGAAATATCTCGAGTACGAAGCTTTATCAAAGGGTATACATTTTATCACAATGGTCAAGACGCTGTGCTACAAATCGGAAGGTCGTTGGTTCGATCCCAACTGGTGTCAGTGGATTTTTTATTGACATAAAATTCCTTCCGATCGCACTCTGGCCCTGGGGTCGACTCAGCCTCTAACAGAAATGAGTACCAGGAGTATTTCCTAGGGGTAAAGGCGGCCGGTGCGTAAGGCTGACAACCTACCACCATCCTATGGGCCTGGCCAGGCCTGTAATGGGACTGCTATACATTTTAAAACTATTTGGAAGTTCAAGTTCAAAAAGAGTACTCTTGATTGGCATGTGCTTCAATCCCTTGGTTTTATTTGTTTTTAAATGGTGACTTGTGGTAAGATGTGTAAAATGACCGAAGCCGTATTGCTGAACTTTAACTACAGGGTGGACCTTTTCGTGCTTGACCGAGAAGCGGCTGATGCACTTTCGTCCACCCTTGCTTCGTATGCCGCGTTTCAGGAGGGGTAACAATCGCTGAAGAGAGCTGTACGAAGTATCGCAGGTGGTCCGAGTGACGTTCTTCCATGGCATAAAACGCGAAGCCCAGTACTTAAAGATATTAATTCTCACAGCGTTCTTGTAGACTCCTACGGCGCGTTGCGGACAGCACGCCTGCGTGTTCGGAAGTTCCCGGGTTCATTTCTGAGCCTGGAGACCAACTATCCTGAAGTTTTCTGTCATTTTACTAATTTCCTCTAGCACATGCTGCGGTATTATCTCATAACAGGCTACGATCGCTTCTGCCCACATTCTTTCATGGTAATTATCCTATCATTCGAAGCTGTAAGCCTGGAATCTGACATACTGAAAGCGATTTTAAATAAGCCATAGATGATTAAATCATCGGTTTACATATTTTCTAAAAATATTATAGCTATCCCAAATTCTGTGCGGCCAGAGAGAGACACGAACCAAATTCCATACTGAGGAACTACAAATGTTCGGCGCCACTGTACAAAATTTAGTCGTCGGAGGACCTGGCGTTCGGGATTGTGCAACCCTGGATGAAATGTTTTTTATTGTGTTTAATTGTAAATGCCCCAAATGCTTACGTTTATTGAATAAAATATAAATTTCGTCATTTGGCCTGCAACCTGGCCGGGGCTTTAAAATGTCTTAGTGTCGTATATGTTGCTTATCACCAAATTTTGAGAAACAAGAAGTTCTGGAAAGAATACATTCTGTGCTTCAAAATGACAAGCCTGTTTCGCGGTTGAAAGGAACTTCTGAGTGGGTGATACCGGCTGCCAGAGAGCCAAATTACGTTAGATTTGCTATATGTAGGTCACATTCCCGCACCAATAGCGCATAGAAAGTGAGAATTTTATAACTGACACATAGTATGTTTCTTCTATACGAAACTGCACTTTCCTAGTTGAATTGATTCCATATTTATCGTCTTCAAATCGAAGGTTCGGTATAGGCCTAGTGTATAGATTCATCGGGCATGACGTGCTATATTCACATTCTATAAACATTTATGAATTTTATTCGAAGACCTTTCCCACACAAAACGTAGTAGTAAGCGGCCAATTTGACGATCCCACCTCAGAAGTTTGCATGCCAAATTTTTGTGCTGTTAAAGTGGGAAATTAATTTTAAAAAAAAGTGTGTAGTAATCTGTTTGCATGATGTTCGAACAGAGTTTTGTTAAATTCTATCGATTGTTTCAAAATCTGTAGGTGTGGATGCAGCCACACAGCTGTGATGTTGCCAGAACTCGCCGTTGCCTTATAAAGCGAAGAAAAACCGGCTAAAACACTTTAAGAATGCTGTTTTGTTTTCCCCGTCCGTTTGCCGTCTTTTCCCTCTTGTCTTTTAACCATCTGAATCTTAAGAACAGACATGTGGAGTAGAAGAGCAGGACAAAAGGGAAACTTATGGGGTAAGTGAGAGATACGTTATTGGGGGAAAGACAAAATACTCTACTTTGTTACTAGGTTCCCAGTTTTTTTCTTTTGCCATCTCGTCCTTCGTCATTCGCGTCTAAACATATCTGCAGTTGTATTTCAGCCTTCCCATCTTCAGCTCCGTTGTCATCTGATACTGACAGTACATGCTGACAAACAACTCTTTTGGCCAGCCTTCAGATTTCACAGTTCTTCGTTAAGGTTTAAATTTATTAATTGTAACTGCGTAATTATTCACTGCCTTTTTATATTAACGTGTGTGATTAGTGTAGGTATTTGCGGATTGTAATCAACCATTTGTCTTCCAGGTTGCTATCCAAAAATTTAAAGATCAAGATATATAGAACTATAACTTTGCCTGTTGTTTTGTATGGGTGTGGAACTTGGTCGCTGATATTGCGGGAGGAAAGGATGCTGAGGCTGTTTGAGAACACGGTGTTGAGGAGAATATTTGGACCTAGGAGGGACGAGGTAACGGGGGAATGGAGGAGCTTGCATAACGAGGAGCTAAATGATTTGTACTCCTCACCCAATATTGTGCTGGTGATAAAATCCAGAAGAATGAGATGGGCTGGGCATGTGGTGCGTATAGGTGAGGAGAGGGTGGTGTATAGGGTCTTGGTGTGGAAACCGGAGGGAAGGAACCACTGGAGAGACCTAGGCGTAGATGGGTGGATAATATTAGGGTGGATCTCCAGGAGGTGGGATGTGGGCATATGGACTGGATTGGGCTGACCCAGGATAGACAGGTGGCGGACGCTTGTGAGTGCGGCAGTGAACCTTCGGGTTCCGTGAAATGCAGGGAATTTCTTGACTAGCTGCAAACCAGTTAGCTTCTCTGCACCATGGAGTAAGTAAGTAAGTAATTAAAATGATTTTTTTTAATGTTTTCTGTGGTGAATTTAAACCTGACTGGGGCGTAGGGAACTATGTAGAAGTCCGTACAAGTAGTAGAGGAATGCAATAGTATGACTGCAAAAAGGGATTTGGAAACTGCGGGGAGAAGGAGTATTGCTAAGAAAGGAAGATGTCTCCTGAATATGTCCCATAAGTTTAGAGCCTAAGAATGTAAAACGTGGATTATTAAGATTTTCAGACAAAAAAAATGGAGAAACGCGCATGTGGTAAATGGCTGAATTGAACGAGGTTGTTGCCTGTAGGAAAGTTTTAACTTGTATAGATGTGATGGAGATATAATATGTTGTAAAATACTCATTTACAACTAGACGTATATAGGGAAGTTAGCATGGTACAGCTGTTGTATGGAGCTACAGGAGAGTAGGAGGAGTAACCCAAGAGTTTTGTGATGAGAAGGGGGAATGGTTGTGCAAGTAGTGTGTTAAAAGTCGGGCAATATTTATGTGCTTGGAAGAATGAGGAAAGAGGACAATATTAAAATGTATGAGACGAAAAAATCTGAGATTCCTAAAACCCGATGCTGCAGCTGCTCAGGCGCATGTAAATTCGAAATAAACTCAATACATTGGCATCATTATCGTTACGAATCATCAATAAACGTATTCATATTTCATTTAATCTCGTAAGGTCGGAATCTTCCATGCGCTTTCGGAACCCAGTGTCAGTTATTTGTCAAACAGTTGGCACTTATCCCATATAAGAGCTTGTACCGAGGTAAACGGTAAACCTCACCCTGTATCCTGCCATGAAGGCCCAGAGGAGGATAAGAGGTATAGCTCTACTCTTTCTTTAACCTCGGCGCTAGATGGGAGCGGATGGTCAACACCACGTTCCAGCACTTGTCACTTATTGTACAGGAGACTCGTTTGGCTCCAGAACCAGTCTGAACGGGGGCGGAAAATCTCGCCCCCACCGGGGTTCGATCCGCGGACTGTTCATCCCGCAGCGTGACGTTACTCCGATTACGCCATCTCGGTCCACAGAGTGACGCTTGCATCTTCAGGAAATCAAACATGATATAACCAGAGACATCTGTAGTGCGAAAGTGAAGACGTTTCGTTGGTTGGACGATGTAGTTCTAGACGAGTCGCGGAATTTTGATATCCTGGTTGATGGCAAAATTCATAATTTGGAATGAGGATTTTGTGGCCTTCATAGAAAGGGGTTTATTTTCTCTGAGTCTGAATGAGGAGGGCTGCGTGAGAAGCGTGTAGTACCTGGGACTTGGGGAAACATGCCAGCATTTTCTTGAGGGCAGAGGAAAATCATGAACCAATTTGTCGATATATATATATATATATATATATATATACACATATTATACAGGGTCATCGAAAAAGATGGACGGGATTTGAAACCGCTATAACTTAAAAAGTGCTAGACGGATTTACACGTTTGGCGTCTTAAAATGTTCAGAAAAATTTAAAGTTTTAGACTTACCTTAGTACATTTCAATATATGCACCGCTTGTAGCTCTGGAGACGTCCAAACGAAATTCTATCTCCTGCCACGTTTTCTGAATCATGTCTCGTGTTACGTTTTCAACGGCTGATGTGATCCTGTCTTACAGGTGCTGGATATTCCTTATCTTCTCAGCATACACAATGTTCTTAATGTACCCCCACAGGAAAAAATCAAGTGGAGAGAGATCTGGGCTTCGAATTGGCCAGGGTATTGGTCCACCCCTTCCAATCCAGGCATCAGGGAGTCTCTCATTTAAAACGTCAGTCACAAAGCAATTGAAATGGGGAGGAGCTCCGTCTTGCATAAAAATAACCCTACTTACAATTTCTTGTTCGAAGGTTTCAATCTGTGGAAACACGTACTTTTTAAGTTATAGCGGTTTCAAATCCCGTCCATCTT
>Ga0131853_10014467_pt1 | contig 14463 bp, 8 predicted proteins | sample TergutLab28metaG_FD_92764 | JGI IMG/M metagenome (GOLD analysis project Ga0131853, IMG submission 92764) | Labiotermes labralis P1 segment gut microbial communities from Petit-Saut dam, French Guiana - Lab288 P1 (version 2) (version 2) | ecosystem: Host-associated > Arthropoda: Insects >... | reverse complement strand
GGCGGGGGGGGGGGGGGGGGGGGGGGGGCGCCCTGACGGGGCCCCCGCCCACCCGTCGGGGGGGGGGGGGGGGGGGGGGGGGGGGGGGGCAGTGCTGAGCCATGAAGCTGACCACTCACCTTTGCACAATGTCAAAATTAAGAAATTTGGAGTTGTTCCTCCACTCCCTACCTGCCATCTTGGCACGCATGGTAACAGCTTTAACCTGTATACCTTACTTTTGTTTCACTAGATATATCAGGATATTTGTGTTGTGATTTATATCAGCTGTATGGCCAGGGTGCTCATTATTACTATCCCCCATCATCTCTAGTTGTATACAGCCTCCTATACAATAGGTATTGGGTCAGTTTCCACAGATGAAGAGCATCTGGAGTGGTGAGATGATTATGTATCACCATTTCTATGATCTGCTATACATGAACTCTCTTCTCTTTGTCTCTTGCAGACCTTATGACATGGTGCTTATATACCGATAACATTTAGCCATTTTTGTTTTCATATAACTAAGTGGTACTGCACTCGTATCATCGGTGACTGAAAAAGGTAAAGTTTTCCCCATCCATGCCATGAAGGCATATAATGTAGGAGAGGTATAGCTTCCATCAATCTTAACCTCGACACCAGTTGGAGGTGAGTGGTTAACTTCATACCTTGGCTGCTTTACCTCCAGGAAAGAACCCTGGTAGCCAGTGACTAGGAGGCTCGCCCTAGAGTAGGTCTGGATGTTTTTGAGAAGAGAAGAATCTCTTGTCCATACCAGGGTTTGAACCTCTGACCATTCAGCCCATAGCCTAATCATTATACTGACTATGCCACTCTGGCTGCAGTAATTGAATGATCATGATTCAATATTATGTTCTTGAATGTAGTTCTGAATTGGTTGCACGTTCAGTGCACAACTTAAATCAAGGGAAACTTCTGAAATGACAAAATAAAGATCTTTATGAAACAATGTATAAATTTAATTCTGAATGCAAAATCCTCAGCCTTAGCCAGAGACTGTAAGAAGGTTTTGACTGTGACTGTGAAGTGGTCACTATCACAGTTTGATAAATGTGCACGTTGCTTCGTAGCTATAGTAACAGTTATCTTCCAGGAACTATTCCCTGAGCATTTTAAACACGTGACAAGAAGCTGCTGTAGTTGTGTGTATTTGTTCTTATAATAAAAGCCAGCAAGATGCACTATTTCTCAACTTTGTTTTGCTAAAGAACTCTACATGTTTCGGACAGATTTACTGTCCATCATCAGTAGTCTTAATACTGTATTCAGAGCAACTGGTATTTGTCACACTAGTCATGTTGACTGTCTGCTAGCGAGGTTCCATCCCAAACTCACTAGCAGACAATCAACATAACTAGTATGACAAATACCAGTTGCTCTGAATACAGTATTAAGACTACTGATGATGGTCAGTAAATCTGTCCGAAACATGTAGGGTTCTTTACCAAAATAAAGTTGAGAAATAGTGCATCTCGTTGGCTTTTATTATAACAATATATCACGATGCACGGTCCACTGAATGTCAAAAATGTGTGTATTTGATTACTGTATTTAAAAGTAAATCCATGCTACACATATACTTCCAATAGAATATTTATGTACTTCTTTTTTATTTTCTTATTGCACCATATAGGCATTAGCATATAAATATGCACAGTTTACATCACTGTAATAAAACATGATGTTATTCTTTTTCATCTTAAATACTGATTTACATCTTTCTGCTGTTTTATCCAAGACATGAACATTATTGTACACACTTAATTTGTGTTAAAACTAACAAATACTTTTATACATGAAAGGTACATGAATAAAATTTTTAAACAGCGCAGACAATTAACAACTGATTAATAACCATGCACAAACCTAGACTATGAGGTATGGTGAAATTTCCATTTAATGATCCTTTACTGAAGGTTCCTACCAGATCCTCTGGCCCTTAGTGTGGTCATCACTGCATTTTCCAAAATACAAGCAACCTACACAGATTTCTGCACTACTATGACATAGCAACTCAAAAGCATATTGTTACAATTGTTCACCACAGTTAACATGACACTGTTTTATTTGTTATTAACCTAAACATGAGCCAGAGATTCAGCAACAGTCTGCTCACATTTTAATAATAGATTCAAATTAATAGTTAAATCAGTAGCTGGAACCTTCATCTGCTCTCTGTTATTTGGTGTCGTGTATGCATGCAAGGGACTGATCCAGGCCAGTCCATGTTTGTGGATGAAGTGACAATGGAACAAGTTTCTCTGTGGGTACTTAAGTTTCTCTTGTCAGTATCATTACACCAGTGCTCTATACTATAATATTAGCAACTGACGGCATTATTAAATAAAGTATATCTCCCAATGTCTGTCTGTAAAAGGGGCATGACACAAGGACTCGTACACATATTTAACATGTGCATTTATGTATCAGACACACTGAGTGTGAAAATCTGTGGTAAAAGACAAATTGACAGATAGACTACAAACGTTTATATTCACAACAAAAATATATTTTATATAATTACACTTATTTATGACACAATAAATATCTTAAATTTATATAAATAATTCATTTATGATGTAATCTGACATCGCAGCATACATATTATTTGGAATGTACAATTTCCTTTAAAATGAGTGGCACAATTGAAATGCAGATAACAGGAAACATTATGAAACTTATCAGGGCTGATCTTTGAACCACTATCAAATAACTGGTAAAATAATAAAGTACTTCATAAACATACAAATACCTACATACAGTACAGTTCATGGGGCATTTTAATATTTCTTTGGTAGAACATAAATATGAATTTTTAGATAAATGACAGCTTTCTTTTTATGAGACATTCTGTTGTATGTGATATACCCAATGGAATGATGTTTCTATTTACACAACCTTTCATTAACTATTAAAAATACATAGGCAGTGAAATGTTTCAGCTTATTGTTCTCACCCATCCTGAATTCAGTGTTTACATGTCATTTAGGATCTAGAATTTATGTGTGAAAGTTATAGGTTAAACATGAAGATCTACAGCTTTATTTGTATATAAGAATAAAATATAAACTCTTTGTTAATAAATTATGTTTTGTTGAATTTAAAGACTAAGAACTGGTAGAATCTATTTCCTTGTCTAACTTTTGGATGAAGATTGTGTTCCCTAAATTAGAATAATTGAATTTTAACACTAATTCTCATCCTGTAAATGCAACAAAAAACATTTTAATCCGTTCTGTTGATGTTTTGAGACACTAATCTTTAAGTTCCATTTGTATGAAAAGTGACATAGATCTCCAACTAAAATTTTATGTAATATTTTATTCTTGCGCATCAACAATGCTATGGCTCTTAACATTTATTTACATACAATAATTCTGAATATTGTAAAAGAACATGTATAAAAACTGAGGTCTCAATGCTTCCAGTGAAATGGCATGTAAATAATTATTGAATACCTCAGTATGTGTTTATGAAAGACTTGATGGTGGCCTAGAACAAAGGGCCAATATGTGTCATTGCCTTGATATTTTTAATATTGTTGTTACAAGTTGTGTCAATGGGAACATTATTCCATCAGAACAGCTTTAATCCAGACTATACCTTGTACACACTGAGATCACAAAACTGGACATAATTAAAGTTATATTATTACAAATTTTATATATTCTGAACGTGGGTTTTTTATTTAACCATCATAGTGCAAAGTAACCATTTCCATTAATCCCAATGCAAAAGTTATGCAGTGTTCTGGCATGAAAGTCCTTTGTTGTTTACCTTCTCCATATACTTGATCGCACTTCAGGTTTGCAGACTAGTACACAAAATTATATACTGGTCCAATAAACATGGGCTCTGGGTCTGACATACAGTCTATCCAATACAAGTACTAAACATCTGCCACCCTAATATACATCTCAGTACAGACGTAAGATAGAGATTTTGCAGATTCTAATTTCATCATGTTTCCACAGCACACTATTGAGGAAGCACATGAACAAGTATTTCAACATAATGGGTACACATACCAATGTACCATTTCATATCTCACTATAACGCATGTGTGGTATAAAGTTCATGTAAGAACTCAGATGGGCTTACAAGACTGGAGTAATGGCTATGATTAATGGCAATGAAACTGGCAAAATGCCAGCAAATGACAAATAAAACTTCTGGCAAACTTGACTTTAGTTCTAAATACTGCATATCCACAGCGTATCTATATTACATTCAATGATGATATTTTTAAGAAACCACAACATGGGAAGAGAACATCTGACACACACACTTTGAATGCTGTACTAAGATGAGGATGTTGAGCATTGTGGTTTATATACACTAATAATAACTGCAAATTTCTGAGGCTTACTTCCAGTGTGTATTAAATCCAACCCTAAGCTTCTATTATGACATTAAATTTGCTGGCATGGCCATCAAGGCTACATGATTTCAGCATTTGGTACAGCTTCATAAAATAACCACGTAACCTAAGCATAAGTTACATGTAATTGCTACCATTAATATTCATATTTACAAAAAAGCTTAAAGATTAAATGACAGATACGCTGTTTGCATCGGACTCCATTAATATGATACACTGATTTGAGGCTATGAATCAAAGGACTGTGATTATAATGAATGTGAGTAGCACAGAAATACAGATGAAGATTGCCCAGTTTTTCTCAAACACCTGAATCTGTCTCCTTAACAGCATTCTAGTGCTGAGTTAAGAAAGAGATTTTTACTGACTTTTGGATTGCAGTGCCTCTCGTTCCTTCACGTCCGCAATACCCAGATTCTTGCAGGCAACATACCCATGCAGAAGAGAGATGAGTGATTTGACAATGGCCACTGGGGCAGAGACATAGCAGACTGCTCGGAAAAGACCCAGCCCAGCAACTGTTAACAAAACATGACAAAAGAAGTAAAAAGAACTGAAATAATATATGCTTGCAATATTTTATGTAGATAACTATACGATGCTGTGCACTTCTCATTGGCACAGTGTGTGTATACATAAAGTCATGTTAGTGATGACTGTACAGCAATCCTTCATTAGCTAATGCTTTTCACTTGTATTGAACTTTGCCAACCACAGCATTTGGTTTTATATATCTTTGGTTTTTAATCTATGTACGCACAGGGATCCACACTTCCTGAGGACCAGAGTGTAATGGTATCCAAAGTCAATTTTCTAGCTTCCAAATTATCACTAATGTGTGTGACTGTGGAACTTTTTATATTTGAAGTCTTGTTTATTTTTCAGTGTGTAGTTGTGTGTTTCTTATGATGAGTGAATGAAGAAGCAAGTGTTGATAGCATGCAGGGTACCACTTACCACCAGTCCAATGAGACCTTGGTCTTACTAAAAACAGTACTTCATAGTAACATAATCCCCATGGGGAGAGGTTTCTATATATGCAAGGAACACAAGGTTCTCAGCCTGCTGACAGTTGCAGTAGGTTGAGTGTGTTTAGCATAAACCCTTCAATTTGAATAACTTAACCTTATCTGAATGTGTGTGTGTTTTATTCCCAGTAAAATTTCCCATATTTTATTTTCTTTTGTGTGTGTCATAACGGCACTTAATTAGTTCTTGGATGAATCAAGCAGTATTCATGTCTCCTTATGTTCATTTCATGATGTACAGCATGGTGTTAGATTAACAGTATCTGTATTTGATTTTGCTACTTGTACTGAACAGTGTTCATTAAATTCCTTATTGATTTCGGTTGTGGTATGCTGGGTTGACATCATTTTTGCTACTTGTACTGAACAGTGTTCATTAAATTCCTTATTGATTTCGGTTGTGGTATGCTTGGTTATGACATCACATAATGTTGCAGGCAATGACCACAGTCTTAACTCTTCAGTGTTATCAAAACCTGAAGTTTTCATTATCAATTTTATTTTATTATCTGTAATGTGTTGTCTTTATCCATGTAGTTACAGTTGTTCTAATGTGCAAAGGTCTTTAATTATGCCAGATGTTGTGCTTTCTAACTCAGAGTTCAGGAAAACATTATGCCTCAAAAGACATGCTTATCTATATTCTCGTGTACTGTTCATCCTTGTACAATGTTTGCAACACTTTTATATAGTAATTATCATTTGTATATTTTTTTCTTTGCATAATATTTTCTCCTCATTATGAAACATGTTCTTTGAAGATCTACCAGTGGACAAAATATAAAACCCCTATATTAAATGGTGGTTTTTCTCAGCCTTTTAACTGCCAACAACAGCAGTGCTAGCATTCTGAATGGAAAGAAACTGGAAAGTATGGAAGTGATGTGACGTATAGTAGCATGGTCACAAAAAATTTCGTACAAGTTTGGCCATTGTTTCAGAACTGCTCTGGAAAAAAATGGACACACACAGAAACAAGTATTGAACTAAAACTTTAAACCTGTAACGTAAAAATTATTGGGTTATATTTAAATTAAAATAACATAAATTTTCATACTTTCATGTCAATTTGACATTTTTACAACATTACTGCTATTTCAGTCACAGACGTACCTGTTGGACCCTCAGTGAAGTGTAGCAGATACAGTGCTGCATAAAAAGCTTCATTGCCAGCACACATGAAGAAAAGAACAGGTCTTGATGTGTAGTAGATACGCATTATAGGATTCTCTGACAGGTCAATGAACTTGTGACTTGTCTTACCCTGCAACAAGCTCCTGGAAATAGAGAACAAAACTGTATCATCAAATTGATGACACATCACTGATATATTTGTAAGAATACTTTCAATTATAGCCAGGATTTATCAGTTGGTTAACTGATAGAACAATAATGGACATGAATAATGAGATTATTACAGGGATGCACAAATGTTAAAAGAATCTAGAAGCCACCTCAAAATTCTAGGTTTCAGAAGGGTGACATGAAGTAAATTCCATACAGAGGACCCACAGATATTTGGCACCACCATCCAAAATTTAGTCTCCATGGCAACCTGGCATCTGGGATTTGTGCACCCCTAGATTATACACATTTTATTCAGTGATTTAAAGCTGTGAAAGATACAGTTTATACCTATAGGTATGTTCTAGAGCAAGGCATCTGTCATGGGAGCTTATTGCATAAGAAACATGCACTGCTGGAAATTTAAGAGTCCATTTTTCCCTTGAACTTAAATTAACTTTATTTCATAAAACAGTGTAATAGTGCTGATGCTGACCTCCAGCTTCTGAGCAAGTCTCACATCTTCTAAAAATACTCCTGACACATGATATTGCTCCTGTCTTGAAATATTGGCGATTTATCCTTGAATATTACGTTTCAATTCACGCAAAGGATGCATATTTTACACATAAATTCTTTCAGTGTCTCCACAAATAATCACACAAATTCAAATGTGGAGATCTGGGAGGTCATAATCCATGAATTACAAAGTGTTCGCCTAGTACTTCTTCTAGGACAGTCATTAAGTTTGCAATGTGAACTGAGATATTGTCCTGTATGAAGTAATGGTACACTTTTCTTCTTCTGTTAATTCTTGAAAGAATGGTTTCAGAATTAAAAGAATGTGTCAATAGGAATTTACGATTTCTTTGAAAAACATGGGTCCTCTCCAGCTGCAGGCTCATGCAAAGGAACTTCACAAACTGCAAGGGGGTTTCTTGAACACCAATATGTGTTATTCTGGCATTCAGAAACGTGAAAAAAGAAAAACGATCTTACGTGTGTAAATAAATCCAATGACATGCAATGTCTATGGTCATGCTTAGTTGAAACATGAACATATAGCGAGGATAAAAGTAGCTCAGGGTCACCAGAAGACACATGGTCCCACACCGATCTGTCAGCTGGTCCAGCATTGCACCAAACTTGGTACCTAAAGATCAGTGAATTACAGCATTTAACCCTTCATGAAGACATTTAAATGCAACGTTAGCTCCAGTCTGCAGTAGTATTTTTTAAATGCCTCCTTTAGTTTGTCCAGGGCAGAGCATGATTTTAATTTCAATTTAATTACAGTACTTAAATCAATTACTCTAAGACTACAGTGTGAACAGTGTAAAACTTTTCTTTTTGTCATCAGTAAGATTTGCATGCAGTGTTTGATGTATACCTACAGCATTCTATCACTTTCATCAAATTGTAGTCTGGAATTATTATAGGTTTAGGTTTGTCAGTCCCAGTTCAGTTCTCTGCCATGTCTTCATTCTTCTTGCCAATAATTTAATAATAATAATAATAATATGTCAACAGTACCACTATGATATGGGACATACTGGTTATCACAGACTGAACAGTACTAGCAAACCGATCTGATATAGTACTGCAAGAAAAAAAAGAGAAGACTTTGCCTACTGATCGATATTGCCATACTAGATGATTCAAATGCTAACACAAAAGAAACTGAAAAACCAAGCAAGTACAACCTGGATCTCAAGGTCAGTAGGATATGGAAAATGAGGACAAAAATTGTGCCAATTATAAATGGAGCATTAGGAACAATCAGCAAGTGATTAGATCAGAACCTTCTGTTGCTCCCAGGTCACCTATTGACCACATATCTACAGAAGATCACACCAATGAGCAATGCACACAACATTCATGAAGTTCTGGGGTAAATCGCTCCAATTTCTTATTGAGATTTGGACTTACCGGAAGACCACCACCTAATAACTTATAGGCAAGAATAAATTTAAAATAACAATAATAATCACTGCAGCTATCATGCAAACTTTCTGAGGCTTATGCAACAACCTGAAATACACTGACATAACTCTGCCCCTGCTAATCATGATGCCACATTTTGTATATTATGTCCCAGTGAAGAAAGGCACAATTAAACTATCTAAATACTCAACTGTTTCCACTGTATCCTATGTGTAAATTGTATAACCTTCATAATATTATGTAGAATGTTTACCATGGCTTGTGTGATTACTTCTGGACAGAAATGTGAGCATGAAAGATGGGACAGGGTGCATGAGATTGCTAAAGTTTACAACATAAAAACTCAGGTAAATGGTGTTCCTTGCTTTCCCTGGTTGCAGAATGTAGTGGTAACTTCAAGTACGTCACGACTGTACATATACTTAGTATTCAGTACTGCATAGCTTACAAAGTTAAAACAATATACTTAAGAAACTCACAAGTCAGTCACATAAATAAACTTACTTTGATTGAAGTAACGAGCTGCATGACCATCAATGGCATCAAGCAAGCCACTGATAATGTAACACCAAGAGGACACAATGTAATTGGTTGGCATATAGTAGAATGATATAATTGCCAGTACAATCCTACCGTAACCTGAAGAAAGAACATATTTGTATATCTTCAATTCTTCCCAAATTTAACTGGTAGCTTTCAACCAAGAATAATGTAGCCACACTTTCTTTACAAAAGTATAAGTATACATATAGGAAAATTGATGTCAACAATATAAATTTACTTATGTGAGGTTATGTGATATTTAACAACAGAGCTGATTGTTGCCACATTCCTGTAAAAAGTGTATTTGGTAAATACTTAAAAAGTTTATGATCAGTTTTAAACTGCCATTCTTGCACGCAAACATTTCATTTTTTTAAAAAGTGTAGTACCATCTGTATATTATAACCACACAATGGGCAACAGATGTTACTGTAGCCATGTTCCTCTGCCATGATGAGACAAGTTAACAAGCTTTTCAGTGTCCAAGTACACAATTCAGGACTGAAATGTCCAGTAAGTACACTGCAGTCTTCAGATGTTTAAGAACATACTGTTATGGGGAAATTTGGATTTCATAGATTGGGGAATAAGTATTTACATACAGTATTGTAGTTCACATGAAATTATAATATAATAATAAATAATCCAGCCTGTAGCCAACAAAGCTATAGCACTTTATTTCTTATGAATAATACAGCAATATGGTATTTAATGTGCATGGGAAAGTGAATTCACTTCTCTGAAAATGGAAGGTGATGGAAGCACTAAAGAGATGGAGTTGCTGAAGAATATGAAGGGTTAATGAAGTGTTTTTGATACCACTAGTCAATTTGCAGCTTCTCTACATGGCATTCTAGTGGCAGTGCAGAACTTATAACAGAAAATAACACGAAAGACATACCTATTATATTTGGTACAAAGAGGAAAATATTTTCTGAAATCATGGTGATAATTCACTGTATTTAGCGTCTTATCTGTGTAACAGGTAATTCAAACTATCTGTAAATAAAGAACAAGTATCAAGTCAATACTTTAATCATCACAGATACACTATCCACAAAATGTTAACAGAACAGCTACAGACTAATCCTTTTATCTTGTAGATTTTTTATGATTATGCATATATATATATATATATAATATATATATGGGCTGTACTTTTATATGAAGTATTTGTTTACAATGTGTATAAAAATACAGCCTATACTGAACAGGTTGAGGGAACAAGCTTTGGCAGCAAAAGGAGCATGAAGATAAATAAGATTATGACATGCATGTATGCAGGTATGCATGAATGTATGTATGCCTATAATTTCTAATCTACTGGAATTCATGCATAATTTACGAATGGAAAGGAAGCATTTAGTAATTCAGGTTCAGGTTTGCTATACAGCAGTTGAGTTTGCACACTGAAAACAGTTATGTCAATTTCATTGTGGTCACATATGGTCAAACACACTGTATCATTCACACTATAAACCAAAATTAATTTACAAATTTAAAAACTGGCTCAGCATATAAAAAAATAGGTATTTGACAAAACATGGATCTCATTCAGATCTATAAACTTTTCATAAATATTTTGATGTGGTTTATATTTAACAAAATACAGGAAAAGTAACATACCTCTTTTTTGTTTAAAATTGTTTAAAATTTAAAATTGTTTAAAATTAAAAATTTAACATACCTCTCTGTGGAGTATAACATACATTTCACTTTCTCAGTAACAAATTACACATTCTGTTTTTCTACAAAGTCTTTGCAATGTTGATAGGTACCTGATAAACAAAATGAGGTGTGTGAAATCGAGAAGAATACATTTAAAAAATGTGTACCCCCTATTTCATCACATGATCCCACTTGTGTTTCTACATGTACCTGTGTTAAATGGTTCAATTAATCTCTGGTAAGTATCACATAGATGTTCCAAAATAAACACCAACAAGATGACACTTATGGACTATCCTTTATTTCACGGTTAGTCGTCCTTTACTCTACATGTTTCAAGCTTCAGGGAGCTCATCATCAGGAGTTCACTTTTTGGAACAATTGTAATGATGCACGGAACCATGAATGTAAAATTTATCACATAGATGCTTTGGGTGAAACCCCCTTATCATGATTAAATATCTTTTGTAACAAATTAAAACTTGATATGTAGATTCCTAAATTAGATAAATTTTGGGGAATAAGTATGTACGTGTCCAACTATTGTAGTATAGCAATCATCACAGTTCCTGGACAATAAGACACACTTCCTGAAAATTTTAAAAAGTCTGTGTAAAACAAACTAGGATACAAATATATGTAAATTTAAGTCATTGCCCACTTCATTCTAAGTAACAGGAGCCATGTAAGACACAAAACAAGGTTTATTATCATGTTCACCGAACAAATATTCTTTTCACAAGCCAGGTAAGAAAAGTCTCTGCAATATCTATTCTTCTCTTCTTCATTACTAACAGATGAATTTTTATATTCTGGTATATCTGAACCCTTGCAAACTTAACTTTAGTCACAGCAACTTCAACGTGTAAGTGAAGATGACATTCTTTCTGTTACTTTGTACCTTGGCTCAAGCATTTGGATATACTTATTGATCTTGTAGATTTCTGGCTTGATAATGTGCAACTTGGAATGTGGCTTTCCAGAAGAACTTTTGGATCCAAGAGGAAGGTACAGAAAGCTGGAGGAAACTGCACTAAAGAAACATCATGATTTGTATTCCTAACCAAATAAGCGTGATCAAATCAAGGAGGATAAGATGGGTGGGGTGTACGATATAAATCAGACAGAAAAGAAATTCATTGGGGAGACCTGAAAACCTGACTTTCAAAATGTGGGCTTTGATGGGATAATATTAAAATTTATCTTCATAAAATGGAATAGGTGTGAGGTGGATTCACTTGGCTCAGGATGGGCCCTTGTGAAGACAGTAATGAACATTCAGCTTCCATACAAGTGAGACACTAGTTATGGCATTTGGAACTTCTCAATAAGGACTGCTCCATGGAGTTGCTTAGTTGGTCAGGAGGTTATTACTGGCTGGAATAGCTTGATTAGTGTAACAGCTGACTGTGGGCGATAAAGGTTCAAGAGTAATTTTAACTCAATTACAGAAACTATGTGGGAACAGATAACAACAATTCATGCCAGCAGATGGGCAGTAAACCCGTAAGTACCTACAACAAAAACCAAGTGGGAATATAGAAAGTAAAACCACTTCTTTAAGTTTAACGGGAAAACTGTACTATAACATATTGATAATGATTAAATAACAATGTGCTTAAACATGTTCGTTCGCAGGTACTGTATAAACTGAATGTGAACATGTGTTTATGTCCGTGCGTGAATACGTGGAAAACACGAGAAAATGGGTGTGTGGGGGGGAAGGGATGACAATATGTTGAGTGGAAAACACGAGAAAGTGAGTGTGTGGGGGGGGGAAGACAATATAATACGAATGTTAAGAGATGGCGTTGCTTACACACAATTATCGACACAGATTATTTCTCTATTCGGATAAATCGGTACTACTGATGAATACACTTTGTAATTCAGCACGTCGGACTAAACTATTACAGTCACTTCTTATGAACCATTTCACACACTCACCTTTTCAAAATTACAGGAATATCCCGAAGATATAACCCCACTACCCCAAGTATCCAAAAAGCAGTCTGCGCACTGTAGATATCGATAAAAATTATCGAGTACGGGAAATCATAGTGCTCTTTTATTGATGAACTATTAAAACCCGTATGTTTTGAATAAAAATGCAGATAACTTAATGGTTTTTGTTTGTTTACGAACTGACGTTACCTTTATTTTTTGTGTTGTGGAAAATGCAGAAGAGCGGTGTTCACATATCACCGATCGATGTATCGCATTGCAAAACTATCGAAAGTGTGTACTAATCGATTATAAACGTCGATTAGACCGTAAATTTTTTTTTTTGTGATTTCGGTTGTTTGGTGTTCACTAATGGCACGATGATTACAAGTATAACGACGTTTTAAATTAGTGAAATTGTGGTAGGAATATTTATTGTGGGGCATGAGGTTCGTTTAATAATTGCACGCATGCGTGAGGCAGCGTGTTTTACCTGTAGCCAATCAGCAGACTCAGGAACCCCTGACATTCAAGATGGCACCATGGCCTGAACAAGGAAACGAACCCAAGGCACCTGATAAATCGTGTAGCAAAAGCAGCGACAGCAGTTTATCGGAGTCAGCTAAAGTTACCTCAGGAACAACGGAGGTCCCTGAAGTGACTGCCACTGGAAATAAAGCCGAAGATAAACAGGTACGAATTTATTGCATGCCCTACTTTGTCGCACATTTTAGGGAAATAGATTTTCCAGGCCGTGGCAATTTTCTGTTTTGAGCAAAGAAGAGCTTTTGTTTGAAGTTTGAAACTAAAATTTTAAGGAGTTGAGAAATCATTCATTTCCGATAATATGCTATAACGCAAATTGTAATCACCGTGCCTGTTTGCTTTTGAGAATCATTGCGTTAACGTATTTATGATTTTTGGCTGGAAAAGTAAGACAGTTTACTAGTTCGATTCAGTTCAGCAGTTAAATGCAGCTATGAGTTACATTTCTTCCGTATTGCCGGTGCAGTGAATATAAATTGTGCTAGTTCTCAGGTTAAGAATTGGGAGTGTATGGTTACTCTGTTAATGGATGACGTCTTTTATTGTTTGTGAACACAGTTTTGAACATTACAGCCATGTGTAGGTTTCTCTTGATTCTTTTAATGGTCCAAGGTGCTGGTGTCATATCTAGACCTCTACAATAATGGCATGTCCCTGACTCAAGTAATTTGTAGCAACACAGCCCCAAGAATTTCTATGCCCATGCTGAATGTGGAGATAAGTACAATTTTGTGTTTTTTATTTTGCTGTTTTGGCCAGCTTTCAAGAGGCAAGCCATACTGTGTTATAGTTACCATCCTTATTGGTAGCACAAGATTTTCAGATGCTGATTTTCTTGCATTCTGTCCTAATGTTAAACTGGTCTGAGTTCTTTTCTCCTTATTTCCTCTTGGTTTTCTGTTGTACATATTTGAGTTGTATACCACTGTAGGAAATTTATTGTCACCCAAACATATAGTGGTGTGTTGTAATATTGAACATTTATTCATAAATGTGTAGGTTACTTCCCCCCCCCCCCCCACCCCCCAACAATAATACTGTGTTTGACTTATTTTCTCGGCGAATGGTGAAGAAACGACATGAAAATTTTTATAATTATTTTAATACATAAATTTTTAT
>Ga0131853_10014465_pt1 | contig 14464 bp, 8 predicted proteins | sample TergutLab28metaG_FD_92764 | JGI IMG/M metagenome (GOLD analysis project Ga0131853, IMG submission 92764) | Labiotermes labralis P1 segment gut microbial communities from Petit-Saut dam, French Guiana - Lab288 P1 (version 2) (version 2) | ecosystem: Host-associated > Arthropoda: Insects >... | reverse complement strand
GTTGCAGTATTTGGAACCGCAAGAAGCCCCCACTTTTCTCTGGCCATTATCTCCGTAACCGTTCAACTTTGGATATAGGTGTTTTGGGTTATATCGGTATACTTTAACATAAGGAACACCCTCTTGAAGTCTGGCACATTCCTCCTGGGACACCCTGTATAACCATTTCTATCCAATCCACTTAAAATTTAATTCCTCGAGTTGCATTCAAATTCCATCCTTCCACTGCTCTATTGATCTCACAGGTACATCTTGTGTACATTGTTTTTTTTTTTTTGTAAGAAATCTTACATGCTGTTCTTTTGTCAGCATGGATAAACTCTGATTGTAATTGGTCTTCATCTTTTCTCAAACCATTTCTATTTTTCTAGTGATTTGCTGTGTGTTTTGTGCACACTGGGACTTGTCATGTATCAGCAGTGAGAGATGAATTTGATTTGCTGATGTGGGGATGAAGTGTATGGAAATAAGTCTTGAACACCGAGTGGGGTGTGTCATCTGCTCAGATGTGATATGTGTGAGGAATTGCAGTTTGTCCAACACCACTTATTATGTGTGAAACTGTTATGTTGTACATTCACATGTAAATGTACGATTCTTACTTGCTCATTCTTCTATCCCATGTGATGTGCAATGCAGCGGTAAGCTGTGCTCTGAGGAGAAGTGCAGGGCCGAAATTTATCCTGAAGAGCCGAGTTGTAGATTAATTTATTAACTGGAGATGAGACATTAATAGTTGGAATGTACTAGTCACAGCCTGTTCAAGGTATTGTTTTGTTATTCATCTAAAGGACCAAGGAAAATTTAATGAAAAGTGACAAAATTAATGCAAGAGTACTGGTCCTTATCTGGGAGCAGAACTTGGTACATCTAGTATGCAAATTAAACCTGTTATCACATTGCCTGGCCCTTGGTTATGGTATTTTCAAATGTTGTCAGAGTCTGATTTTAATTTTCTTTCAGGCGACAAATTTTTGGCATTGTTTTGCAGAACCCTCTGCTAGTGGTCATCTGATTGAAACACACAAGTGTTAACTATTCTTGTTAGAACAACTACTTTGAAGTATGTGTGTAGATTTTTATGTTTTTTAATGCAGGAATGCGTGATGCTTTTACTTTTAAATAGAATTGCTAATTAGTATATATATGTTGATTTTATTTAAAAATATGTGTAAATGCTGAATTGTTTTGTTTGTGAGTGTGTAAGAAGATGAAATGATTGTAATAAAAGATGGCCCGTCCTTCACTGTTACAGAATTATATTTATAAAATAGCATTAATATGTAATACAGCTTACTGAAGAATGTGACAAATACTTAAATATTACAAACATATTTTTCTGGAACATAGCTACCATGTAGCTATTAAAATGCTAAGATAATTAGTGCATTTGCACCTCATTGCCTAACATACATTTTAAATGGGTAGTTATTGAGAATGTTTTCAGCTGAATTCATTTTAATGTGGTGATGATTATGATGCCTGTTGTTTGCACTAGTCATGTAGAGACATCTAGTTTGAAGTAATAACATTTGTTATCCTCACTTGCATACAATGGAGTTATTTCAGTTACACTGTCTTCAAGAGATGAGAAGATAATTTTTGGTGCATTTTTAGTGTCCCTAAATCCATGTAAATATATTAGGATATTAAATTAAATATGCTAAATAAAGTGGAGCCTTTTTTATTTAGTGTGTCAGTCCTGCATGTATGTTTGTAGGTGTCAGGAAAGAGCCTGTCACCATTTCTACACATATAACATCTTAAAACAGGCGTGAGTAAGTACCATTTTTTGTAAGCCGCAGTTCATTGCTTCTATATATTTTGCATTTCTATTGCCACCACTTTTCAGAGAAACTCTGTTGTTTGCAGGATGCACGTATAATGCAGTGGGACAGCACAAATTGTACTCGTGTGTGTTGGAAGGCAAACCTGTTATGAGGTAGCATACTTTGTCATGAAAGCATTTTGTGCAGACTTGGCACCTCAGCTGGTAGGAAGCTGACTGCCAAAATACAGCATTGGTTGTGGTTACCTACTGTACTGTGTTGTAATAATATATAGTATTTAATCCAACAAATTGCACAAATCGGTAAAAAAAAATTGTCATTTGTCATTTATGATGTTCCTTCTACATGTTGCGGCCTCTACAAGACCATCAATTGTGGAGGTTGTATATAAAGGAATATAAATATAGCAAATTCTGTCAAATATGTGCATGTGTAGATTACATTAAATGTAGTAGTAATTTCATTCTTGCCTGCTACCCTTTAGTAAGCTGTTCTCAACTAAGATTTGTAACAGCAATTAACCACTAAGGACATGATGTAATAGTTGTGTATTCTGGCGGTTATGTATTGCCATGTTAGAAGCTACTACTGTATAGTTGTGTACAGGTATACCATGTCTAACGGTCAGTACTGCAGGATCTAATTCCCAAGGTACTTGTGAGTCACAAATATCACATGCACGTTGATCCAATTCACAAAGGTTACTGAGTTGGTAATTGTTGAAGTTTAGTGAATGCATGCAGAGATGGGCATATGCATGTACCGTGTGCATGAGTGCATGAGAGGCTGCATCAAATTTCATGCTGTTGGCACTTATGTCAGCTCTAAATTTTTTAATCTCCAACAATCATTTATAACAACCTAACAGTTACATAAACTTTTTCAGGCGAGGGGTGAAAATACAAGTTTTTCATTCTCAGTAAAAAGTGTACAGATGAATTTTAACCCATTTGGAGGAAACAAAATGTGTGATTTTTGCACCATTGCTAGGACATGGGGAAGACAAACTCTTAGGTGCAGACTTTTCTGCATGGGCTGTTTTTTACATTCACATATAAACCACCAGAGTGGTTTTTTTTAGTTAAGTGACTGAAAAATGTGTGTAAGAAAATGTAACAAAGAGTTGTTAGCAGTGATGAAATCAGTGTCTTGTCTTAAATGAACTGTGTATCATAGACATTATAGGTTCTGCCTGTGACTGTTGGTATGTTGGATAGAACCATTCCAAAATGTTTTTGTGTTAGAACATAAATAACATACATTCAAATTAAAGCAGCATACTTTGAAACCTGTCATAAAATGAAGCATGATGTTGCAAGCATGTCAGACATCTTCGATAAAATACACTAAATTTAGTCATTACTGTTGTCATTTTTCTCAACATGTTATATTATTTGTGTAACTGGTTGTGTGTGGTACAAATCCAGACAACTCAGCCATTCAGAACTTACGTGTTGAATTTCAGCTGACGTTGGGCTGAAGAATACATGGATGCACAAATTATGGTATCAAGAAACAAAAAAATTTGCAAGTAAACACCAAAGAAGCCACAGCTTGTATTTGGTCACCCAGGTATGGGTTAATTAAAGTTCATAAATCTGAAGAAATTATAGTGTAATTTTTCTGTGGTAATCAGAGGTATATTTTACTGTCGCACATTCATAGTGGAAGCCCAAGTTTCAAAATTCTGTTACTAGATTCTTGTCAGTTTCACATAACCACAACCTACATATGTGTCTAAGAGCTCTACTTGTACCAAAGCCATCTTCATGTACAGAGCACTGATGTTCTGAAAGGTTTTCTATTAAAATTCTGTGTGTGTGTGTGTGTGCGCATGCGTAATGACTAATATTACAGGAATTAATCATCACTGCATAATTGTGTCATAATCAGTTTATTCCACATATTCTCTTAACACTGGCCTCAAAATACTCAAGCACTATTTGCATAAAGTATAAGATTTATACTGTAACTGGATAATTAGATCCGTTTCCTTCTTATTGTGAAGTGTAACTTTATTTTCTATGTATTAAGTGATGCAGTCTTGAAAACTTGCATAGTTCTTGGGCTTTATCTAATATACAGGCATACACTGTACTGTAGTACAGTGTCATTAATTTTCTGTCTTCCCTGCTTTGTAACAGAAGCCCTCAAATGCAGCATATAATAATTGTTTGGTGACCAGCTACTTCACTGTTTTAGTAAGAATTGTTTCTTGTTACAAAGTTTTTTCTGTTCTTCAGACAAATTTTCTTTTTATTGTACATAAATCCATCTACTATTTTTACATCCGTGCTATGGTTCTGTGCTACACGGCTACAGTCATTCACCCGTGCTCGTTGCTGTGTGCAGTAATATTGTCTTGCAGTTGGCTGCAGAAGAACATCCAGTGAGCATGTTGCCATTCAGTAAGCGAGTGTAAGTTAAAAAGTAAAGCAGTCCCAATACAGGCCTGGAATGGCCCAGAGGGTTCCAGGAAGTTAAGGTTGCCAGATTTCATGACAATGGCACAGGATGGTGGTAAGGTTGTCAGCCTTATGCACCGGCCACCTTTACCCCAAGGAAATCCTTCTGGTACTCATTTCTTTTAGAGGCTGAGTCAACCCCAGGGCATGGTGCGATTGGAAGGATTTAATGTCTGAAAAATTCCAGTGACACCAGCTAGGATTGAACCAGCGACCTTGCGATTTATAGCACAGCACCTTAACCACTTTGCCTTAAAATTTTTATTAGTAACAAACATACAAAATTGTTTAATTTTAAGTCATGGGTCCACAGAACTTGTTTATAATGTGTAAATGTGTCCATAGGAAATTTTTTGCTTCAGATCAGCCAAGTCTTATATGTAGATTTCTTTACTATTTTGTGGCTGACATGAAACTTGTGCATGGTATGAGTGTTGTAAAGGCACGTAATAATTTGATTCCATTCCTTGTCCCCCTACCTCTCTCTCTCTCTCATTAGAAGCTAGAATTATTACCACCTTGTTACTAAACTCACCAGTTGACATGATTTTGTGGGACTGGTTATTTCAAACTTGTATATTTTTTCCATTATTCTCTGAGCATTGTGATTTAAAAAGTGAAAGTGTGCTGGGCAGGTTGTAAGCATGTTGAGCTAAGCACGGGAAAGTTTGGAGTATACAAGTGAAGAGTTTGTTTAGCAGTTACCTTCCCCTTTTTGAATGTTGTACATGTTGAAACATGACCAACTCTCATTTTTGGTGTGAACTATCAAAGTTATTTTTAAAGAAGCTTGGGTGAAAGTGAATACAGTGGAACTCCACTTATCTGGATTAATTGGGATGATGAGCCATTCAGGTAATTGAATTTTTCTTCGAAAGTATGCTACGTTGACAGTTTGAAGTGGGAAAAAATTTCTACAAACAACTGTTGTAGGCTACTACATATTTACTTACATATAAGTAAAACATTTATGTATAATTCCTTATATGTATTTGACAAATGGGGGGGAATGTTTAAGCCATAAGAAGATGTCGCACAATTACAGTATAAAAATGTTTATCCGAAGGGCCAAGCCAATCCAGATAACCATCATACGGATAAGTTGAATTTTATTGTACTTTCTTATTTATGTTTTATTTCACCCTCTAATTAATACGGTGTAAAATGCTCTCGCCAGTGGTGAATGATCTGAACAATTAAATAACAAAAAAAAATTCTAAGATGTAGCTTTCCTGTTGGGCTTGTAGAATGGGTAACGAAAGAAATCAACCCATCAGTACACAACTTTCATTATGTACAAATAAGAATAAAAATTTTATTGTGCTTATTTTCGGCAGTTATTGACACAAAAGTCTGTGAAAAATGATTCAAAGCATTCTGTACTAACATTTTTTAACTTTTTTTTATAGATATAGAAATGTACTTCCAAAACTTACTAAGTGTTGTTCATTATGTCATTTACAAGTATGAATCATTACACACAAAGCATGAGACAAACCTGTTTTAAGTCTTATATACCAAATGTATGTCATCTTCAATAATTGCCCTTAATTATTTTATGCTTTTGAGTTGCAAGGGGTACAGAGAGACACCGTCTATTACATAATTGTTTTTCTGAAGCACAGAGAGGTATGTCTGTGTTTTGCTTTGCAATGTTTCCCTAGCAACCATATTGATTTTTTTGAGAGAAATATCCTTGCATGCTTGTTGAACGCATTTTGTGAGGTGGTGTTAGCAATGCAACAGGACCAGACACTGAATGTCAGAGAAGCTGTATTTTTGTTGTTGCTGCCATTGTGTTCATTGCTTGAGATGACCTCCAGTAAGTATGTGGATGGCCATATCTCTGCAGCTGAGGTAAGTTTCAGTCCTTGTTCAGTTTATTTTTATCATGACCAAGTCAGCTACATGTTGGGTTCTTTTCCCAGCATTAAAAGTAACACTGTTGAATTTTACTCTTCACTTGTGTAGAAAAACTCAACACATTCACAATGTTTGGACAGCTGACCACCGTTACTGAAAGAGGTGCATGCATTGGGCAGACATACTTGCCTATAAGTACCAAAAATAATTCATACTAAGAATTGTGAAGATGTTATTTATTTTTACAGTTTACTCTTAATTCAGATCAGAACTATTGAGTTTTAATTTTTCATTTGATGTGTTACCTGTATTTTATACGTAAATTAAAAGATTAAACACAGAGGCAGAGATCTGTTTTGATACAGTTACTTTTAATAAACACTTTGAAAACTATATTCAGTCTTGCTATAAAGACTCACTCAATAACTCGCAGGTACACACTGTGTGTCCACTCCAAAAACACATGTGAATGTTGTGTAGAGAAACAATCTTATACTGTTAGAATTGTACAGAGAATACATATACATTGTGGGCAAAATGCAACACTTGTGACTTGGTGGTGCATATTCTTACCAACAAGCTTTACAGGATTAATCATTGTGAGAATATTGTAGATGTCTGAGATTTGTTACTAACCAGTAAGCATTAGGATACCTTGCAATCAAGTGTGTAACAAACAAATTCTTTGGTGGGGAGTGAATGTTAAGGAGTTGGTTAAAAAACTGTTCATTTCTTAAAACCAGTTTCTGTTTTGAAAATACTTTCATGTCTACTGAAGTAACAGGCAGAATCCATAGTTTTCTCAGCAGTAAAGGCATTTATAACCTAAAACAATGAACTGAGTTTGTATGTTTGTGTGTGGGCTCCTCACTGCTCATTATATGGCTTCATTTGCAGAACTGGGCATTTGTTGCACGTTTCTGCTTCCTGTCAGAAGAGGGTCAGTTTGAGTACATTATTGAGTATGAAATGGTGAGTTTGGCATGTGTATGATTTATGATAATGTTCTAACCTAATTTCTGTTGCTGAGTAGTTATTTTCATTTGTCCTGTGTAACAAAGAGGGACATATTGGTTAAAGGATTTATAAGTCATACCTCCTTTTTTGAAGTGAAAAATAACTTTATAATTCCATTATGTGGATGTTGTAGCAGTATTGTATAGCATAGTGTTGTATTTTGTTCTAATGATCATTACGGGAATGATGATGGACTCGTCAAACGGAAAATGGATTACAATGTAAGCAAGTAATGATGTTAACAATTCCAGAAATATAAGTAAGTACAGAATAACTAAATACAAGTAATACATAGCAAATGCCCCTAGTCCCCAAATTTGATGCAACAAACACAAGTTCCACACAATAAATAATAACCAGGATGCATCAAGCCTCGATTTTCGTTATTAAGCACATAAAGCAGAACAACCACACACAGATCACAATCAAGATACATCAGGCCTCAATGTGTCATTCATTCACACTTAACTATTTGAGAATCCATTGTCATACATTCTTCCACTGAGTAGAAACCCTTTTCAATCAAGGAATTTTATTAGATTTTCTTGAATTTTTTTTATAGGCTCAATGTGTTTTAATTTCACTGGATAGTTTGTTGAAAATTAACGAACCATTGTGGGTAAAACTCTGTCCAAATAATTTAGTGTTGTGACCTGTAAAAAATAAGTCTAACTTATTCTTTTTATTGTATGAATGATTTATTCATACAATACAAGGATGAAGTCTGACATAGTTTTGAACCTATTTAGGGACATTTTCAAATATACAAGAATTTCATAAATGTATATACATTCATTGAAGTATATTTTGCAACTTTTTGTATTGGAAACGGTGGCTATTAGCCTTATCACCCTTTTCTGTACTTCAAACATTTTTTTAAAGTTCTTTAAATGTCCCCACAATAAGATGCCATATTTCAAAGATGAGTGGAAGTTGTAGTTGAAATTTTAGTAGCAGTGAGTATTTATATAGGGGTTCACTTGTTTGATGCTGTGTAATCTGGTATGTGGGTCCCAAATTTCAGTATAAAACTGCCTCTTCACATATGTGTATCATAAGATTATGGGACATGCATGTTTAGGAATCATTTAGCACCATCCTCAGTTCCACAAATATTAACATGGATTACACATATGTTTGGAAACTACAGTTCATTGTGGGATACTGCAACACTGCAATGTCTGTTATGTATATTTATGATATAAACCCCAAACAGAATTCTGGTAACTTCAAAACATGTGTAACCAGCACTAGTGTTAGTGACACTGAGGAAGGTGCTAAATATGTCCCATAATTTTATGATATGCATATGTGAAGAAACATCTGTTTGTAAGAAACAGAGGATCCTCTAATATTTTTAGCCACGTGGTATGTAGAATATGAATTTATGTTTCATAGTCTGTGTGGTTCATATTTTGTGCACTAAACAAAGAATGTAATATTAATACCAACAAATGCACAATAATGTTTTGTTATTTAATTACAGGGTATCCAGCAAGGTTTGGTCACCTAGGTGGCCATCTTCAGGAGGTGTAAACAAGAATAAAATTACAGTTACAAAAGTAACAGAACCCCTCCAGAATTGAACATAATGATGTAACCAGAGTATAAATTCACAGTTGACAGGTAATTATAAAGTAGGTTTAAAATGTGTAGATAAAATGTAGAGTTAAAAAACTGCCATCAAGTGTACATATACATACACTTCATGGCAGTTTTTGAACTCTTACATTTTATCTCTACATTTTAACCCTTAGTCTGCTAATGTGGATAATATGGTGAGCTCCTAATAATGCCAGCAAATGGCAGACGGGATTTAATTCGGCATTTAAAGGGTTAAACTTACTTTTTTAATTACCTTTCAACTGTGAATTTATAATCTGGTTACATAATTATGTTCAATTTTAGAGTGGTTCTGATACTTTTGTAATTGTTAGTGTATTCTTGTTGACACCTGCCTGAAGATGGCCACATAGGTGGCTGAAACATGTTGAAAGATACTCTGTAATTAAACTACATCAAGGCACTGTTTCACAGTGTTTGGAATTAATATTATATTCATTATATTTTATTGTTGTAACCTCTCATTCGGTCACACAAATCATCACATTGTAGTGCTATTTGTGCTAATCTGATGTGTTTCTAGCAGTATTATGGTGCCTCTTGGAGTTAAGTACCCCTAGGATAATAAGCCATGGCTTCATCTTTCCACCAACATCTTGTCATTAAATATCGCATGCCTATCAGATCATCACTCACATTATTCTATGTCCATATTAGGGTAAGTTGTCAGTACTGTGATTTGAATTATAATTGTTGCATCATCTCCCCCACAGGAATATTCCGTTCAGAACCTGCTACTGTACTATGACTCAGACACCCAGTGGCCAGCAGTGTATAAGACAAGCAAGGTGAGAGCAGTGCCACTGTGTAGCCTGGAAGTACATTGCCAGCCTGTGGATCAGTAAACATTCTTGTGTCTTCTTCACAGACATGCCTGGAGAAGGAGTCTTATCTCAATGTGACTGCCAATCAGGTGATCAATCTCACTGCAGCAGAAGCAGTCCGTCAATCATCAGGTTGTGTGTTCCACAACAGCACCCAGAACAAGAAGGACTGGCTCAGGTGTCACAACATTAGGAAGTTCCGCAGTGCTCGGGAGCGTTGGTGGTTTCTTGCCATCAGCAATTGCAATGCCACCAAGGTGACTGTAGGGTCATGCTTTGTTTGTGCTTACGCTGTATGTACAGCAGGAAGGGCATAGTTGCATAGTCAGTCATTTAATTTGGAACTGTTATGTTCAGAGACATGTCCAGAGAGCTGTGGAGCCATAGGTGTAATACAGAGTTTGAAGCTGACCATGCTTCTGCATTGCAAGGCAAACTTTGTCTCCATGCCTCCTCTGTACCATTATAGCGTGGTGCTAAGCAAGACTCAAGAGGGCCATGTAACTGTAGTGCAACTTATTACAGGGAGGGTATTTGCTTGTTTCGTTAAAATAGTCCTCAAACATGACCCTGGGACATGAACCCTCTGAGAACCTTAGTACGTATTTCTGAACTTGTCAGTCACATCTGGACATTTGGTTCATAGTGTCTTACTGTTCTTGTTACCTGCACCGAGTGACCTTGTAATGTAATCCAATAGGATATGATGCAGTCTTCTGATGGTTCCCTGCCCTCCCCCCCACCCATAAGTAATGAATGTAGAAAACAGTATGGATGATACTTCCTTATACAGAACAGTACATTATGTTTCTTTTGCTTCTAACAGAGTTCTGTGAGGCAAATATTGGCACCATAAAGCAGCTAACTGAGCAGTGTGCACCAGATGAATAAGTAACCATGTTTATGCTGCAGATTAAGTATAATTTAAACTAAAGGTGTGACTTAAAAATGGATCTGAACTCTCCCTGAAACACACACCAGGAAGACATCAGTGGTACTTGGAAGAGGACCACTTTTTTTGTTTCACACAGAGTCCATACCTAGTTATTACCTGTGCATCTAACATTTACAGATACACACATAATAATTAATATGGTTTTTAGGCATCACATTTCACAATCAAAATTATGCTAGGACCATACAAATATACAATAATGTAATTTTTTGCTGTGCAACAGAAAATTAAATATGGTTTATCTAATGAAAATGTGTGAAGAAATCTGATGACGTCTAACTCAAACTATTTAATTGGTATGGGGAAATAAAGAAACTTGTAAAATAATTTTTTTCAACTGCAGTAATGTATAATACCAGAATCTGTGGACAAGCATAAATTAAGTCAGAAGCTACTGGTTAATGAAGACTGACTTAGAATAGTTTCAGTTGGTTGCAATCTCAAGAAACTGTCAAAGGCTTGCAACAGATATTTATTGAAGATGTTAAACCTGCTGGTGATGTGGAAATGACCAGCCAGGTTGCTGTTCAAACAACTGAATATTGTAATTAGTGCAGCAATTCTGTTGCAGGGTCTTAGCATGCGGTACAAATTTATGATGACAAATGGTCAACCCGGTGACTACTGGCATGAACATTTCTCTGCTGATGAATTCTGTGAGTGAGTAATTCGTACTGTCCAAGGGATTCAGTATCTGTGTTGCTTTTTTTGGGTGGGAAGCTTTTATTGCATTATGTGCAGTAATTCTCAACCTGAATGAAACTGACAGTCACATGTAATCCTTCTGCAACCATAAACATTCTCATTACCTCGGCACCCAAATATCTTAAGACATCTTAAAGAGAGACACACAACAACTTACTACATTTCATTGGAGGCTTTTTCGTCTTCCACATCATTCTTCAATTAAACATTGATGTATACAGCTTATAAATTGTGAAGGGTGGCATAGGAAACCATGGTGTTTCCAGGAATATTTTGGTAGTGTATCTTATGGCACACAATTTACTGGGATAATCAACATATATTGCACCATTTTATCATTTTATGTGTTGTTCTTTCAATTGAACTTGACCTTTATAACTAATGTTTATATAGTAGTAGGTCATCGTACTTTCAGGATGGAATTATAATAGACTGTGAGTATTGGGAAATTTTATAGAAGTTTTGAAAATGCATTGATGTACAGTTATTCTCTGTAATTCATCAGGTGACTTAGGACAAAAATGTTTTATGTAATACTCAATAATTTCTGCTTTTTATTCTGCATTTGCTCCTTGATAATGGCCAAGCCTAACTGTAACATGTGGTAGGAATATTCTCCATAGCATATTGTGTACTGTGTTGGTCTTTATTGAAACTGTTAAAGTTGCAAAACTGGACTGGGTTTTAAGGTTACACTTTTTTCCACAAATGGTACCATTTTTACTACAGCCCTGCATTAGTCTACACACTGTGTACCCAGTTCAACATGTAGCTCAGATGAGTGAAATAATAAACATATAATTTTGATGAAGCAACTAGTGATGATAATGGTCACATTTGCATATCCCAGAGAATGTAATATGAATTGACTGTCTGGTGCTATGCTAACTTACACTTTTCTCTTTGTCTTATGCAGATATTCTGCCCAACCTGTTAGCATCCTGCATTGCTTACCTGCTGATGATTGTGGCCATTGTGATGTGCACAGGTGAGGTTTGTGTCACAGTTCACTGCAGTATGCACAGGTGAGGTTTGTGTGGCTCTTCACTATGATATACACATGAAAATTTTATGTTGCTGTTCAATGCAGTTGGCATGTGAGGTTTGTGTCATTGTTTGCTGTTATGTGCAGTATGAGGTGTGTGTGTCACTCTTTGCTGTAATGTGCATAAGTGAGGCTCATGTGACTTCACTGTGGTATGCTCAAGTCAGGTTTGTGTCACTGTATACTGTGGTATGCACATATGAGGTTTGTGTCTGTAGTAATTTCCTTTTTTCAAACTTTTTCTTGTCTGTTACTACCAACAGCACTTGTCCATTTGTATGGTGTCATTGGTACTTCACTTCTAGAATGGTCTGTGTGCACACGCATGTAGGCACACACACACACAAGTTTGCATGTTTCAAACAGTCACTTGTTGCAGTGGGTAAGTAATATTTATTCCAGTAACAATAATCCCTTTGAGTGGTTAGTTATATGTCTCATTGTACTATTGAGTGGGAACTACTTACGTAAGAATATGAGCAAAATGCATATGGCCTGCTGGGTAGGGAGAACCTGGACATTCTTAGCAGTTCACAGTGTATGTTGTCGTCATCATCGTCGTCACCTTTATGCATGCTATTTATTTATAATTATATACCTGAAACAAACCATGTTTCTGGGATATATAATGTTGCAGCTGTTCTGTATTTACTATTTGTGCTACATGTAATGTTATTTTGCATGTGAAACATATTTTGTACTTTTACATTAGCACTTTCCATAGTATGTTATCGGTGCCCAATATGGCTGTTTGTTTTAGTTCCTTGATTTCGTGCTTTCGTGGTATGTTGCTCAAGTACTGTCTGAGTGATTTTGAAATTGTTCCAGTTGCCCCTGTTATCGCTGGTATCACTTTTGCTTTCACATTTCACATGCGGTGAATTTCTATTATGAGGTCTTTATATTTTAAAATCTACTCAGCTTCTGTCTTGATCACATTTCTGTCTCCAGGAATTGCAACATCTATTAACATGCATATTCTTGTTTATTATCACATTATGATGTTCAGTCTATTGTTAGGAGAAGTTCTGTTGGTTCACACTTTTTTGTATCATAATATGGTAACCTTACCTTCGTGATTCGTGTCGACAGATTTTGGTACATGGTCGTACTGGTGTTTGTTGTCTAATTTCACTGTTTTTCCTTTGCGTATGTTGACATGTAGTTGAACACACACTCTATCATGTCTCTTTATTTTTTGTTCTTTTGCCTACATTGGACATGCTGATATGATGTGTTCCACTGTCTCATAAAATTGTTTACAGAGGCTGCATTTGCTATCTGTTTCTGTTTGGTTGAGAAGTCACCGTACACCGACCGATACGCTACCATAATTTGATTTGAATCACTTACGTACGCCTTGGTTACATGTCCAGTGAATCCGTATGTGCACCTTGATGCTGGACACACAAACGGATGTGCCTCCATATCCTCTGTGACATACGTTGGAGCATTTTTGGAGTAATTGTGCGAAAGGCATCTTCCACAGCTCTGTGCAAACCTTCGTTGTTGTTGTAGCGACGCGCAGCCACTCTTCCCTTGATATTACCCCAGAACGAACTGTCTGGTGTGGTAAGATCAGGACTATGTGGTGGTCATGGCAATGGTGCCGGAGATGTCGGTGAGCCACGGCCAATCCAACGGCCTGGAAAACGTTCGTTCAAAACATCGCGCACAGAAAGAGCGAAGTATGCGGGTGCCCCATCGTGCTGCAGCCACACATCATCCAGGAATCCTCTGTCTCTCAGCTGAGGTATGAGCCACGTCTCCAACATTGCCGAATAAGGTGCCTCATTCACCGGTCAATTGAAAAATTAAGGTCCAATCAGATAATCTGATGTCATGCCCGCCCATATCATCACATGCGTTGGATTATGTTCCAGCTCCTGCGTAAAATTGGGATTCTGCTTTGATCAGAACACCACATTTCTTTCGCGCGCACTGCGATAGATGGCACATTCGTCACTGAAAAGAACCTTTGAGCGGAATACGGCATTTGAGAATGTGTCCAGCAGAGCACGGCATGATTCATAGCGCCGATCCATGTCGCCATCTGACAGTTGGGCAATACGGCCTCACATTCCAGTCTCTCTTCATGTGGTCTCGCACTGCTGACCGTGGCACACCAAGCTCTGACGATCGTTTCCGTGTCGACTTCACTGGGGAACGTTCAATGG
>Ga0131853_10014464_pt1 | contig 14465 bp, 5 predicted proteins | sample TergutLab28metaG_FD_92764 | JGI IMG/M metagenome (GOLD analysis project Ga0131853, IMG submission 92764) | Labiotermes labralis P1 segment gut microbial communities from Petit-Saut dam, French Guiana - Lab288 P1 (version 2) (version 2) | ecosystem: Host-associated > Arthropoda: Insects >... | reverse complement strand
GCGTCACGGTGACAAGTGTAGAGTATATATTAACGTATGATAAACACCAAATGCCACGTTCCCTTTATTTATGAGTTATTCTCTTCTGTTTACAGCTGTCACATGTTACATGTCAACCTCGTGAGAATTCCAGTAGGCGTGTAACCAGGCCAAGTAAGTGCAGCAACTCATATTGTAAGGCTGACTGTACGACATTAAGGGACTTGGGTCACGTGTTTGCTATCTGCGCTGTTGATTATGTCATCGCATTTTCAGCAAAGTATTTTTCTTCGTCCTGTTCCGTGCATTAGGCGTTAATTCCTGTCGCATTTCTCGATTCAGTTTTGCATATTTTTTTTCTAATATGCACTTTCCATTTTACTGGTTGATTTTTTTATTCATACGTACAGGCGGTAGGTACTGTACTAACACAAATACAAGGTCGTTTGAAATTCTAAGAGAATGTTTATAAAACAAACCTCTCCTCAGTAAGGTTAAAAGGTGTGGGATGAGAGTTACAAACACTTCAGAGACTAAGTGGTAATTTTCTATACAGTGCTGTCCAGGTTACAAAAAGAGCATTGCTGTTCAGAATGTCCCCAGGCTTCTCCCGTTTTTCCAGGTGGGAGCCACGTGTAGACAAAGATGGGTATGGAGCAATGGTGCAATGATACTGATAGAATAAAATCGAATCAAAGACTAACGTTGATTTGAATCTTATTGAAAGATTGACTTAGTACCGCATAGTAAATGCTATAAATCTTGGTTATAAAAGACGAATACCCAGTGGTGTTTTGCTTGCTTACTCCATGGAGCAGAGTCTTTCTTGCGAGGCTAACAGGTTCTAAGCTAGTCAAGAAATTCCTCACATTTTATAGAACCTTAAGGTTCATTACCGCGCTTACAAGTGCCCGCCACCTGTCTCTATCCTGAGCCAGATCAATCCAGTACATGCCACCCATCCCACTTCCTGAAGATCCATCTTAATATTATCCTCCCAAGTGGTCTCTTTCCCTCATGTTTCCCCACCGGAACCCTGTATGCGCCTCTTCTCTCCCCCACGCGTGCTACATGTCCCGTCCATATTCTCGATTTGATCAGTCGAATGATATTTGGTGAGGACTACAGACCATTAAGCTCCTCATTATGTAGTTTCTGTACTCCTGTGTAACCTCGTTACTCGTAGACCCAAAAATTCTCCTCAGCACTCTGTTCTGAAACACCTTCAGCCTACGTTCCTCCTTCAATGTGAACGACCATGTTTCACACCCATACAAAACAACAGACAAAATAACGGTTCTGTTTGTCTTAATTTTTATATTTTTAGATAGCAAACTGAAAGACAAAAGATACGCAGTACTATCATCAGGCAGGCATTACTGGTCATTTCTGGACGAGAACTTCATACATTTGTCCGTAATTCGTTCACCAGATGTCAGGCATGTCTGAGAGATGAAGGGGGTTATTTCCAACACCCTCTCGGACATGCGGTAAACTGCATTATATTATATTATATTATATTATACTTGATGTAGAATTTGTGAGCGGGTTCCACGTTCAACTGGACACAATGTATTTACATTTGTAATTTTATTCTGAACAGTCTTGTTCTTGTAGTAACAATAATATCTTCAAAACTGAAATAAATTGTACGTTGTAAGCTGTGCTGTGTAATGAAAGGAAAATGCAGTTTGGAGTCCCAGATTTTACTGTCAGTTTTGAAGCTTTTGTGTTCGTTAAGGCAAATGATGCTGCGAGATATTTGTAATCACAAAGGGACCAAGACAGTTCCTTGTTTCACGTCAGCAACCTGTGCTCTGTATTTAAGTCATCAGTAAAAGTGACATCAAACTTTGGGGACGCTCTGCTGTTTCCATGACGGGCCGCCATTTCGCGGAACGACAATAGTAGCCACTCATCGCTCCTTGTGTTTGCAAGTCAAGTCATTCGACTGCGCAGGTAGATGTTGATTGATGATAGGTCTCAGTTCATTGCTTCGACTGCGTTACGACGTGCAAATCCCATCGGCGGAAGGGGCCCATTATCGAAATGCTTGTAACATTCTGGAATTGTCAGTTCGTGTTTAACCACATTATATGTTATATTTATTCAGTGGCGTAGCTGCGTCTTTTGGCGTCCGGGACGAGTAAGCACAGTGGCCGCGCCTAGCAGAAATTGCGAACGTCAGATAAATTGCATTTATTTACTCAATTTACTTTTGTTGTATCTGAATAATTTAAAAATTTTCGAGCCCAACATCATATTTTTTTTAAAATTTGACTGTGCCACCCGGGGTGGCCGCACCACTCACCTGCCCTAACTACGCCACTGTATTTACAATTTGAGTACTGAATTCGTTAGGAAGCTGAGAATGTGTACCGTCGGCCTGCTGCATGATTGATGAATAATTAATTGGAAAGAATCTGGAAGCAAACAGTTGTGTTGTACTATTATATTCTATTCTGGCATTTGTCTGGAGGGACTGATGATAACCACGAAGACCGCAGTCTAAAAAGCGTTATCCGATCCGAGATTCGAATCTGGGACCTTCAGGTGAAGACGAAAGAACGGTAACCTCTCATTGCGAAGTTTGGCTGGCCTGAAATTATGTGAGGTTTACTTTTGCCCTTATTCTGTTCAAAAACATTGTTCGTTGGCAGCTAGCTGCATTGTGAGGTTCGAAGTATAAACGTTAGTCTGACAGCTAAAATGAGAGAGGGGCGACGTTAGAAAAATGTGTGAAGCCAGGAAGAAGGAGATATACTAAAGGAAAATGAGAAAAGCAAGGAGTAGTAAATAAGAAATATATAAAACAAGATAAATGGAAAGCAAGAAATAAGGAGTTAGGTGGGAGAAGAAGAGAAAATGTGCGTACGTCTTCAGAGCATATTTAAGAAAATCAGGAAGTGTCGACGCAGTTTAGGGACCATTTTCATTCGTACACTGTGCTTAGAGATGCATGTGAAGGTTCTTCAGCTTGTAAATGTTGTGTTTAAGGCGAATTTAACGTGCAGTTCCTTCCTTTGGACGACCGTAACTTCCGCCCGATACTGCTGGGGCCGTCTGAGAGGTCACGACCGTTAAATTCTCCGACCGTCCGAAGAGACTCTCCGTCTTCATTTAAAAGATCTCACTACCGCTGTGTTTAGGGGGCACAGACATTAAACAGCCGTTCTTGCTTCGTAACATTTCAAATTGCTTTGCGCTGTACATGTACCGCTTCCTTTGGGATTCCAAAGCTCTGCATTTTCCTGACGCATTATATTTATACATTCTATGTGATTCTAACAGTAAGGTGAGATTTTTATTCGTATACAGCTTTAACCGTTTGGTCTTTACAATGAAGACTAGTAGTGCGTTCTGTGAGGTAGGAATTGAGTGTTTAAATATACTTGTTACATAATATTTGTCCTTGAAGGCTACGAGATGACTCTGGCGGTTTGTCGCCATCCCCTCAACTCGGAGGCTCGGGTTCGATTCATGCCAGTCCATATTTGATTTTTAGCGGACGTTGTGGCACTGGACCAAGTTTCTATCCGAGTACGTCGGTTTTCACCTGTCAGTTTCATTTCATAAATGCTCCATATTCCATTCTGGTCTTAAGTAAGTAGACGGAGAAGCAGACAAAGCTTTGGAAACTGTGGACAAAGCATTGCTCTTTCGGTGGAGCATAGGACTGGAATGTACTGTCAGGTTATTTTTCGTTTTTCGGAGGGTCATTTAAATGTATTTATGTGTTTATGCTTATAAGCTTACAGATGAACCTCAACATGAAAACTAAAAAGACAGCGATGTTTTTCTTTAACGAATCTGGGCAACATCATCCCGTTGTGCTAGTTAATCATTAGCGTTCCAATCCGCACAAACACAACACCTGAAAATTATACTTACTTAGTGACTTACTTACTTACTTACTTAATTATCGTGAGCCAACTCGATCCAGTCCGTACCCTCACATCCCACTTCCGGAAGATCCATTTTAATATTATACTTCCATCTACGCCTGGTCCTCCCAAGTGGCCTCTTTTCTTGAGGTTTCTCCACCAAGACCCTGTATACGCCTCTCCTTTCTCCCATACGCGCTACATGCTCCGCCCATCTCATTCTTCACGATTTTATCGCCCGAACAACACTGTGTGAGGAGTACAGACCATTTAGCTCCACATGATGTAGATTTCTCCACTCCCCCGTCACCTCGTCCCTCTTAGGCCCAAATATTCTCCTCAAACCTTATTCTCAAACACCCTCAGCCCACGTTCCTCCTTCAGTGTGAGCGACCAAGTTTCACACTCGTACAAAACAACAGGTAAAGTTATACTTCTGTATATCTTAATCTTTAAATTTTTGGATAACAAACTGGAAAACAAAAGATTCTGCTCCGAATAATAGCAAGCATTCCCTGACTTACACGAACGTTATATTTACGTTTATTGTCATCTTCCGACGACATGTTTAGGTCGTTCCATTCGACCATAATTAGGTACAGGATATGAGTGCATAAGTATATCCTAAGTATACTAGAGTATACTTTTCAGTTTATGTACTTATATACTATACCTGATGATGGTCGAACGGAACGACCGAAACGTGTTGTAGGAAGATAACAATAAACGTATGTATAGTGTTCTGCTGTTGTGTTAGTGCGGATTAGATTGTTCGTATATTTCTTTATATTATAAGTATTCGCGAAATTCAATCACAATGATTACTTTCGTGCCATCTGCTTTAACGTTCAAAGACAGACAATGTACGTATAACGTAACATTCAGGCGCGTTCGCGTAACTATTGTTGCATTGGGTAAGCAATAAGTATTTTATATTCTGGGTGTGTGTTTGTAGCCTTAGTTATGCAGCACGCAAAGCGCTTGCGCCATGTTGTATTTTCATAAGTGGCCTGTCTGGCTCTGCCATATTTTTCCACATTATCTCATGAACAGCAAGATTTTCGAAAAAGTTTACTGAACATAAAATGCGTGTTTTGATTTTCTCTACAACTTTTGTCTGAAACATTTCTCATTCTAGGAAGAAATTAACCAATTATGATCAAAAATATATATTGGTCTTCATGTATGGTGCCCGTTATTTTGGTCCGATTTTAATGAAACTTGAAATTTCCTCGGCAGATTTTCGAAAAATAATCAAATATTAGATTTGTTGAATATCCGTACAGTGGGAGCCAATTTGTTCCACGCGGGCGGACGGAGAGAGACAGACAGACTTGACGAAGCTAATTGTCGCGTTTCGCCTTTTTGCGAAAACGCCTAAAAACTCTGCATTTTGTCCACACAATTTTTATTTTCCTCTAAAGCAATGACCAGTTGGTCTGTGCAGTGGGCGAGCAGTGTGTTTACTGTAGGGTAGGAACTATCTTAAATGTTACATGAAGTGTCGCCCTTTCGCAGTTGTGATCGTTTGGCTCGATTGTATAGTGCCTTGTCACTTGCGTTCATTGCGGCAAATGTGCGTGAATGGCGACTGCATTACCTTATTTTAAGATTGTAGCAGATTTATTGGACTTTGACAGAAATGCTCTTAGAATTGCTGTGTTCTGCCGCATTTATTGTGGTTTATTTAACCTTTTGGTGCCGGAATTATTTTTTTTATTTTAGCACACCTGTATATAAAATGTGAATAATACAGGAACCAAACAAGTTAGAATTATGAAACATACTGCATTTTGAAGAGAAAAAAACGGAGAGTATACACCATGTTTAAAATATCCGGTACCTATATTTGTTGAATAAATATATAAAATGCAACTTTGGAGGTTAGCGGTGCGGTACGTCAACTATAGTTGACGTTAGGCGTCTAAAGGTTAATAGGACTGTCAGTGTCTCGACTGTATGGCGTTGAATGTAGGGTGCCTGGTGAGTGATAACTTTGGAAGTACGCAGACTGAAGTGTCATGGTCCAGTGGAGGTGCTGTCGCGCCTCTTGCCTAGAGAGAGTGAAGTAAACAACGATATCCTGTGGCCCAGCTGACATTCGAGAACACCAAGTCTGGGGAATTAACGTTACATCAACCCGCTAAGTTATAACGGTTTGTGGATTTACATCTGCAACAGTCCGCCTACTTCCAAAAGGTTTGGGCCCTATCTTCACACGAAGAACTATCCTTTTTTCCCCATGTCGCAACAACCCTTATTGGGCCAGGGACTCCTCATTATCGAGGCTTCATGATGCAATTAGACACCCCACATTCGGTAGGACTCCTCTGGATGAGCGATCAGCCCGACGTAGAGACCTCTACTTGCCAAAGGACAACACTAAAGGCAGCCATCGATACCCCGGTGGGGTTCGACCCACAATCCCAGCCAGCCAACAGCCGCAGCCCCACGCCTTAGACCGCGCGGCCAATGGGATAGGCGCAAAAACTTTAGTATTTTGTAGTAGTAGAGATAATTGGTAATTAATAGAGAAAAGGAGACGTCATTTAATTTGTGTTTGAAACTCTGTTAATAAACCTTTTCATAAATAATTTTGAATCAAGTAATTAATCACAACATATGATGGAGCCTCTTCTCACCATAATCTCTGTAAAACTTTGATGTCTCAGTCCTCCATACGCAATACATATAAAGCATAAATTCTTATATATATATATATTATTTGGGCCACACCTGAAGATGGCTTTATGTGAACAAACCGAAACATGTCTCTCTAATTCTGCATATTCGTAATGCAGGCATGAAAAGTCGTGTGAAACTGAAATTTTATTTCTTGGTTACTGTTTTACAAAACGGGATTCCTGCTTCTAAAAACTGGAATTTTAATGCTCAAACTGGTCTTCTCGTTTGGAATTCATTGGTTTGAAAAACAGGCGGTACAATAGCATGACCGAAACGCAACAAAACCGTCCTGAATACTAGTCTCCTAATTTAATTGTGAGCTTTATTATTATTATTGTTGTATTTTATTACTATTATTATTGCCAGAACAATCAATTAACATTTCTCTTTCTTGCACGCGTGTGTTTACACACGCCTTTACACAGGCATGCCTTCCTAACGCACGCTCGCACAGTCAACTCTGTCCTATACAAACGCAACGAGACACAGTTCAGTGCCTCCTAGTAACAACTCCTACTTGTGAACCGTAAGACTCCTCGCCCCCCGCTAACTAGAGTGGCCTCTGTATTGAGGTAATTACATTACCGCCTTGTGGGTAGGCAGCTTATACGACATCTAACTTGCGCGGTTGGTCTGCTGTTGTCTACACGAAGTAAGCGTACGAAGTCGTACGCAGTAATTGCTGACTAGCGAACGGTACGCTCTGTGGATGTTATATCGCCATGTGATTTAATAAGTGCACCTTCTCACCTACATGCATACGGCTTTCTCTCCGGTAGCTGCCCATGAAAAGACAGGATACTGGAAATTGAAAGACGAAGCACTAGATCACATTCTGTGGAGAACTCGCTTTGGAAGAGGCTATAGACCTGTCGTAAGACAGGCAACAGAAAGATGATGATGATGATCTGTCTATTCTTGCCTATGTCTCTGCCCAGCGGGCTTAATGTAAAGAATGTTTCCTGTGTGATTTTCCAGCTAAAGTTAAGAAACAGTTTGGAGAATGTGAGCGCGAAGGGGAGGATAATACTGCTGTAGATCTTAAAGGAACAGGGTGTAAGAATGTTCACAGGGTTCGAAGTAGCTCAGAATTTTGTTATATCGCGATTGTTTTCTCGCGAATCTTGTGTGAAAACCGATAAGATTAATACTATACAACAGAGTGGAGTTGGCCAGCTGAGGTCGTATGCACTTCGGCAAGTTTCGGTCGGGTCACGTGACTCAGAGCCGAACTTACAAGTATTGCCAAGTGTTTGGCGTTTTCCGAACCATCCGTTTTCCTTGAGTAAACTAAAAGATGTGACAAAACTGCACTGCTCTTTCTGCTCGGAACACGAAGTTTTACTACAACTGCCGTGCGACAACTAAAGCCTTGGAAAGAAACCTGACCCCAGCCCCATAATATGATTGGCGCTTGTTTTTCTCATGCTTCAAAAGAAATTGAATAGGTTATAGTGTCGGACGCTTATAAAAAAAATGGAAAAACGATGTATGCGAAAAAGTTTCATGACATTTTATTATGGTTTAAAAATAAAAGCGTTTTAAACGATTAAATCTGTTTTATGTAAGTTTTAGGGATTGTAGAATTATTTCACGTGGTTGTTTTGTGAAAGAAGTGCTTCTATGCCAACACGGCACGTGGATGATACTAAAATGTGACATGAAGACTTGCGTGTGCAGGTTTGGATACTCCACCTGTGTATAACATAATGATTAAAAGTAGCTGATACTTTTCAGTCGCGGAAAGCTTGTAAACTGACCTGTCATCCCTGCTTCACCATCTGGACATATAGCATCACACCACTGGCAGTTTTTTTTTTGCTTACTGCAGAAGTAATTTATTACTTCGAAACTTGCTCTTCCTGTTGCTCTCCCCTTTAGGAACCTATAAAATATGTCCCACAGTTGCTGCTTCCTCTGGAACTCAAAACGCCATCACTTAAGCTCCATTTACAACATTTGTCTTTTCTTACGATGGAAGGGCGAATTTTCTCGCCTGGTGTATTTTTTCCCCCCACAACTTTGCCACGTTACGTACCATTTCTACCTTTTGCACGTTGTTGTCAGAGCAAGGGATTTCTATGACTTATGCGGCAATTTTTGGTGCAGTTCCTGTTGCAGAAAGTATCACGAGGTCCTCAGCAGCGTTCTGAGCCGGTTTGCACCTCACTGCACTCGGATTAATGTACGATGCAAGAGTCATTTCGATAAAGCATTCATGTTTTGTACGTGCTGACTGCCGTGTTGCGAAGTCTGTCTTTTGGCGCTGAAGAATTGCACTGACCTTCCTTTAATTGGCTTGTGGTGCGATTTCAACTGTCTCTGAAGTACGAAAGGCTTCACTGAATGGTTCGAAAGTGTCACATCACATAAAACCCGGAGAGGTTATAGTCCATCTAGTGTAGAAGACCCCCACTCCATTTGTTCTTCATCATTCTTCTTTGGCTTAATTTCCTGCTTTTTGTTTACCTTCTCAGGTGTTTTTCTTCATTTGTGAAGTTAGTAACACTAGTTGATACCGTAGCTGTGCCTCACGTATGAAATATGAATTGTTCTTGTCAAAACCCTTTCCATTTAGAATTGCACTTACGCAGAAGCATTAATACCTCATCCACAAATTTTCGGGTTCATATAATTCAGACTCCACATGTTTCAAAATGATAAGATATGTTAATAACACAGAGTTGTCCGCGCTACCGAAGTTGCTGCACGTTTATTTCTAACGAACTGGCAGCAATGTAAACGAAAGAAAAGTACAGATATTGTCAGGAATTCAAATTAAAATTTCTGAGTTCGTATAATTCATAGCGCCCACGTATTAAAACTTCAGTGTATCAATAACAGTTGCACAATGCTCACACTACTGAACCTTCTACACGTGCTTTGTACTTGTTTCCAGCCGGTAAAAACATCTCTTAGAAAACACAAGTATTGCAGTGTTCACTTGTTTGCCACTGCCCGCCCTCGGTGTGGAATTTTGGGTTAGGAGACATGTCAGTTAGCATTCGAGGTTTAAAATGTACACAGGTTTGTTGTAAAAAAAAACCAAGTAGATGCACTAATTTCTCAAATTTATTTTTGGAATAAAACTCTACATGTTTCGGACAGTTCTTCTATCCATCATCAGGAGTTTTTCACTGTACACACTACAATGGTATATGTCATACAGGTTTGCTGACAGCTAGCGAGCGGGATCAGTACGGAACTGGTTCCGCGGGTCTGGTTACTGACATCGTCGCTAAATAAGCTGCTGCTGCTGCTGCTGATGATGATGATGATTATGATAATGAAGGTTAATGAAGGAGCAGTACATTAGTTTTGCACCTCAGTTAATACCGTTGAGCTGCAATTTTCATCATATAATTGCATGGGAACATTTGGTACTCGTTTGCCAGTGACGTCAGCACCGCTTCTGACTTCGCAATTTTGAATTAACTGGGGTAACTAATGATTTTCGAATGTCCGCTGATTTCGAGTAACGTAAGACATTGTATCATATTGTTAATCTGATAGGGCCATCTTACCTGTTCTAACGGCTGTCTATAAGTTGTTCTTAATTTCTCTCACATCCTGCAGGCGAATTTTGGGACAGTATTTCAGAATACGTGAATGACCGTTATCTCTCAAACGTCTGATTACTCATTGGCGTGTCGTCATAATCTACTCCATCTTCCGTCTTGATACAGCGTCGTAAACCAGTCGTAAAAGACCAAACATACATGATAGGCCTATGACGTAAGTTGTACGAGATTTGAGGTTCTCTCGGCGGCGAAATTTAAGATCGTGGTCTACAGACACGTGACAACGTGTGGTTTGGTATATTTATGCTAACGTTTCGAAGGAACTTGCCGCCACCTTCTTCATAAAGTAGAAGGTGGTGGGTTTCTCCAAAATATTGATATACACCTACCAAATCACACGGCTTCACGCCCGAACACTAAATTTATTAGTGATATGGCATTACGTTTGTATCTAGTCCGAATCTCTTTGTCGCTGTTTTGTGGTTCTCCTTAGTCTGTTAAGGTTCATGGTCGGTCAGTTTTTTGTAACGAATCGCCACAATTTCCATGTTCCTTCTCAGTTTTGCTGTGTCTGTTGTCTGTCACGTACTTTTTCGCATCAAGACTTCGAGACGCGGTATACAGCCATTTGTCAAGGCACTCATGGCTTTGGAAATGTGATTAGGATGGCTGTTTACGGTACACGTGATTGTGTAAATTCACTGGCGCCAGTAGGAAAAGTCTGACCTTCCCTGCGCCGATGTTCACTAAATTCAGAAATGCCCAACAGCATTATGTGCAGTTTGCTTGTACCGATTTCCACCCACACTGGTATAGCTCTACTCTTCCGTGACCGCGGCACTAGAAGGGGGTTGAGAGGTCAGCAGCACGCCCCAGCCGCACTTTACCCCCGAGAAAGACCCTGTACCCATTTTACAGGAGGCTGGGTGGGCCCTAGGACCGGTCTGGACGGGCGGAAAATCTCTTCCCCACCGGAATTCGATCCCGGATCGTCCAGCCCATAGTCAGTCGCTATACCGACTGAGCTACCCGGCCCACAAACGTTAGAGTTAAAGATAAGGTAAAGCAGTCCCGTTACAGGCCTGGAGTGGCGCAGAGGATTCCAGGAAGTTAAGGTTCCCAGATTTCATGACAACGGCACAGGATGGTGCCTTACTCACCGGCCGCATTTACCCCCAGGAAATGCTCCTGGTACTCATTTCTGTTAGAGGCTGAGTTGACCCCAGGACGATAGTGCAATCGGAAGGATTTTATGCCAATGAAAAATTCCAATGACACGAGCTGAGATCGAACCAGCGACCTTCCGATTTGTAGCACAATGCCTTAACCGCTATGCCACCGCCAAATGTTAAGAGATACGGATTGAAATTCATTTACACCCTCGAGTAAAATATGACTATCACTGCACCTCACATCAGTCACCCAGTAACTTTGTCGATATCTTCTGTAGGAGGTTATATCCACATCGGAGGGAAAAATGCAGAAAATAGGGCAGCGTTTTTTTACGCCCCGAAAAAAAATGTGACTTTTACTGCACCGATTTTCGTGAAACTTATGACGCCTGAACGGCATTATGTGGCAGTCATTTGTGCTGAATTTCACGCATATCCGTCAACAAATATGCAGAGTACGAGTAGAAGTTCTTAAATGTGTGTGTAACTAAGCCCATTTTCACGAAACTCTCCCTTGCTCGACAACATTTTGTGTAGAACTGTTATACCGAATGTAATTACAATGTGACTAACATTGTAGTCGCTGATACTAGGTCAAAAACAAGACAGACGAACGGAAGAACGGACGTTGTCTGCACGTAAGGCGTTTTTTTTCTGCTTCGTAAAGAACGCCTAAAATTCAAGTTTTCATAGTCACTGGCCCAAGAGCTGAACTGCTGTTGGGCTATAAAGAGCTCACGGATTGATTCCGGAAAGAGCGCAAGAGAACTGTTGGATGTTTATATTGGTTTATTCTTGTGTTATTTAGGCCTAATGACTCACTTTACTTCGACAGCTGAGATTGTTGTGAATAATCATTTGGAAAGAATATTGAAGAAGTAAAGACTTTTTTAAGGAATTATCGACCCCTTTGATCGAAGGGACGAATTTAGAGTGACCGATATTAGGATCAAGATTATAACCCATCACGTACCGAAAACTCGATCTGATGACCGGACCGCAATGATCGATGAATGGCTAGAAGGATAAACTTATCAATGCCTTGTAGCAAATGAAGGAAAACACAAGTATCAGCTGTACAAACAATTTCTTAATGTGGAATGTTAGGTTAGATTCATGTGTAGGTTTTACGATAATGCTGTGTGGGTAAAGCCAGGCACTTTGGCTGAATTGCATTCGTGAAGTGAAAGTCACTTAGACACGAGATAGGGAAAGAGTGGTTTAATGACAGCTAATTTCACGTCTTACAGAGGTTGTGTCAGACTAAAAGCCTGCTGACGAATAGAAAAACACGAGCAGGATTTGAGGCTGTCACAGCTGTGTTGCTGAAGATTCAGGTCTTCTGGGATGTTACTTCTTGTCGACTCGTAAACAGGTAACCGACGTTTTGTAGGATTTTAGCGTCCTCATATTCAAGGTCAAGCAGTCAAACACTAGACCTGAATCTTCAATAAAACACTCTATGTTCTCAGTGGTAATAGCTTGCTCTGTCAACAGTGTTTCTTGAATAATAATGCCCATTTTAATCAACTATGACTGTCCAGGATAATTTAATCTGTGACTATAAACGAGTCGGACGACTGAAAGTTAATTCCAGATATGGACGGATATTTTCTTTTCCGCAAATATCGTGACTCGAGCTGTAGTATGGCAACCCGGCTGTCTCTATCCCATGGACACCAGGGGTAAACGGGGCTCAGCGTGAAGCTATTCTACGTCTAGCTCCCGCAGCTACAATTAGTGGATCCTAAACCTCTGAGGCAAGTGGAACTTAATCTACCACTTGTTTTAACATTGAGAAACACTCTGATTTGTCCACAGTCAGTATTGGAGACTCTCAGCAGAACAACGATTATTTCCCTATACACCATTAATGATTGGTCTTAATATTGTGTCCCTTGTGAGGAATTAACCCAATTTCTAGATATTGTTACATGGAATTTGTGCTGCAAAGTATAGCTAAGCGTCAGACTTTTGTGTTTAGGTTCATAAGCAACTTGAATGTTTTAAGTAAAACAGTCAAGAGTAGAGTTTAATGTTTCTATGAATCCTATCACTTTTAAAATATTTACCGATATATATAGATGCCTCCGGGGACCGTGATGGTTGTGTTCCCAAGGGCATTCGCCCGTCTTCGAATATTTGCGTTAATTGGTTTTAATGTTCTTTGAAAATTATTTGATTAATTTTTAATATTACCCATTCTAGCCTTCATGAATCATATTTCATACAGACATTATTGCTACCTTTCAGTAAAACTCTAAAAATAAGAAACTACAAAAGAATTCCCCGTGGCGCCTAGATTACTTGCATTGCGTATGCTTGTTATGTCTAAAATAGATTTAGAAGCTGGTGTCTCCACCATGTGCACACGTTTGGTCCTACAGAAAACAGTTTTGAAAATGTAGATATATTGATAATTTCTTGATTAAAATTATAAAATTCGATCGATTGTCATAACTGAATAGAAGAGCAGTCTTCTTCTCTTCTTATAAAAGCGCTACAACCTGTATAATGTTCTGGCTTGCTCAGATACTTTCTTCCAACTGTCTCCATTCTGTTCTACTTTCTTCCAATTGCGTACGTTCATGCTCTTTATATCTTCCAAAACGTCATCTTCCCAACGTGTTTTAGGTCTTCCAATTGGTGGTCTTTTAGATATGGGTTTCCATCTCCTGATCTTCTGCACATTATTATCTTTGGCCATGCGTTCAACATGGCTTAGCCAGTTTAGTCTTTGTTTTTTAATAAACCCGATTCTATTTAGTCCGTTTAATATGAATAGAAGAACAGTATAGTTCCCAAAGTAGTACTTCAAATATTATGTTAATATATCCTATCAGGAGTTAAATGTACTGTATACAAGACATATGGTAAACAAGGGAAAAAATGGATATTAGGCTTTTCACGTTTTGTCGATTCTGAATTCAGTAATAAAACCAATATTTATCCGTTCAACCATCGTCAGACTATGTACAGAAATGAAAAATGTGAAGTTTTACAACTAAGATTATTAATATTAAAGTTGAGATACAACTTGTTACATCAATTAATACTGTCTAAAATAGTGTCTTTTCATAAATGTTTTAAGTTGATGGCTGAAAGTAGCCGTGTGTATAAAGTCAAGCAAGTTGAACGCGGTTGGAAACTTGGGCAGTGAATGTAGTATGGGCCAGAGACTGGTCGTAAATTTGTGCAGTATTGTAATGTGGTCCGGAGACCGG
>Ga0131853_10014461_pt1 | contig 14467 bp, 7 predicted proteins | sample TergutLab28metaG_FD_92764 | JGI IMG/M metagenome (GOLD analysis project Ga0131853, IMG submission 92764) | Labiotermes labralis P1 segment gut microbial communities from Petit-Saut dam, French Guiana - Lab288 P1 (version 2) (version 2) | ecosystem: Host-associated > Arthropoda: Insects >... | reverse complement strand
GCACCATCCGCACCGTACACACGACCCATCCAAAAACTCGGTGCAGAAAACCATATGCTGCAACTCAACATCTAATGCTCCTGATGATGGGCGTATGTACCCGAAACATGTCGAGCTAAGAATACATCAATAAAGTTACCTTATTGCATCAAGTTGGCATTTCACTTTATTTCACTTACTATGAATAAATGACGAATCAGATTCATCTGGTAACTGAGCAACAATATTATATTCCCGGTTCTGGACGTTAGTGACAATGCCATTTCAACTGAAATGTATTACACGATACGAATGTCAAAAGCACGACATTTAGGACATTCGCTCCGTTTCTGTCCTCACTCGCAAGACAGCCAATTCAGCAGGCTTCCTCCCTCATTTTCGGTAAGGACGGAGACAAAGGCAGTTTCCGAAACGTTTTATTCCTACAGAGTCGTATACAAACAGAAACTGGACGAAGTCCAATTGGAATTCTGTGTATAATGGAAAACAACCCCGACGCACAGTTGTTTATGCAAAAGCAATTCGGTGGCAAAGCCACGTACGCATTAATTTGCTGTAGTTAACTAATGATAATAATATGATGATGATGATGATGATAACTGACAGTATGGTACCAATGAAGATTACTGTTCTCCGGGATGACACCTTAGAGTTTGGTAGACAGCTGTCAACGTTTCGGATAGATCTGCTGCCTACGTCTTAAATGTACTAGGAACCGACACTGCGAACGAGCCAATGGAAACAGGTGACCCCAACAAGGGCTTTTTCTTTACTGACAGATTGCAGTCGCCTTCCCTCGTTTCCATTTCCTGTATCTGAAACTTTTCCCCCGTATAGCTTGCTCTTCTACACCGAAGACAGAAGCAAAAGATTCCTCCGAAACGTCGGTGCCTTTTTACCAAAACTATATCACATAAGAGAAGAAGGTAATTTTCGTTTACAGCCCCGTAAGAATTTCAAATCTGAATAGTTACCGTACTCGAACGTTCTACGGGCTAACGACAATGCAAGCCAAGAGAAAAGATACGGAGGAATGGCGATGGTAATGATAACGACGATGGCGATAATGACGATCATGATTATAATGACGATGTTGACTACGATGGCGATGATAAAGTACTATAGAAAGGCACAGACAGACAGAGAGAAATTTACTTAGCAGATTGGTTCGCATTCTTTCAGGCAAACAATCTCTAAAACTTTGTAATTAAACTTTGTAACTAAATTGAATACTTTCATTACATCGGGATCATGCAGAAGATCAGATATTATTCTGTCTTCAACTTAAAAAAAAATTACAAAGGAAACAGAACAAAACAAGTTCGAGAGTTTTAAAATGTTAAAAATCATGTTTTAATTACTACCTAAAATTACTTTTTCTCAAACAAACAAATAATAAAGAGCTGAATTAACAAAATGTAAAACAATGTACACAGAACTTTACGCAATTTTAATTACACAATTATTTATTTAACTCAAAATTGTTGTGAATGTCACAACTGTATATACCAGATGTAGCTTCCACGAATTTATGTACTCATACGGTAATTTTAATTAGCTGCACCGTGTGGGTCTGTTAGCCTTCCACGCAATGGCCTTTAGACAGGAAACATCAAACATAAAGAAACACTTCATCCAGAAATGTTTTCCTTCAGTTTCCCTACTGAATATTTCACCCACGGAAACTTCATTCAAGTTTATTCCTTCTCCACGAAATATGTACATAAACACGTCACGTCATACACATGTTTATGTTTTACTTAAATGCTCTTTCAGGAGCCACGTGGTCCTTTTCCCTCCGGTCTGCTCACCAAAACCCTGTATTCACCCCTCCTCTGCCCATGTGTGCCAAATGACCCGTAATGCAAGTTACACGTACCACAAAATGTCGCTATATTATTTGTCACACTCGTCTGATTACCGCACAAGGCTGCAACTGGATATTCATTCAACATAACAAACAGCGAATATCTTCAGTGTATTTTTGAGCACGCAGCTGCATCTTAATTGCATGAAAGAATATTTTTGACTACCTCCAGCACGAAGATTTAAAGCTTAAATCCCGTTCTGAATTACATGAATTTTAAATCTGATCTTTCAACGGACTTGTATTTAAAATAATGATATTCGTTAAAAAATATTTTTTTTAAAAAAAACGTGTCAGAACACGACGTTGAACAAAATATCGAATTCATGAAAAATGAAATGTGGTCTTTAAAAGCAGTAAATGTAAGGTAAAGCAATCCCATTATAGGCCTGGACAGGCCCTGAGGGTTCCAGAAGGTTGAGGCTCCCAGATTTCATGACAATCGGCAAGTGAAGGTGGTAAGGTTATCAACCCTACTCACCGGCCGCCTTTACCCCCCTAGGAAATATTCCTGTTACTCGTTTCTGTTAGAGACTTAGTCAATCCCAGGGTCATAGTGTGGCCGAAAGGATTATGTCAACGAAAAATTCCAATGACACCATCGGGAATCGAACCCGCGACCTTCCGACTCAACCAACCGCGCCACCGCATACCCCCTTTAAAAGCGGTAGGGCCTGAAAGGTTTTGTTATGAATCGTTTCGATGGAAAGGAAGCTGCAGATGAAATGTTACATAACTCAACTGCGCTGATATCTCTAAAGTTTAAACATCCAGCTCCAACTCATAATTTCTCTGAAGAACGCGTGACAGATATGCAGAGAGACATGAAAACGTGTTAATTGCACGTGGCTGTGTTACAGAGCGACGAGAATTCTACGTCGGTATAAATCAAGATAAAGGTTTTTACCAACATTAAAACCGAAACTCAGGACCTGGGAACGTTGCAGAACAAAAAGCAGCTAAGCCGAAGGCTGCTTGTGAAAAACGACCCGTTGAAATCAGCCCGCTGGTACTCGAATCACTTCACCTCAGAAAGTGTGGTACGAAACCCTTCGTATTCAAGTCCTACAGCAGCTGAATACTGCGGCCGGAGCTGTCTGTGCTTATAATCGGAGGTATTCGTCGACATCCTCACCCACCCTACCGTTTTTAGGAGCGTTCGCAAAATTGCGAAAAGTGACTACTCGATTCGCCATGTCTGTCCGTCTGTCCGTCACTCCGTCCGTCCGCCCGCAGGGAACAATTCTGCTCCCACTCGACGGATATCCATGAAATTTGATATTTTGGGATTTTTCGAAAAACTGTCCAGAAAATTCAAGGTCCATTAAAATCGGACAATAAGAAAGGGTACTTTACATGAAGACCAACATACATTTGTTATCATATCTCGCTCAGTTCTTCTTAGAATTAGGAATGTTGCCAACAAAAGTTGTAGAGAAAATTGAAACACATGTTTTGTGTTCAATAACATTTTTTTTTAAATCGTGCCGTTTATGTGATAACGTGGAAAAATATCGTACAGCGGGGCAGGCCTCATGACAATACGGCGCACGCGCATTGCATACTGGATACCTAAGGCTACAAACACACACACACACTCAGGTTAACACTCACTGCTTTTCCACTGCAACAATGGTTGCAAGAACGCGCCTCAATATTACGTTATATGTACGAACTACTTTTTATCTTCTCTGCGAGTCTAATTGTCGACACCAGTTCTGAACTCATCAAGCGACGCAGTCCAGTACAAGTCCACACACTTCTTCGTAATGAGTACCGCGAAGAGAACGATGGCTTTAAATCGTTATGTAAAAACAAGGCAGGCAATGTATGTATAACGTAGCACTGTGGCGCCTTCGTGTAACCACTGTAGCAGTAGATAGACAACAATGGGTTGTGTATGTATTGTCGAGTTACATATCACTGTCAACAATGTAAAAAAATATTGAGTGTCTCGCAACAATCCTTTTACGGCGAATTTATGTCGCAGGAAACAATAAAACGCTCTTAGGTCTGCATGTAGAGTGCCAGTGTTGGTTTCCGATTGCAGCCAAACTGGATTCCCTAACAGATCTCCACAAATGTGCCCAATATCAAATTTCACGTAAATCCTACCACTGGGGAGCCGCGCTGACAGCTGCAGACAGACGGGCAGATAGAAGGACAGACGGACGGTCATGACGAAGTTAAATCTCTTTTCGCGAATATGCGAACAAGCCTATAATTTTGAGACACACAGTTTATCACTGCGCACAAATTATCCTCTCCAGCGACTAGCGATGTTCTGCGTCATCATGACGATGAGTGAACCTAAAGTTGATTAGTCGAATAAAACATGCGACAGAATTGCTGCCATCTTCCCTGCGCCTGAAATTAAAATCACTAAGGAAAATTAGGCTACCAATTATTCTTCTTTTAATAGTGCATGTCCATAACAGCTTATTCTCTTCGCGTTGTTGGTTTCGTGAAATTTTGAGCGATTCTTCCCACCTCACTCTACTGAACTGACACTCCTCGAATTTGCCTAGGCTCAGGTAAAACACGTCTTTACAAAACATTTAAGTTCTACAGTCATTTCGAGTGTCTACTTACGTATAAAAGTAGCAATTGCGTCTGTTGAATAACTAATCGGATTAACACAGGAAAGTTTGAAACAGAAAATTCTAATCGCCTTTCTGTACGAACCTGACAATGGTACCTCGCGTACGGACGTGGTGCACCGTCCAGATTTAAAAACAGAAACACTGCATTTCGGGAACAGAATCGGTCTCCGTCCTCAAGTTAAAAAGAACGTTATCACCTACATAGGTGAGCCCCGACGGCCCCATGGATAAGTCCTCTAAGTGCATAGTTCCAAATTATAATTTCCTCATTATAGCCAATAGGCCGAATGAGACGTGATTACTTACACTAACTAACAAACCTACAAATACACGTCAATAAATAAATTTTATCATATATTACTATTCACCGACCCTGCACCCTGATCAAGCTACACGTTGCCACATCCCGTAAAGCCAACGTCTTGAACCACACAAAAATTCGAAGATTTTTTATCCAAGAGAAAAACTTATAAACTTGCGAATAAAATCAGAATGAAGAGCTTCAAAATTCTTAATCTTCGTCAAATATTACTGGGACGGTGATACATGGGGCGCATCGGATGGGCGGGGTATGAAGAATGCATGTTTGAGAGGATACACGTCACACCCCTTTAAATTATTAGTCACTATCTTCATACAATTTCACGTTGCACCACACAGGCAGATTTTGATGTCGTTGAACCAAACCAACACATCACAAGCAAACGAGGCAACTTACAGCTAGGACTACCCCTACTGCCGCATGAAGGCAGTGTCAAGTGGCACTGCGCAGAGATGTGAGGGCTGCGTATCTCTGTCTCATTTACGCTACGTTACGTTACATTAATTATTGTAACGTACTGCATTAAATATTTTACTGGCAGGCTGCCGAGCTCAAGTATCCTCTCTGCGTGTTGTGGTTACGTAAGCTTGACGCACAGATAAGCCAAAGAGTTTGTGATTTCTATGTAAAAATTGCAGACGTACTTCCTGTCTACCGCCGGCGACATGAAAAAGTTACATGGAAGTGATAACGAAGACGACACATACATCAAAAACAGGATCCTACATTGTAGCTGCATATATCAACCATAACAGTTGGTTAGGTCACACGGGTTTGCAACTTAGAATATCGGGTCAGGCTGACTGACAAATCCAGCAGCAGAATTCGCAAAGTATAAGTTTCAAAGGGTATGAATCTGTATTTCGCAAGCAGTGGCTTAGCTAGGGGCGAAGGGGAGTGGTATGGTCGCCCAGGGTGGCAAAATGGACAGAAAGGCTATTTTAAATTAAGAAAAAAAATATTTTGGGGTAAAGCAAAGTTTAAATTTTACATCGAAATAAAGAGAAATTAAATTACTGTGATTTTTTAAAGTTCATAATTTGTGTTTGGGGCGGATATTGTGATTACTAACCCCAGGCTCCAAAAAAAATGCTCCGTCATTGTTCGCAAAAACGTAGTGTTACATGGGAACAGATTCACGTAAATAACACATCAAAACGTTATAAACAAATGTAGTAAGAACACGCGACAGCTCAGTCAGTATAGCAGCTGCGATACGATATGATCTATAATCGAAGTTCGATTCCAGGCAGAGGAACAGATCTTCTTCACAGTGTTCAGATATGTTCTGGGGCCCACCTTTTGCCTTACACAATGGGTGTTTCGGGCTCTTTCTCCGGAGGTAGCATGGCTGGAGCGTGAAGCTGGAGGCTCGTGATCATCTAGCGGCGCCAATGTTAAGAATGTGTTGAACAGCACCTCCACTATCCTAACAGGTCTTCACGGCACGGTACATTAGACAAAAATGATACTTTTATCTTTACCTTGTGCTGTGGAATTACACCAGGTCAGATCGGTCAAGGGTGACACTGAACCACCTGACGGTCATACACATCTTCCTCGTACTGGGAATGCTAACTGCCATTTATACACAGGCTTCCCCGTACATCAGGAACCGAGGTAGGCAGTCCAAACAGTAGAGTCTGTCACAGGGCAGATGTCTTAAACAATAGTAGCAGGTCAAAAATGCAGGTCTTCTAGCGTGTCACCCGTGTGGACTGGTAAATGGTTACCGACGTTTCGGAGGAGCGCGCGACATCCAACTTCAGGGTTTCATGTTCTAAGAACAAGACTGAGACGTTTCGAAGGATCATGCGGTTGCCATCATCAGGTTTTAACAGTCCAGTTCTTCAAGTTGACACCGCACACTTCTCCTCGTCACCAAGTAATGACCAGTCTCCATGGCATGTACCGAAAAACACGTGGACCAGTGGCACCTCTGTGGGAACCTCAAGTCTTGCTACTAACGGGTCATTTTTTTTTTGCGGTGCGACAGCCTTAATCGGGCCTACGCCGTCGCATTGTTTAGGTTTCTAGATCGCAAACAATTAGACACACACACAAACGGTAGGACTCCTCCGAAAGAGTGATCAGCTCATCACAGAGGCTGCTACCTATACAACACAAAACAAACACAACAGACGAACATCCATGACGACAGCAGGTTTCGAACCCGCGGTCCCAGCAATCGAGCAGCTGCAGACCTATGCTTTAGACCGCACGGCCAACGGAATTGGCACTAACAGGTCGTTAGTGTGCCATTACTATTCACATGCACACAGCCAGACTGCAGGAAGAAAAGAGGGCAAGGCGAGTGATACTCATGGGGGGTCAAAAGTGCCGTACGAATTACGGGCGGAAATATTGTTACAGAAACCATTTTGAACATTAGATGAAAAGAGTTTGTTTTGATGAGGCCGGGAAAGAGCGTGGACTAGACGAATTTGACTCAGGACAGGTACAGTGGTGGACTGAAATGTCGTGTTCCATAAAATGTGGTAGTGGCCAATCACTATTACTGAGGTGACATCAGATTCTGAACAGGAATTCGCTCGATTGAACTGTTAGTTTGCTTGATAGGCACTTGTCAGTTAGGTCACACAATAGACTCAGCACAGAAGGCATTCACATGTAGGAAAACCCTAGGACAAATCTCTAGATCGGAAACTCTAGGTTACAGTTCTTCTCATTTACCTTTGCATAATGTTTATAATTACAAAAAGTATAGTCAAATGAAAGCGACTGTACTGTGGCAGTAAATGTACAGTTCGCCCTAGAACAGGCCATGAAGGCCCAGAGGTGGAGTAGAGGTATAGCTCTGCTATTTCTTTAACCTCGGCTCTAGATGGGGGCGGGTGGTCAGCGCCACGCCCCGGCCGCTGTACACCCGGGAAAGACCCGGTAACGATTGCACAGGAGGCTGAGTTGAACTCAGGGACGGTCTGGACAGACGCGAAAAAATCTCGCCCCTACCGGGATTCGGTTCCCGGACCGTCCAGCCCGTAGCGAGTCGCTATACCGACTGAGCTCTCCCGGCCCACCCATTGTGACAGTACAAAGGTAAATCTATCCTGTACATCAGGTCGTGATATGTGGGGGAACGGATGTTCTGCTTCCAGCCATTTTTATCTCGGTTCTGTATGGCCCTAAATTGTCAGCCTCACGCCCTGGCCGCGCTCCACCCTCGTATCCGTTGGAGTGGACTGGCTGCCTCCCAGAGCCTGCCTGGACGCTTCACCCTACTACGAAGCGAGACCCGATTTCACTGTCGTACAGCGCGCAGGCCACTCACTAACTGAGCTACACCAACGGCTAACTGATTCTGTAATGCTCATACTACGACACTGACAGCAGAGACCGATGGTTAAATGCAGTTAGTACGAAACATTGAAACTGCACTATAATATGTCTCACTCACACTCCTAGCCACTTACTGTGTAAAGTCGTCTAACTTCACTTTCTCATCTCCTTCTAGATCCTCAAACTGATCTTTCGCCACCATATTTTTTTATGTTTTGCTGACCGTGCATCTCAGTATAATCTTAGTAATTAACCAACTTAATGCACAAAATCACTCTAGATGGCCGTCCCGTGCACGGGACGGCCACCTGCAGGTGTGATGATACCAGATGCTGTATAATACAATTTTCACCTCCTGATGATGAGCACATAGTGCTCGAAATATGTACAGGGGTATAATAAGCGTATTATACAACAAGATTTTGTGCATTACGCTAGTTAATTACTAAGATTTCGTCAGCAGGTTTTCGAATCTTACCTACATGACCAGCCAATCACTTCACTATCAGAACAATGTTAGGTGACTTTCATAAATTACGAGAAAACCTATAATACTCGTATAATACCCCAAATTGTCCCCTGGCTCCTGTTATTTTCATGAGCCGTATCATTTCATAAACCTTCTATTTGTTAAACTCGAGGTCAGGTACCAATTTCAGTGCCTATCTAAAACAAATGACAAAATTATGGCGTTGTGCATCAGTTCCGTCAGCATTTGGGGAAACAAAAGATTCAACAAAGTTTTCGAATCGAAAAACAAGAATTTTCATAATTAATTTAGCTTACAATAATAGAGAGCAGACTAAAGTAAGGAAATGCTTGCTATCATTTGGGGAAGAAAAGTTTTTTGCCTACCAGTTTGCTAACCAAAAACATAAACACTAAAATATACAGTAATGTAATAGTGCCTGTTGTTTCGTATGAGTTTGAAACTTGGACTCTCACACTGAGGGAGGAACGTAAGCTGAGTCTGTTCGAGAATAGGGTGCTGAGGAAGATATTTGGGTCTAACAGGGACGAGGTATCAAAAGAGTGTAGAAGACTGCTTAACGAGAAACTATATTGTCTATACTTTTCATCAAATATCATTCGGGTGATCAAATAAAGAGGAATGAGATGGGTGAGACATGTAGCATGTACGGGGGAGAGGTTCATACTGGGTTTTGGTGGGGAGACCTGAGGGAAAGAGACCACTTGCAAGACAGAGGCGCAGATGAGAAGATAATATTAAAATGGATCGACAAGAAGTCGGATGGGGTTATGGACTAGATTGATCAGGGACAGGTGGCGAACTCTTGTGAGTGCGGTAATGAACCCTTGGGTTCCATAAAAGGGTAAGAATTGCTTGACTAACTGTGGACCTGCCAGCTTCTCAAGAAGGGCTTTGCTCCATGCAGTTATTTATCTAACACTTTCATCAAGATTAGCCCAAGTTCTAACTAGCATCATCGCCAGATACCCTTACGTAAAGACAGTCGAACCCGGTTATATCGATATCGATTTATACCACAATTCGTGTACAGCGTTAGATATTCCGTGGTTTAAACTGATTCCTTACTGTTAACCATAACATTACACTCCGCGGTTATAAAATAAACTCGTTTAAAAGACACATAATATTCAGTCCCTTCCAAGGCATTATAACCGAGTTCGACTCTACTTTGTAGTACAAAACATTTTACAACTGAGATGTGGTGTGCAAGGTACAATGCAGAGAAACCATGCTTCAGCTCTTGGTATCTAAGCGAAAACCTTCGATAACAGAATGTAACTTATGGTAGTTTTGGTTCCATTAAATTAACCACACACACAATTGGCTAGCGTCCACATTGTTAGACTGTCCCATACATTACAAAGTTGCAGAAGATGCCGCACAAGCCTGGCGATTTGGCCACTCAAAGGGTTAAGGAACATCGGCTTTATTCTACTACTGAAAGAGATGTAAGCCGTTTCATCCCAAGTCCGTAACAGTTCCAACCGCACATAAAATATAAATACATCAGACTCGTAACCACCAAACAGCGCTCAGGGTAAGAAGACTTGCCTTCTAGTTCTGCTGTTTCTATAAGCAAATATGGTGCACAGCCCACGGACAAAGGCTATACTCGTTCTTGCTTTGCACACGCTTGTCTTTCGTGTTTCATTAAAACAGTATGGCAGTTGGGTACGGAGTTATATGTGTACTTTTGTGGAAACAATACCAAATCATACGCAGGAAAGTTCTCGACTGAGGAGGCGTCGAAATCAATAACGCCCATACACAGCATCATAAAAATGGGTTGCCCATGCCAAAGACGTAGAAATAGAGTGAGAGTCCTTAAAATGTATTCTTTTTCTTAAAGATATCTCAGAAAATATACGATACCACCATGACACTGACCAAGTGCTAACGCTGTACACACAAGGTACTCCATTACAATAACCAACTGCTAATGCTGTACCCAGAACTGATAATGCTGTGGGCGAAGGAATAATTTTTTCTGAGAAACACATGAAATCCATAAAAACACTCCGTAAGAAAGGTCAGAAGTTATGAAATAAACTAAAATGCCAACTTTACGCAACAATGTAATTTATTGAAGTTTCTTTAGCTCGACATGTTTCGGGCGCATACGCCCATCATCAGGAGCACTAGATGTGCGTCGCACGGCACCTTCCAAACCGTACACACGACCTACGCAGCGGCTCTCAAGACCACCACCCATCTACAAACTGGGTGCAGAAAACCATATGCTGCAACTTAACATCTAGTGCTCCTGATGATGGGCGTATGCGCCAGAAACATGTCGAGCTAAAGAAACTTCAATAAATTACATTGTTGCGTAAAGTTGGCAGTTTAGTTTATTTCATGATGAAGGTGCACGGTCAAACAACCCTCAAAAGTCAGAAGTTATTTCATCTTACATCAGCTGATGCACCTTTGACTTGGGAGTATTTAAATGGCTAATGCATCAAGCTAAGCTCCGACACACTGAAAATTTAAAAAAGAAACGAAATATGCATTTGCAAACACTAATGACATGTGAAAGAAATTGCCTCAATAGCATAAACAGTGGAACTGGAATCTGTATTGAGACTGTCGCCGTTCATAGTAAGGCAATAATTCAGTGAACACGATCATGGTAAGAAACTTCCATAGACCACACACATGATATTAAATAGTAACATTCTGCCTTACCTTTATTGTTCTTGAAGTTACTTCTCGAATTTTCATTTTGTCTGGAGGTGTTAAGCTCGGAAATGTTGGTAGTTGTGTCGTAGTCTGAAATATAAATAAAAGAGGAAATAAACTGTAACGTAATATCGGAACTCGTTCGGTTTTTGTATACACATCAATGCATTTATATGTGCATGTATGTATGTATGTACGTACGTATGTATGTATGTGTACAGAAATATAAATACATACATACATACTTACACATACACACATAAACATGTACATATATATATATAGTGGGCCGGGATAGCTCAGTCGGTATAGCGACTCGCTACGAGCTAGACAGTCCGGGGATCGAATCCCGGTGCGGGCGAGATTTTCCGCATCTGTTCAGACCAGCCCTGGGGCCCACCCAGCCTCCTATACAATGGGTACCGGGTCTCTCCCGGGGGTAAAGCGGCCGGGGTGTGGCGTTGACCACCCACATATAGCGTCGAGGTTAAGGAAAGAGTAGAACTATACCTCTACTCACCCTCTGGGTCTTCGTGGCCTGTTCTAGGGTGAAGTTTACCTTTACCTTTATACACACACACACACACACACACACAAATACATACATTCCGACTTTCTCTACAATTATACTCTGAACTTCTACTACACCAAGAAGAACTCAGCCACTTATTATCAAATATTTACATATGAATTTATGTAAAATATCTGTTACTCTGATCGATGTAAATAAAATACGATGTGTATGGCATATTACAGTAGAGATTCTCATTAAATATTTCGTGAAAACTGACGAAAAGGAGTCGGGCTTCTCCATGTGGACAGACAGGACACACAGGACAGAGCTAATGTTCGCTCTCCGCAGTCGTTTCGCGGACATGCCTAACAGACCGAATTTATAGCTCTGAGATGTTAAAACGTTCAAACGCACAAATGTGCAAAGTTCAGGATTTATGGCAATCAGGGGCGTAATTAGGGTGGGGAGAGTGGTATGGCCACCCTGGTCAATAGAGTCCAAAGGGCGGCAAAATGGACGACAATATGAATATTTTAAATGGAAAACAAATAGATTTTCTGATCTCAACGCGTTTTAAATTATTAGATAAATAACGCAATTCAATAAATGTTATTTTTTTAATTTCGTGATTTTTTTCAGGGGCGCCCGCTGTGTTGGGCATCATAGCACCTACCTAAGCTACTGATTTCAAAATGGACCAAATGAAAACCTTGGAATACAAACACCTCAAAAATGCATTCCTTGTAATACATGTTCACTCAGTGCAAATGCGAATATATTAAACCGGAGAAAGACTCACTGTTAGGTTGCCCTATGCTGCCGGCATACTAATATAGTCAAGTGGAGCGAAGCTGAGGGCTTGGTTTTGCTTCATCTTAGTGTGGAAGACTGAATTCGCCCATCATGACGCGACTCTACTCGATACCGTTAGTATGCCTGTAGTCTGCAAGTGGCTGGTTAAAGACGAGTGATGAAGAAATTGAAGACGACTCAGGGCAACCCTTCGACATTGCAACGAATCCTAAACTGTTTTATCAAAATACCATCAGTGGTTTCTGTACGTAAGCCACAGAATCTCAGTCCAATGACCAAGATGTCCAGACATCTAGTAAGATGAACTCTATGGACCTCTGGTGGAGATAACATCTCCATAAATCCAGTATAGACTGCTATAAGTACCGGTAGAACTAATTTCTCCATACATTTAGTACAGACTGTATAACTCTACATCGAAGCCAACACCTCCATAAATATATTATGGACTTTAAGCTAATATATCCATATGTCTAGCACAGACTGCACGAATCCATTGTGGAACTAAAATCTCCATAAATCGAGTACTACATGAAGGAATCTCGAACGCTGTTATTCTGAATGCAAATTCTGGAGAAATGTTAAAAAGATAACTACATATGTGAGTGTTTGAATATATTGCGAAGAGAACATGCAAGGAAATGACTCACATCTTGAAAGAACACCGTGATGGGAAACTTGAAAGTGCTAGAATAATACGTTCAAAGAACCCCCTGGAACTTCAACAAGGACAGCACAAGAAAGAGAAAAAGAGAGGACAGAAAGAAAGAAAACGGCGTGTGCTGTGACAAAACAACAAACTTATTACTGAGAAAATGATGAGAAATTTTACTCCTCCGAAGTTTCCCAGACAATGTCCTCCCGTTTTTCTGATAAAGTGAGGTCAGAGGTAAAGTAAAGAGTTTGAAATGGAAAATGGTAAAGTGATAAAATACTGAATGTTCTGAATACACAGCAGAGGAACAAAAGTTCAGCATTTATTGTACTGGGGCTGAATTTTGAAATTAGCATTTGGTAGGCTGCATTGAGGCAGGCGTTTAGACAACAACACTCGAAAGAAAACATTGGGGGGAAATTTTCGCATTAATATGAGAAGAGCTGCAAGAGAACCGCACGGTTACAGTGCACTTATTACGAAGCTTGAATTAAGGCAGGCAGTATTACAACAATCAATTCCTGCCTCACAGAAAATTAGTTGCTTCTCTGTTTATAAAGAACAGCTAGTTAATGCTGTTTAGGTAATATAATGCTTATTTTTATAAGAAGCATACGAAACCCTTAAATACAACGTGCGGTCAGCATAAAGAGCCTTCTAACGTTTCGGCACGTGCTTTAAAGGAATAACTTGTAGTGTCACAACAAATGAAAGTTAATTTCAGTGCCAGAGCTTTCCAACATTTTCCATCCGTTATACGCTCCAAATGTGGCTCGAACTACATTTTGGCTACAGCTTTCCCTGGTAGCACATCCCTAGTGCAGGAACAAAGTTAACACAAGTTACAGGTAGTTTCTACTTCAAATTCTGAAAAATGCTGTTGTCCCAAACATACTAAGGGTACGTACAGTAGACGGCATGCCTTCACAACATACAAATTATAGTAGCTTCATGCGGTAATACCGGCAGTGCATATCTGTTAGTGGGAGAAAAATGGCCGGAAATAGAAACGTAATTTTATATCCGTGAAAGTAAATTTATTCCGATAAAAAATGTTAGCTCCAAATTAAAGGAAGATATCTTGTATAAAACTTCAGTAATTAAATACAGTGACAAAATGTAGTCTATCACAGCTTTATTAATTTTCTTTTTAATAATTTACAGCGACACGTTTCGGCTCTTATAAGCCATCTTCACGCTGGACATAAAAGAGAGAGAGAG
>Ga0131853_10014460_pt1 | contig 14468 bp, 5 predicted proteins | sample TergutLab28metaG_FD_92764 | JGI IMG/M metagenome (GOLD analysis project Ga0131853, IMG submission 92764) | Labiotermes labralis P1 segment gut microbial communities from Petit-Saut dam, French Guiana - Lab288 P1 (version 2) (version 2) | ecosystem: Host-associated > Arthropoda: Insects >... | reverse complement strand
ACACACACACACACAAACACACAAAGAGTTACTCCAGAACATATGCCTGTACCCAGTCCAGTCAGAAGAGAAGCTCCAACAACCACTAAAATATGTAAATATGGCTTTACTGTATCTCGTCAACTGAGCAACATACAGGCAGGGCGGCGAACGATTCCAGGAACAGGGGAGGACAAGGGTCAGCGAAACAGCCGTGGTAGCCAGGGCACAGTACAATGTATGGGTGCATTGGTTTCATTTGTGGTCACACTTCATGAGACGAAAGGTGTAGAAGTAATGATGGTAATGTAACAATACTTGATTACAGGCTATCGCTGCAAAGTAGATAAGAACTGCGCTCCTCTGGGCTATTACGCAGCGAGTAGTGGTAGTTACTTACTGATGTTTCGGGACAACCTTTCGGTCTCATCTCCAAGGTTGTCCAGAAATGTCGCAAGGAATTACCACTACTTGCTGTCTAACAGACCAGAATAGCGCAGTTCTTGTAATGTAACAATGTTACTGATTTCCAAAGGACCGCAGAAACGTTCAGTACAAGCACTGGTGTCAGCAACATAGCTACCAAGAAAGGGGATGTCTGTGGGTTGGAATTCCAGTTAATTCTCAGATCACTTACAAATAAATAATGTCTCTCTGAATTAAAAAAGTCACCATTTAAAATTTAAAATATAAGTACGCATTGAAAGCTGCACCGCAGTGATTTGAGAAAAAAAAGTACTTTCCCTTATTTATTGTGTACAGTCATAGAAAGGAAGCAAAGCTTTGAAGAAACCTCTGCCTCAACCTTCAGGCAGCAACTTTACCCAAGTTGTCGTAACCCAGACGATCCTAATCTTAATACCATCTGCTATGAGACCCTCAAATGTCAGACACAGTAAAACTTACAGTTTTGGTTCGATCATACAGAAAGTTCAAGCAAATTTTCTTTCCTGTCAATTAGAAAATAAACAATAAACACAAAAGCTCTGATCCACAAAACGTTGCCCAGATACAACCTAGTGCATGTATTCTCGTCTGAACACAACGCACATGCGTGTTTCACAGAATGCAGAACAATGAGCGCGGCGGAGAAGAGGGAGAGTGGGGAATTTAATGTTTGTTAATTAAAGTGTAAATCCCTCTCCAGTATGGCCTCTACATCACCCTTCAGCCGACAGCCATTGATATTCCACTCGGACCCTCCAGTCTATCCCCATCTCTCACGTACACACGAATAGAATTTCATTTGTACTGATTTGGTGATGTACTGCGATGATCACTCGCAAACCTTTCAAGTCAAAAAGTTCTTTATTCCAAGAGAACAAGAAAGTTTTGTTCTTTTTAGAGTTATTTTGAGACCAATAATCCCACCTCCTTCGGCAGTCTACACTTTAGTACTAGCCACAATAAATTCTTGCCATTGCTAATTCTGTGAATACCAACGCTACAATTTGCATGCATTCGCTGCCAATTTCTCAGCAAATGATTGCACAAGAGACAGCATTTATCTGTAAAGAGCGAAAATTTGACGAAGAGGGGAAGAGAGATCTTTAACGACCATCCCTCATTACCTCGAAGGTTTCTTCTTTCATTGGTTGATTACTGTACCTACAAAGTCCTGCTAGTCATTGTAACACCTAACAGACGAACGTTTCTATAAGATCTCTTTTATTCATCCGTTAATTAACTCCACGGAGCTGAGTCAAAATGGAGATGACAATATTTTTATCGACGAGATTCCCACTTTTAATGAAGCCCCAAAGTTCACAGAATCTCAAATCTGAACACTGCTTTTTGACATTTTAGTTCAAATATTAGCCCATAGCCAGCCAATTGAATCAGCCACATTCTTCGCGTTCCCTAGCACAGTCGCCAGCCAGTCTTTCGACAAAGCCATCTCGACTCCTGCCGCTATGCTGACCGCGAGTCGCCAGAAAGAGCCATCTTGGTTCGAGTCTGTACGTACACAACCTGTAGGCAGTCAATCGACAGAACCATCTTGACTTCCTTTCCTTCGTCGAGCATGTACCCAGTCGCCCGACAAAACCATCTTCGACTTTCGTCCCTCAGCACAGTCAACAGACAGTCGCTCGGTTCTGATCCAGGGACACAACCCTACTGCCTCATTTCGATGAATGCACGCGACTGAATTATTTAAATTGTTTCTAGCCAGTCGCGCTACAGAGCCATGTTTGCTCGGAGAAGCCAGTCGTCCGACAGCTCAGTTGGGTCGTGAGCCTGAAAGGTATAGTCTTTGTAATTAAACACAGAAAATAAAACAACTCAACGAAACTCTAGTCCTACACAAAAAAAATAACGTTTACCCTAGAACAAGCCACGAAGGCCCAGAGGGGGAGTAGAAGTATTGTTCTACTCTTTCTTTAACCTCGGCACTAGATGGGGATAGGTTGTCAACGCCACCCCCCGGCTGCTTTACCTCAGGGAAAGACCCGGTACCCATTGTACAGGAGGCTGGGTGGGACCCAGGGCCGTTTTGGGGGGGAGGGGTGCGGAAAACCTCGCCCCCATGGGGCACCGGGATTCAATCCCCGGATCGTCCAGCCCGTAGCGAGTCGCTATACCGACTGAGCTATCCCGGTCCACGTAGTCCTAAACAACCAAGTTTTATTTAAATTATCTTGTAGTTCTGACGCTGTTACTCATGAGGAGCTAGGCATGAGAAGGCTTAAGCTGATAAAAGTTTTATTATGAAACAACGAAAAATGTAAGATTTGAGGTTCTCTAGGCGGTCGATATGAAGATTATTATCTTCTTGGAAGTGACATCATGTAGTCTGGTTGCAACGTACAGACGTATAGGAGGAAACTAACTGGTATATAAAGGCCGAAATATGTCTCTATTTAAACTTAAATACTTTTATGTACTAATCAAACACTTTATTATCCAACTAATGTACAATATATAATATGTAGATAAAATTAACATTATAAAATATTTAAAAGTGCTCCAACAATCAATCATTCTTGTAATTTTTAGCCAAGCACTGTACAAGGCTCCCTGATGAGGGATCCTCTGTGAACCGAAACATGTTAGAGCACTTTTAAATATCTTATAATTTTAATTGTATCTACATATTATATACTGAACATTAGTTGGATAATAAAGTGTTTGATCATCAATGATTCACAGTGTAAACATGAAGATTTTTATCTACTAAATTTATGTTAATGCTTAAGAAAAAGATCAAATGCTATATGCTACTCTTCAAAGTGTGACAGCCTGCGATTTTCAAATAAAATTCAATTTTTTTTTCGCAGGAAACCATAATTTTTATGAGAAAGTTATCAGATTGCTAATTAAACGTTGGGTGAGTGGATAAAAATGGAAATTCGTAATTAAACCCGAAGTCGACAGCCACTGTTGTCCACTTATTTAATGGAATGAATATATGTTGTGCTATATTTTTTTATCTACAAGTTGGTATCTGTGTCAAAAGGAAAACAGTACTAAATGAAAAATTGTAAGGGAGACATCATACAAATGAATTCGAGAGGAGTGATGCCGTAATACGGAGGATTTCGCTGTCTGCCATTAATGCATAATTTCAAATCGCCAAGTTTATTACATAATTTAACATTTCATTGTCAGTTATCTGTCATTTACCAGGCTCACATTCTCAGAATTTCTTCTTGCTGGCAGGATCAAATTCAGTATCAAACGTAATAAAACACGCCGCTTCAAAATGGTGTTTTTCTGCGTCCCCGTCACCGAGAAGCATCTGACAATTCGGTCGCTAGAATGCAGTGCTGCCAAGCGTGGGTTGGCTGGGAGTGACGTAATAAAAATGGAGACAAGTATTTTTAATTAATTACAGATGACAAACAATGTCAGCTTCAGAAGACCTACATATCAGCGTCTAAAACCCAACAAGGCTCGACATAACAGCAACGACATACTTTTTGTTTAAAAATGCTCCCGACAACAAAAGGGTCATTAAAATGTACGTCCAGAGGTGAAATATTACAACATCGCGTGTAACTTAATGGACATTGTTAAGGAATTGTTGGGATCACAAAGGATAACACACAGACGGCTATTTGAGTATCTCGAATATTCATACGTAATTTGAAACAGAGGTCAGTGGAGTGGCTACAATCCATACGCATAGGGTTCGATTCCAGGTAGGAAGAGAGCTCTTCCTGTGCCAATCCTTGTGCGGTACACACCCTGCGTGCTCTCAAACGGGCCTCGGTGGATTCCTTGCATAAAGATTTGGGGTACAGCGGTGCTGATGAAGACTCAAGTCTTCTGAAACGACGCCATGCCAACTGGTAAGTAGTTGCCAGCGTTTCGAATGAGCTGTTGCTTCTTTCTTCGTGGTCCAAGTAGTCCAAAGAGAGTTTGTTTTTTCGGTCTCAAAATTTTTTATTAACTACGCATAAGTATAAACCTGATTACTTTCGAAACAATGTAGCTTCGAGTACGGCAGCATTCATTATTACTTTTCTCCCGTTCCAGTGAAATGAGAGTGTAAGCCATTGCAGTACACATTCTGACTACTTTAGAGCGGGTATAACCGCCTGGAAGAGCGAGATAATGTGACACGATGGAAGAACAATACTACAGACGTTTACGGCATACGTGATCGGATTTAGAACTCTGTGAAGTACAGTACAAACGTCGGAAGTAATGAGGTCCAGAGGCAGCGCCTCTAAAACGGAACAAGGGGAAAGAAGAGCGACGTTAAAGAGACAGGAAAGGAAGAGAACGTGAGAACACTGCATAAGGAAGATTGTGGCTGCGCACACACAGTCTTGGTTTGTGGTCACAGACTTTGGAACTCACAACAGGTTCATCAACAACAGAAGCCGCTTCACCTCTTAAAGGGTGTGGAATTCTATGGGTTAAAAGTGAGAAATTTAAAAACAGGTTTACCCAAAGGATTACGGCACGATTGTTCCAGTACATCTGAAGATCAGACCACTGTTATAGTACAACCTATCGCTTTGTGGCTCCTGTAAGACTCCGACATAAGAAGCGTGACTCTCACTGTGAAAATAACAGTTCTAAACCTACGTATATGCACATGTGAGAGTAAACAGTCGCGTGTCATACTGAGAGCATCTAGCTACAACTGTAAAAAATGAGAGTTATTCCTTGCGAGCCGGCTCTCGGCGAGTAATCTGAGAGCAACGAACTCGCGGGAACATTTTATAGATTACAAAATTTTCTTTCACACATGCGAGTGAAATTCTGAGAGCAAGAACGTGGCTACGACCGGATCAGCTGGTTGTGAACAGACAAGAGTCAGATAAGAAATCTCAGCACCGTTCAGTCATTGACCAGAAGTGGCTCGCCTTCGCGGATGCCATATAAGTATTTATTTATTTATAGCGTCTGCTATGTATATATATATATATATATAAGGTAAAGTGATCCCGTTACAGGCCCGGAGTGACCCAGAGGGTGGGTAGAGGTATAGCTTTACTCTTCCATGACTGCGGCACTAGAAGGGGATGAGTGGTCAGCAGCACGCCCCAGCCGCAATTTACCCCGGGAAAGACCCGGTACCCATTTTACAGGAGGCTGGGTGGGCCCCAGGGCCGGTCTGGACGGGCGGAAAATCTCGTACCCACCGGGATTCGATCCCGAATCGTCCAGCTCGTAATCAGTCGCTATACCGACTGAACTACCCGGCCCACTATGTGTGTGTGTGTGTGTGTGTATACACACACACACACACACAGATGATAAAAGAACTGCTGCTTGAAAGCGCCTAGTTTTCTAGAAAATTTGCAAGGAAGTCAGATGTGGAAGTTGAGAGAATTGTGAAAATTCTGGCGAGGCAAGCAGAATACACAGATGAAGAAAACAAGTTCAGTGGAGGAAAGGGTGAAGGTTACAGTTCGCTTTCTGGCAACAGGCAAGTAGCGAATTGATTGTTCATTTACCGAGAATTCCAATTTCGTGTTGGCACTGCACAACACCTTACACTATGCGTCCATGCCAGACTAAGAAGGAGGAGTCCCTTTTGACAAATCGATATTTCCGCAATTGGTCAAGACATTTCCTGAACTTTACGAAGATTCATTACCATTTTAATAACAGCCCGCAATTTTATGGTACTGTGAGACAGCTGAATGCAGCCCACACCTACACCCACCCAGCTTCCTTAACTCTTATCCTGTTAACGTGGAGAATATGGTGAGCTCCTAATAATGCCAGCAAATGGCAGATGGGATTTATTTCGGCCTTTAAAGGGTTAATATCAATTTAAACACAACCAGACACCTACGTCTAGGCCTCCCCAAGTTGTGTCTTCCTTACACATTTTCCGAACGTTAATTGCGCATTTATATTTATCCATCCATGCATTCTACGTGCTCTTGCCCCCAGCCCTCCCCCCCCCCCTTCATTTCATTCCTCTAATATAGGATACACTATTTGTAGAAGAATAAAAATTATGAGATTTCATTCTTTCATTTTTTCTGAGTTTGGCTCAAATTTGTTATACCAAACTTCTTATAAATCTAACCATTATCCTGTTCTAGAACACCTTGACCTTTACATGGTTCATGATCCGTGCTCCGCGCGTTTTTTTAAAACTCTATTCTAGATATAGGCGAGTAATCACAGAAGAATAACGCACTCATTTTACGGGTGCCATGACGAAGACACTTTTCCTTCTTGAAAGACGTTTGTTGAGGGAAGAGGACTGCGTGTGCTATCCGAGCTGATCCAGTCGCAGCCATGTTCTTGCTCTCAGAATTTCACTCGCATGTGTGAAAGAAAATTTTGTAATCTATAAAATGTTCCCGCGAGTTCGTTGCTCTCAGATTACACGCCGAGAGCCAGCTCGCCAGGAATAACTCTCATTTTTAAAGTTGTTGCTAGATGCTCTCAGTATGACACGCAACTGTTTACTCTCACGTGTACAGCCAGAAAAGAAAGGCGTCGCAGGAGTTTGAAAATCGCTTGCCATGACACACGTCAATATGTATTATGTACGATTTAAAGATTAAAGTCACTAAAACCTCGAGGCATGCTTGAAGTACTTGAAGATTTTCTCTGACTGTCATCAGGTAGATAAACATCTTTCAAGTCACTTTTATCGTTAATACTGCGTACAAAAATTCCATACAATTCCGAGTGACTTCTTAGACAAGAACGTGAAGATTACCGCTATTGTTTCTTAAGCCTTCCCTACACTGCCTATACCCCATACAAAAAACCCAACAATTCGTTAAACACAGACTGTTACTTGGATTAAAACAGCGGCTGTAACATGGCGATTTGAGGCTCCGCCCGTAACAACTAACGCACGTTTCTGGCGCTGAGCGACGTGTTCCTGTTTGCTGATGGCTGCACACAGAAGTGACTGGTGTGCCGCCGTAAGCACACTGACCTCATCTCGCCACTAGTTGGATTCTTCTTGAAAGGTTCTTGAAAATCGAAAATGTCAAACCGGTTTGTACGCAATCCAGACTGTTGCTCGGCCCACACCTATTATTATGTTACTCAGGGGTAACCAATGGCTTGCGATTAAACAAACCATTCGTCGCGATTCTTTTTAACATGTTTCTCCTTGGTTGTACTGATTGTGAACAACTGCTCGTATACGCGGCAAAGTCCGTTCTAAGCCGCTAAGACACACGCATAAACGTGATGCCATAAGCACAATACATGTGCTTATAAACTAAGAAAATCAAGTGAATAATACTGGAAAGGAGAGAGGTCTACTCCGTCATACGTAATACAAAATCGACAATGGTGATCTATAACGTTTATGAAGCTTATTTAAAAACGTAGATAGTACGTCTAATGCTAAGCCTCTTATAGAATTTCAACAAAATTTGTGGAAGAATTATCGGCTACATTTACAACCTAAGATATTATGGACTTTATTGTAAATTAATACATCCTTTACGTATACTTTGTTCTAAGACATTTCAACAAAATCCGCGGCTTTGTTTACACTGAACACCCGTCTATCTGACACGACGGGGAGGTGGGTCGAAAACAGGTCGCCTTCTTAGTCTGTTAGCACAGAAAAGATAAGGAAAAGTTACGAAGTCAACTAACCAAACCGAGGCACGAGAATAACATTTACGACACAATTTTAAAATAGAATAAGAATAAAAGCCCTAAAACACATTGTAATGCCAGCATTTGCGTCAGGTGCATACACCGCATAGCGGAGATTCACCTATGTCGTGTAGGCCTAACCAGACCTCATTTAGCCTAGCCTAACCTAACTTAACCTAATCTTCCTTCACCTTCACCTGTATCGTGTAGGCCTAACCAGACCTAAGCTAGCCTAGGTTTTCTGACTTTGTAAATTAGTTCTGTAGGTTGCATTATGGGCCCCCACAAATAACAATGCTACCTGAATGCTAAATTCAAGTATTGACACGCAGGGAATTGGAATCGCTCTCCAGTAATCATTTTGAAGATGCAAAAAGAAGCGTCAGTTAATGCAGGGGTCGGTTGATTAAAACTTGATTGAAAGGGTTCGCAGTATAAGGAAAATTCTGTTGATAGCCTATTATAACGTCGCTTTATTACGAATTAGTAAGAATGGAAATCGAAAATCACGGGCAATTTTTTCGCGAACGTTTCCTTCATCGAATTTACAAATCGATCCAAAATTTACGTTTTGACGTATTTCAGGGAAAGAGAGAGAGAGAGAGAAAGAGACGCAAGTAGCCTTCATATAATGCGTTCCACTGTAAACAACGCCACAGAAAATGGTAAAAAGTGGGTGGCATATCCTCGCTTTCAACGGCTGCACTGACTTTGTGAGGATTTAAAAGCGACTGTGGTCTACGTAAAGTCACGTGAATAGGGGTGAAAGTCTCTCCCACACGTTAACCGCATAAACTGCAGTGAATCACAAATCATGCAATCACCATGCGTTTCGGAAAGCGAAAATTTAAACAAGTCTACACATGTGCATGTCAGTTCATTCCGTGTCATAAGCAGTAATGTTAAATAGCATAGATTAATAATGATAATAACAATAATAATAAGTAAAGGTAAAGTTCACCCTAGAAAGGCCACGAAGGCCCAGAGGGGGAGTAGAAGTGTAGCTCTAATGTTTCTTTAACCTCTGCACTAGATGGGGTGGGTGATCAACGCCAACCCCCGTCGCTTTACCCCTAGGAAAGGTCCGGTACCCATTGTATAGGAGGCTGGGTGGGATCTGGGCGAGTGCGGAAAATCTCGCTCCCCACTGGGATTCGATCCCCGGACCGTCCAGGCAGTAGCAAGTCGTTATGCCGAATGCGCTATCCCCGCCCAATAATAAAAACACAGTTTTCCCTAGACTAACAACGAAGGTCCGTTGGGGAGTGAACGTAGAGCACCACTAATTCTTAAATTCGGCACTAGATGGAGAGGAGAGGTTAGCTTCACGCCCCTGAGGCTTTACCGCCTGGGAAAGAGCCTCTTGTACCCTGGCCCCAAAGGTGGTCTGGACGCTTTGCAGAAGAGAACAATCTCTTGCCTCGGCCAGGGATCGAGTCACGATTCCTCGGTAGTCCTTCTCGTAGTCAGGTCACTATACCGATTACGCTATCTCAGCTCAATAGCATGCATTATCAGTAGTAGTAGTAGTAGCAGTAGACGTAGTAATGATGGTGGTAGTGCTAGTAGTAATAGACTCAGAGTTCGCAGCTCTCCTGACATCTATAAGCAATGTCTTCTCGGGGAATCAGCCGCAAGAAGACTGACACGTGTATTTGTCTCTACTATCATGTATGGTGTGCAAGCCGCTTGCAGCCTTCCAACTTCAGCCTCCAGAACGAAAACAGCTACTTACCAGTGGACACTGCGTCATACCCTACAAGAACTGAAATCTCCCCCATAACCGGCTGTAGTAATGACACCAAAGCACGCCGCTGATTACACACCCCTGGTATATGCGACCGACACTAGTGAAGCCTACGCAGACATCTAACCTCACTTTATTGATAACCAGTCGCAGCAAATGTTTTGGCTGTTTTCAGCGACCTTGGAAGTAAACGTGATCTAAGTGACTATTATATTATAACTGTCGTTATCTACTGACCTATATGCAAGGCACGCGCATAGAATTCTAAATATTGCAGGAGAACTTACGAACAACGTACTATCTTAGGTACACCTTGTAAAACCTTCTCACGAAGCCGGCGCACTGACGTGTTTCATTCCTCAACTCTTGATCTGCTCCTAACAAACCTGACATTCCGTCTGCAACATTAACTGGAAATATCTGAAGTGCCGAGGTTGAGAACGAATGAATAACGTACAGTACGCCTTCACTCCGCCATATGCTCGCATGGCTTGCACAGGAACAACATTACTTGTACCTTCGTAAGTCTACAGATATATCTGACGTGCTGGAGAAAGTGGTTTTGATGGAAGAACATTCTGAGCTCCACGTGTTCCCATGAAATATACTTGTACATTTCTCTTCAATAAAGTTACCTCAGTGCAAGAAATATGCATATAAAGTATAGATCTTAGGACGAATATAAAACGAATTATTTTATCTTATACTATTCATGTAGACAATCCCGCAACATACCGGGTACATTTAATCGCTGTGTTGTAAGGAGGCGAGTAAAATTACTTTATGTTCTGGCCGCCTTTACCTCCTGGAAGAGAAGCCCCACTGACCGTTAGTAAACATGTTGTGTGAATCACAAACTGCTGTGGATGCGATGAGGAGAAAGAAATCAAATATAGCCACGGGAATTGAACCCCTACCGTTCAATCCATATCAAACCAAATCGAATCCAATTTGCTGTGTTTATCTTCGGTTTTGACTGTTAACGCCAGGTTTTTACCAGTACAAATACATTATACTTTTTACAAATGTCTTTCCCTTATCTTACACTATTTGTTCTCTACATAAAAGGTTCTATTATTCTACACAATAGAGCACTTTTACTTACAGAGCTTCCTTTCACGCCTCCTCTAAGTTTGCACACTTTTTCCACTTGATTTTCCAATTTAAATGTCGTTTTGTATAAAAATTTGCTTACATTTTTCAGCTGTATAATCTTGATACAACTAAACAACTTGGTACAGCTAAACATTTACCTGCACAAATACCCTAGTAATTTCGTCCAATTTATTCTTCTTGTTCACACGAACTATGAAGATGGAACAGTGTTCGGAAACATCGGCACATAAAATTCAGATACCGGGGAATCACCCAAAAGAAAGAATGCAACATTCACAACAAGGCGAAAGTTTGAAATCAGGACTGATACAACTAGTTATCTTCCGTGCGCTACTTCTTCATTGACTTGCACCCTTTTCTTGTTCAAAAATTCTTCCCTCCATCCTGGCGTATCTTTACCTTTCAACGGTATACGTACCACATTTTCTTCTTCTTTATACGCCGACCATCTTCCCTTTCCTACACCTGTCCTTAAACCTCTCAGTTTCCAAATTCCCAATCTAAACCACATTACCCCATTTTTTGTCGTTCTTATTATGACAATGCATGCAAAATTGTATCACGGTGTCTAATTTAATGTTCCAGTACGAAACTAGGAATCCCAGTCCGTATCGCTTTCTTTTGTGGCTTATTTTACGACGATGCTAGTAACTCAGTTGAACACAGCGTCGAACGGTAGGATGATCAGCAATAAACTACGAGGGATTCAGAAGGTAGCGATGGTGGCCTAATGGAGGAAGTATCAGGGAATTTGCCCAAACGAACTGAGAAAAAACACAAAAACCCTCAGACTGAACAACCAGGGACCCGACAAATGTTCGAACAAACAACTCCAGAATACAAGTCTAGAGGAGTACCGTTACGCCAGGTTCTTCGATCAGTGCACCTACTGACAATGCTTATCCGTATATCGTCAATATACGGTGCAGTAGGAGCTGCTGTAACAGGAAAATGAACCTCCGGGCTCCATATATGGCTGAGAGACTGATGACTAGCTCAGCGAATCTCAGATTCTCAAAAAAAAAAATTCTATGTTATTTGAAATTACTATTGCATTTGAAGGAATAAGCAAATGGGAACCCCTTCCCTCCCCCCCCCCCAAAATACATGTAGATCTAAATTATGAAAACAGGATTCTCATATTTTTTACCCTGACCGAATCGTAAGCAATTCAGCTGAGTACTTCGAAAGTTCCTCTATCGATTGTCAGCCCGGAGGCCAGCTACTTTGATTAAAATATTTGTTGCTTTTCTCAGCCCCTCTACCGACCACTGACAGCACCTTAAAACGACCACAACCACTTCTATGAATATTTCAGCCTACTTTTCTTAGAAAAGGTAATCACCATGCTGTCAGCGACACTTTACATATCAACGTTTGAACCAGTCCAAAAAGATTTTCACTACACTTAATATGAAATGTATGCCACTGGAAAACATCCTCTGTCGTAATTTCTAATTTACACCAAGCAGTAAGAACAACATGGCGAAAGAGCGACCTCTAGAGACGGACCGAGACCAGTGACACTTGTTGTCGGGTCCTGAAATGACGTATAATAATAGAACTCGGAAACATACACAATTCTTTTTAGAGTGAACATTTGTAGAATGTAAAATAACATTACACGGCATGGCACAATTTTATTTAGCTTTCAGTGTGTTGAGAATAGCTAATGACCCACTGATGCTAGGCAAACAAAACAGACAAAAATGTCAGACAATAAACAAATCTACACATTAAGTAAAATATTTTGTTTGTAGGTCAACAAATACAAACATGGCGACGATACGAACATTTAAAGCTTTCAAGTTTATATCCAGTCAACTGAAAGAATAAAGAATGTGTACTTAAGTACAGTAAGTTCATCAAACAATGTATGTATATAAAAGTAACACTACCAACAGATATAGGACTATAAATTTATACACGAGGAAAGTGAGGTGTTACTAATATAGCTTATAAGTTCTTCTTTCGGAACTCATGCTTCATAATGATCCCGCAGTTGGTGTCGTTAAATGCATACAGCTCTGAAACCGTCATTTATAAAATGAGAACTCAGGACGTCTTAAGGGCCGCACAGAAATAAGTTTAATATTTCTGCCTTCATATTGGACAAAACTGCAAAATTTATTTTGCTCAAGCGGAAGGATTTAAAGTAATATTGACATCAAATTTTACAGGTGACGGAAACAAACAAACACATTACATACATTTAATTAGCCACAATGACCACACCGTCTCTCAGTTCCGTCAATACTATGTTCAGAGAGAACAGACTCCTAACGCGGGTTGTCAGCGGGATAATGAATATTTACAGCTACGCTTTGGTTAGCCGTTCATGCACAAAGCCACTTGTTCCTGTACAATACAATACACCAGGAACAAGAGGGAATATATAGGGGTGCTGATAAGTCCTGAGGCCGACCAGGAAGGAAACAAGCTAATGTTTCTGTCATAATGGCGTGAATTTCCTTCGGCGCCTTGCCTTGCAGAAAAAAAAAACCTGATGACAGCTCGCGTCTCGATGTTGTTGAAATGGCGCGCGTCCCTGACATGCTTCCGAGCTTGTTTCCTTCCTGGTGCGGCTAAGGACTTATCAGCACCCCGGTACCTTTTAAATGTAACACTAATGCGCGTTCTTATAAGGACTGTTCCCGTGAAAACCACTACATATTACATATTCTGTGTGTTTGCAGCCTTCATTATCTAGCATGTGCCATAGTACATTGTCATCTGTGGCGTGCCTGGCCCCACATTGTCTCATATACCAGCACGACTTTCAGAAATAAAGTTGTACATAAACCCGTGTTACGATTTTCTCTACAAATTTTTCTGAAACACTCCTTATTCTAAAAAGAAATGAGCGAGACATTATAATGAATGTACGTAGGTCTTCATGTGAAGTACCCGTTATTCTTGTCTGACTATAATGAAATTTGAATTTTCTTGACAGATTGTCCAAAAACACTCAAACACAAAACGTCATGAAAATCCGTCTAGTGGGAGCCGAGTCGTTCCATGCGGACGGACGGACGGACAAACATGACAAAAATAATGGTCGTTCTTCGCAATTTTACGAACGCGTCTAACAAATACCTTTCATTTTGCTGTGAAGCCGCTTCCTGATACCTCTCTTAGACGAAAACAGTACCTTCCGTTTCTCAAACAAAGCTGCTGTATTTACCAACATCCCGCTGAGATCATCACCTCATACAATCACAGCCAGGAACTGTAATTCTCGCGCGCGGAAACCTAACACGCAGAAACCATGGCATTTGCTGAAAACTTACTGACAGAGAGAATCTGAGGATAAAACATGCGTCATCGTCACGAGCAAATTCCACACCACCTGCCATTAAAACAACCAACTTTCCTATAGTCCAGCTTAATTTAATTTTCCATTATGACAATTCGAACAAAGGCCCGAAACATGTACAAGCTTATGTGTTGTAATATTATCGTGATTGTAATAAAACTGAGTGCATTCGATGGATCGAATTGTAATAACTGAATTATGATGCACAGAATGGAGAAGGTAAAATTGTAATTTTCCATTCTTCTTCTTCTTCTTCTTCTTCTT
>Ga0131853_10014459_pt1 | contig 14469 bp, 9 predicted proteins | sample TergutLab28metaG_FD_92764 | JGI IMG/M metagenome (GOLD analysis project Ga0131853, IMG submission 92764) | Labiotermes labralis P1 segment gut microbial communities from Petit-Saut dam, French Guiana - Lab288 P1 (version 2) (version 2) | ecosystem: Host-associated > Arthropoda: Insects >... | reverse complement strand
CATTAACTGATCCTTGCAACCTTTACTTCCAGGGTGACATCCTTTTTGCTCTGCTGGTAGTAAGCTCTGCTCTTCCAAATGTGTGGAAATTCTTTTAGCTATTATTCCTGTTAGGGTTTTGTATTTATATGTTTATTATTATTATTATCATCATCATCATCATCATCATCATCACCATCATCAGGGCTGAAATAGTGTTGTGTGCGTTAACTTTAAGGTGTATTTCAGTGTCTGTTTCTTTTCCGTGACCTCTTGCCTTTCGGTACGTTGGCACATCACTCACAAACACACGCGCCCCCTCCATACAGTAACCGCGCCTACTGACCTTGCCGCAAGAGGGGATTTTTCACACAGGCGTGGCGGTGTGCAGGCACTTTGCCAGATGGGCAAAATTCTTAATAAACCTGAAGTACAAGAACAATTCAGAATGGTGTGAACTTGGTTATTGGTACTGAAATGCAATTTATTATTCATTGAAGTGATCGTAACTCCAGGTATGACTTTCACTGTCAGTATATTTGATAGTCTTTAAGGAAGAGTATAAACTGCGTATGTTCGAATCTAAATGATCGAAAAAGTATTTGTGCCTAAGGGGAATTACGTGGAGTATATGCAGGTCGAATAGTGGTTAAAGGCGACCATTGAAAGACTGGATGCAAGACGGTATTAACATTTGCAGAAGAATCTTTAATAAATTGTATATGAGAAATAAACTAGATTTAACTGCCAAAGGATAGTGGCAGATACCTTCCTTAGCGTTACGGATGCTGAAATCTCCCATTTGACTAGTCTACTATTGATTTCGCTACATATTCACAAACTGTTCTGCACCGTCTACTAAAACACGACCACTCCGATCAAGGCGCGTACTTGGACCACTAAGTCATAGTAATTTTCAGTTCGAATATTTTTTTCGGGGCACATACTTTTCTGTGCTGTGATGTGCCTCTAGGCATGTCTGGGGATAGAAAGATCTGCCTTGCAAATGGTCCTGAAGCGTTTGAAAGGACCCAATACATCGTCACTGAAAAGAAGTGTTAGTGACATAAACCTGGTTAGTTAAAGCAGTTCAGAATATTTTACCTAGCTGTCCCCCTTCTGAAAACTTATAGAGTGCCTCCCTGGACGGCCAGTTAAAGCAGGAAGTCGAACTAAACGAGTCGCCAAAACGCCATGCAGTCCAATTGCTACAGAAGTGGCGTCGGATAAAAGGAAGGGTGTATGAGAACAAAATTTGAGCCAAGTATTTTGGCTTTTACGAAGTAACAAAGGAATGAGAGCAAGGAGAAAAGTACACAATCAGGATCTCAATAATTTGTGTTCAAGGAATATATATATATATATATATATATTGGGAGGGGGGGGTGCTCGACAGCCCTAGTTGGTTAAGACCTTCCACTGTTGAGTTCCGCGATCACACTCGGACACACCGCACTCAGTAGGACTTCTCTGGGCAACGAATAGTAATATGCCGACGGTGAGATTTGCACACAGTAGTTTGGTTGGAAGACTCTGGAGACATAGAAATTTTAATGAGGGTACTTTAATTATTAACCAACAAATGCACTATATAAAATTTCACATTAAAACACTTAAAATCGCTCCGACATGTTTCGATCGTAAGATCATCCTCAGGGAGCTACGTTGTTCCTTGCTAAAGACAAGGAACAACGTAGCTCCCTGAGGATGATCTTAGGATCGAAATATGTCGGAGCGATTTTAAGTGTTTTAATGTGAAATTTTATATAGTGCATTTGTTGGTTAGTAATTAAAGTGATTCTACGAAATGCACGGTGCAACAATGAGGACAATGAGGATAATATTTAAAAACGTAGTGTGTGGACTGTAGTGAAGTCGGATGGCACTGTGTGAACGAGGAATGGTTATTGACGTTTCATACGAAACGGGGAATTTCTAGACTATCTAAAAGATTTCCTGCTAGGCAAGAAGGTTTATGTCTTGAGTAGTCAGTCAGAATTGTTAATCACTGGGAGAATAGCATTGCGGACTTTTCCAGTAAAACTCCTTGAAGTGTTTAAAACCAGTGGAGGAGATATCTTCTTTCCTTTTCTTTTACGAGTAAGAATGGTCGCTGAAAAGTAACGCTCTGAAGTTTACGATGGGGCGGGGGGAAGAGGGGGCGAGTATCATTGGTGGTTTCACACGTTCGTGTGTTCTGAAATTCTGCTCCTTAATGCTGCCTGTTTGATTCAGGTTTTTGTTCTCTTCGTGTGATCGCCTGCACTAAGTTTTTGAGCTTCCGGAACAGATGAGATCAAGTTTAGTTCTATGATTGCAAACTCCGCACTGTCTTGTTTCAGCTCGCTCTTTTTCGAGAGGAGGCCCTTCCACTTATCAAAGAGAGAGAAAAGCTTTGTGATCGTTTACGATTTAATTTATCCTTTGCTGAACGTCAAGCTTGTGGTTTGAGTCAAAAGTGCAAATGTCAAAGAATAAATTTCAATAATAGCAGTGAAATAATGCCGCACAGGCAACAGCTCGAAGAAGAAGGGGAAGAAGATAGAAAGAGTTGAAGGAAATAAAATAACCGGAGTAACATGCTGCATTGTTCAACCTGTGATTCAGTTTCGAAATTTCCCACGACTTTAGCATAGCCTGACAGGCAAGGGCAAGGTAATGAATGTACGCAGCCTTTCTTAGTCAACAGCTTCCAACAAAATTGTTGCGTAGACTCCTAGCGCCACAAACCTATTAGTATTGTTATTGTCGTTTTACTTAATATTTTTGAAGAATTTGTTTTTGACATTCGAATTTGATATTCAGAGGACCGTGCATCGTGATATATTCTTATAATAAAAGCCAACAAGATGCACTATTTGTCAACTTTATTTTGTTAAAAAATTCTACTGTTTCGGAGAGATTTACTGTTCATCTTCAGGAGTCTTGTTATTTAAGTACACATTCTCCATGATATACTTTACATTTTTCGAATACAATAGAACTTTCTTATCGCTGCCATGCATTTTATTTTTTGACATAAATAGTTTCATACATAAAATGTTATTTGTTTTCATATTTTGTGTGTACCAAATTTCAAATGCCTATCTCCAGTAGTTCATTAGTTACAGTCATGACAACAGCTAAAGAAAATTCTCACGTGGCCAACTTACTGTTATTTTACTTTGTACATAAAAATATTGCCTGAAAAAACCAGTAACGTTGTTTTAAAATGTATATTACCGCATATCATATCGTGGCTCAAACATGTCTCTAGGGTCCGCTCACCTCAAAAATTCTCGTGTTTTCCTCTTTGTTATTACCGGTTGTAGGAAATTATTTTGTATGGGGTCCTCAAGTGCCCAACAAACTTTCCAAATTTCATGGAGATCTGTCAACTGATTCAAGTGCTGAATTGGAACGTGCTCGTGCAGACGGCATGGAAGTCACAAAATCCTGCTTTTTCATCTCTTATGACAAGCAGTAGGCTAAAACTGATCACTGACAAGAACAAATAGATTTTTTATCATATTGTTTCAGTATTTTATTCAACTCCCGAATTAGTCGGAAATACCGCAAATTCGGATTCTACTGGGCTAGAGTTAATGACTTAAGAATTACGTTAAAAGTATTCGCACGGTGGTCGTGTTGCAAAGAAGAATAAGCTAAAGACACCATACACATATTTTGAAAACGATAGAGAAACGTTACTTATGTTTATTGTGTGCTTTGGAAGTAAGCCAATGGAGGGCTTAATGTTCCGGCAGCTTAACCCCCAGAGAAATAATCATGGATGCTCGGTAGATATTAGCAGAAGTGTGCTCCACAGCCGATCTGGAAGGCAAGGGAAAAACTGTTCCTCTGCCAACTGGGATTCAAACATCATTCACATTTTATTTGCAAAACGTATACATAGCCTATAAAAATTTAGGATTTTTTTTTCTTTTGGCGCTGCGGCCCAACGCGGGCCAGGGCCTCCTCATTCTTGAGGTTTCTAGATCATACACAACGACGCATCACAGTCGGTAGGACTCCTCTGGACGAGTGATCAGCTCGTCGCAGAGACCTCCACCTGACAACACACAACACTCACAACAAACATCAATACCCCCGGTGGGATTCGAACCAACGATCTCAGCAGGCGAAAGGCCTTAAACCGTGCGGCCACTGGGACCGGCAAAAATATAGGAATTTTTTCATAAATATAACAATATATGTATAAACCAGTACATATACCCATATGTATGTGTTTTATATCCCCTTGACACATCATGTTCTAAATAGTTATGTCAGTGTATCGTTGGTAGTTATTTTCAGGCTGTTAATGAAAATATTCTTTATCGAGGTCACCTTACACAACATCCGACTACTACACCCTACACCACGTATTCTCAAAACTTTTCGTTGGTGTACAACTGAATTAAATTTTTATGTACTACTAAATGTATTTAAATAAAGATGAAGCTGCAAAACTGGCTGACAGCCGGGATAAGTTATATAACGTTGGTAACAGTGCTAGTATAAATATTATATATATATATATAAAGGATGATTCAAAAAGATAGACTCAGACAGCCTATTTGCTCAAATTGGTGATTCCAACGACAAATGCTCTTCCTCGTTGGAGGTTAAATGTTGAAACCAAGACGAAACGCACGTTGCACAGCAGTCGCCGACTCAGTTTTAATGAACTCACGAACGCAAAAATTCTTGTGCTGCATAGTTGCCATTTTGCTATCAACTGACGCTGCTGCACGGCTTGCGCTAGGCGAGCGCTGTAGTGGTGGTATTTGAAAGTTAAGACCTTTTCTTTCGAGTGTTATGTAGATCATTCACATACCGTGTATAGTTCAGGAAATATAGACGTTCGAAATTGATTCCATCTTTTTGAATCACGCTATATATATATATATATATATATATATATATATATATGTGTGTGTGTGTGTGTGTGTGTGTGTGTGACTCATTTTTATTTATATTTTAAGATTTTTATCGCTCTTTGTATTTTGATTTTTCATACAGGCCGCGAACCATTAAAAAGTGGTTGACCTACCAGTATTGGTCCACGTACCACAGTTTTATGAACCATGCTCTGCGCTGCTCTGTCACCCATTAATCCCCTCCTTCAACACTAGCCGGATGTGTTGAACTCAGAAATGTTTCCTGTTGACTTACCTAACCACAACAACGTACCAAAGGAACAGAACCTGTCGTTCTTGGGCCGTGTTTTCATAAGATTTTGCTTTTAATCTGAAGTTACAGCATGTGTTGCTTCTTCAGAGAAAAAAACACTAATACTTCCGGAACTAAAGTCTAAGAGACCTATCTCTGTATGAGCCTCAATGTGGCTGTCATTATTTCCCTTTTTTCCGTTCTTGCTTCTTGTGTTTCTGCCAAAATATATCGTCTTCCTTCTCTTCTTCCTTTCTTTCAGTTACAGCGAGGTCTTATTGTGGCAAGCATTTAACTTTCATTCTGAAGCTTCAAAGTTTTATTTCGTCTGTATCAGTGAACTAATGGTCCTGTTATTAAAATTTATAGAACCGTCGTCATATAATTCTAGTATTGAGAGCAATTTATTGCATAATGTCTCTTTTGTCAGGCAAATAAATATTTTGAAGTTGAATTTAATAAGAATGGATGAGATAAAGGACACTGTAAGATAAGTGTTACTGAATTAATAAATGCCTAAACGTACTTTAATTCTGGACATGTTTCAAAGCCAAGCTTCTGGCCAGGAACCCAGATCGTTTAGTCGTTTAAAGTGTAGTGGTTTCTTCATGTTGTAACAGTTTTAAAATTCAGAATTTCACACGTTTGCCCACAGAATATATTTATGCTTTGCGTGTGCGGCCCTCAGAATAAACGGCGATTATTTCCCTATACTGTATTAATTAAATGCTTTTTAAATCGCAGACGGAATATGTACTGCGCCGTACGAACTCGATATTTGAATGAAATTCAATTTTTGTTTCATCTGTGGGGTTTAAAAATCGCTTTAGAGGAATCTGTGGTCCTACCGTAAGACATACTTCGTGATGATGATGATGATGATGGGTTAAAGTAATTATTATTACGTTGTGTTGTTCAGTTGTAGCAGGCGTGACTAAATCGTAATGCCTGCTAAAATTTTCAATGTCATAGTCAGCTGTCAGCAGACAGCTCTAAGTCACGATGCTGATTAATCACTGTGATTCATAAAGCTCTGTGGTCTTCCTAAATTTTTTATTAATTTTTTTCATAAATCTATCAGCCAATGCTGGACGAATGGTCTTTGCCTATGATATATGTTTTCAATTAGTTGTGAAAAGGAACAGCTCCTAGCCAGTACATTAGGTATTTGTGCAATTGTTTCCTGTATCTAGTGGTTTATCTAGAGCGTTTTCCGCATGACTTGGGCCATGACTTTTATTTTCGAACAATGATATACTGTTTCAATTATTTTCCTTGTAGATACATAAAATTTATTTCTTTGCCAAGTATAGCTGTTCGTATTTCAAAGTAGCGAGAGAAAGATATGTATCGATCTCTAGAGTCTTGGCAACATTCCTCCGTACCCGCAGTTCGCTTGTGGCTCTCGTGTTAACGAGACACGACTTTGTGAGAGGAGTGTCGATAGGGACACTTTTGAAAAATGAAGTAGAGATGATACTGTTGCAACACACTCACACGGAAGGCTAACAACAAAATCAGGTCGGACGATGAAATCATCAGCACTCAGTACGTAGCCACAGGATGTTAAAATTTTATTGGACCTTTGTACGTCCATTGCACATTATAAAAACTTCATTAAAAACGGACTTATTTCCAAAACTACTGGGAGACTCTAGATAACTACGTGGTAAGAAATCTACACCAAAATCCATTGGTGTAATTTAAATTTCGTCCATATAGGTTCAGCGCAACTTCTACGTGTTTCGCTTTAAGGTCCAATTAAACCGAGTTCGTCAATTCTCCGCGAAATAGCTTGCGATGTAAAGAGTAACAGTAGACTGTGTGCTGTAAAATTTAATATCATTAAGCTCTAACACGTCTGTTAAAAATATTTGTCTATGTAGCGACAATTTAAAAGAACAAGGAAAAAAGTGGTAGTATACTCGTAAATTGTGGATTCATATGCAATCATATCTTGGCAAATAATATACTTATAAACATATGTACGAATTCTTAGCCTTTTTTCCCCCCACCACAATACGCATAAGACGAAAGAAACGATAAATTTATATCTGTCTGTCTATCTATCTATCTATCTATCTATCTATCTATCTATCTATCTATCTATCTGTCTGTCTGTCTGTCTGTCTGTCTGTCTGTCTGTCTGTCTATCTATCTGTCTGTCTATTTTTTTTTAACAGCTGTCGCCGTCTTCCGGAAACCAAACGCAATTCCTCTCTGTTTCTCCATTGAATTGTTTCTAAATTTCTAGTTGTCATGGCTGCTTGTACTCCTTCTATCCACGTTTTTCTTGGACGTCCTCTTTTCCTTCTCTCCCGTGGTATCCAATCCATAATTAATTTTGGTATTCTCTACTCTGGCATCCTTTTGACATGGCCATACCATTGTAGTCTTTTCTTCTCACCCCAGGTGGCGGATAGGGGAACGCTCACCAGATATGGTGGGTACCAGGGAAATAAAATACCCGGGGTGGACCAAAACTAGCACTGCTGCCGGGCAGTTTGATATTGATTTATCAAGGTCTAGAGGAAGAAAACCTTGACCAAAAATCACCTGGTCCTCCAGGTTGGGGAGTTGATGCAGCGGGCCAGCTCCTCGCTCATCACTAAAAAAGAAATGCTAAAAAACCAAACACCAAGCCTCGGAATTCAGACGGAGACATGAGACATGAGACTCAAAAAAAAAAACACACAGAATTAGTCAAACAATAAAAGCTACAAATGCTTTAAATTCTATTTGGTGGCACAAAAATATTACTAAAACAGAAGATCGTACATTTATCAAACTATAATTCAGAGCATTTTGGTGTACGGTGCAGAAGTATGGCAAATCCCTACCAGAGAAATGAATAAAATTTTATCCACAGAAATGGATGTGCTAAGGAGGTCAGCATGAAAATCAAGGATAGAAAAATAAAAATGAACATATAAAGGAAATAAATTTATTTCTATCTGAAGTAAATTATTATCAAAAGAAGTAATGCTTTGAAATTTAGCGTTTGGTAAGTACATTTACTCCACTGGAATAGGAAGCACTGTTTGACTCGTATGACAAAATACATCGTGCCACACCGAAGGACGTTTGGTGTTGATTAACACATGTCATTCCACGTAGAGTCACCTAGAATGGCAGTTCTCCAGCGACATGTATCAATCTGTATTGCGAACTGCAGGGTTATTTTCAGCTGTAAATGTCAGATTGCTGCTGTGGGGAAAATATGTCTTGGTATGTTTAGAGACCCGTCTCGTTGCAATAATAATTAATGGTTGCTATCAGTAGACACAAGAGCCAGGAGTCAACAAATGATGCTTTCGTTCACCAGTCCGAAAAAAAAAAAGTGATATTCGGAGTTTCATAAAGCAACCCGATTCGCTGCATTTGTTCCCCACTGACATACTTGCAGTCACAAACGTGCAGAATATATTGTTTCTTGTATCCTACAGGGTTATCAGTTTATCCGGCAAATCGTACCTCTGTTTAGTCGGACAGTTACGCGTAACAGCAGGTGGCTCAGAGATCTCAGCTATTTCAGTTTGCAGTGAGTCGGGGTCCACGCATTTTGGATCGGTGAATTGCAGTTAATGTAACGTTTTTACTCGCCACATGTAAAGAAGGTGCTGAAATTCTTTCCTTCGGCTCACAGCCACGCTTCGCACCTAGCAAACACGTTGTTTGTTGCACGTCGGATTTCTGCTGGTGGTTTTTTTTTATCCGTTTTGGTATAGGCACACCGGAAACTTTTGTCCGAATTTACATGATTCTTCCTCTAGAAAATGCATTCAATTTATGTAACATATAAAATAACTCTAACTCATAGGCTGCTCTACAAGGAACATGGCAGCAGGCCGGTGAAGGGATGGCTTGTACACGATGAGAACCCCGATGTGAAGTACCTAGCTTTGTCAGTTAAAATAATATTACTCGTGACGTCTGTGGAATGATCAAAAATAAAAGAAAGACGATTGAGTTTCTGCATTCTGGTTAATGGCATCGTGGTATCGTACCAAACCCGCACTTCGTGTAGCATGGTCTTATTAAATTACTATTCTCGTGTGACACAGCCTCCCTGCCATGAGCTACACTTCTCCACGTCAATTCAGCACGTTTGTTCTCCACAAACACGGCAACTGCAGGTATTTGTCGAGTAATTAGAATGCGGGTTGGGGAAGTCAATGCTCTTTATAGCTTTCTGCCTTCTGGTCAGTAAAGTTGCTTGGCCTCTTCAGATCTTGCGTGGAAAGGCAAATATGAATAAATTGATCCCTACTTGGCTAGAAGGTAATAATTCAGATAAGGATATTGCAGAAAGAATTCTGTGACTGTCTTTGCAGAATGGTGTCATGGTGCTACACTGTATTCTTGTGTACGACGGTCAGTTGCATATGAGGGGAAGTGGTATTCCCGCGGAGAACACAGCTTTTACAAACGTGTTCTTGGGATTTTATATTACTTGTTGGTCTTTATATTTGCACAGTGCATAGATATCTCGTAGTTTTTTAGATTCAACCCCATTGTTGAAATTTATGCACGTCATTGGATCAAGAATTGTTTTCAAATTTGTCAAGTATTCACCATATCGAAACATTTTCATGTGAAGGTTACACCTTAGGGCTTATTATGTCGCCGTAATAGGAATGGGGAAGGAGTAGTTGTGGTGGTGATAAAATACCGTAGTGGGAGATCAGACCCAGTGGGGGTATTCATATATAAGGAAATTCTGCTTCCCAAAATTCTGGTTGGTTTTTGGCGGACACTTATTTAGCTCCTATAATAAAAAAATTCTTACTTTATTCTTATTATTAATATTCGTTATCATCTTTATGCACGGTATTTACAATTACATACCTGAAATAAACCATGTTTCTAGGACCTATAATATTACAGGTTTGTGTAGTTACCATATATGATACATGTGATGCTACTCGTATTTCCAGTGATCAGCATTTTGAATTCTACTCTTATATTAGTACTTTCTGAAGTATTTGCGAGCTGCCCAATATGGCTCTTTTCTATAGTTTCTTGTTTTCATCATTTTCAGTTATGTTGTTCGGCTATTTTTGATGGTTCTACCTGCCCCTTTTATAACTGCTATTGTAAGATATTTATATTTTAACTTCCTTTTGGCTTCTTGCTTGATTATATTTTTGTCAGCTGAAATTGCAACTGTTCCTTTTTCACTATCACAAATTATTATGTCCGGTTTATTGTTAGGGACGGTTATTATTAATATTACCATCATCGTCGTCGTCGTCGTCGATTACAGAATATTCACCATGATAACGGGTTACTTTTATTGGCGGAATAAATTATAATTTTGTTTTGTTCTTAGTACCAGAAAGTGTATGTAACACACATACACTTTCTGGTGGGTGTTTGTGTGTAGGTATAGAGTTTCACTAGACTAGACGTGTGTGTGATTGTCGTTATGGCTACGGTCGATTTTGGGCTCTTACCGCACATTCTCAGTGCCATACAAGAAAGTTGGGTCTTGCGGTTTCACGTTTTGTGACAGGGCGTCAACTCAATTTGGTGCAAGAAACTTCATGTGCGTGTATCGGTCTGAAATGGAACAGGCAGAGGCAGCTAGCCGAAATGAAACACGCGCTTTGCCAGACAATAATTTCGTGATTGCTCGTTTAGTCAACTCGGTTAGTGCAAGAACTCTTTGTCATATAATTTCCTTAGTACACAAGTCCTTATGTTTTTCCTGGTTTATGCGTTGACTGGAATATTTTATTTAAAAGATTCAATTTGTTTTCCATATGCAGTTCAGAAATGCTCATGTCATTGTCGGCTGCACGGAATAAGTATATCATCATCATAGCCATCATAATCACCATAATCATCTTCGTCATCGTGATGATGATGATGATGATGATGATCATCATCATCATCATCATCATCATCATCAGCGTCAGTTTGTTCTTAAAGCCTGTGTCAGTCACGTACAAATCTTCTCAAACCATATCTTCTCTTCCGCTCTGTGAACCGACTTCTGTACGACCCACTGGCTGGAGCTGTTCGACTTGAGTTAGTTCGTGAAAGGTGCTCTTGCTATTTAGTTTTTATGTCTACGATTTTGTTCCCTTTATTGAATATTCGTTGTGTTTGTAGCGTGATTACTTATTTATTCTCTGAAGGTGCGACTAGCACCTCGAAGTTCTTGTGTCAAGACGCTCCAGATTCGGGTTTCTCCGACGCGATGATATTCACCCCCTCCGAGGCAAATAAGTATTTATTTGTTTTTCAGATACATATTTTTTTAACAGGTAAATGAAACAGATGATTTTTAGAATGCGTTTTGAATAGAGTAATACTCGATTTCAGGCTTTCACGGCTGTTCCGTGCTATAGGGAGCTCCGTTGATGCATTAAGTATTGTTTGTGCTCCTTGCAGTAAACATATAAGCGTGATTTCATTTCCAACTTATTACACAAATCAATAAGGTGGAAATAAATTCACTGTTTTTTATGTTTTGTTAACCGTGCGTCCCGGTATGACCTTGTAAATAACCAAATTGACGCACAATTTTTTCTTATATGTTTATTTCTATTTTCTACATGTTTCGGGTAGCCATGTGCCCATCATCAGGAGAATTATTTTATCTATGCGACACCTGGTTTATATTACTCTGTGTAGATGACCGTCTGGTATGCAGGTTAGGATGAAAATGGTTTCAGATGGTCATCTACACAGAGTAACATAAACCAGGTGTCGCATTGATAAAATAATTTTCCTGATGATGGGCACATGGCTGCCCGAAACATGTAAAGAATAGAAATAAACATACAAGAAAAATTGTGCGTCAGTTTGGTTACTTACAAGGATAAATTCACCTGTTTATTTCTTGTTGCGCGGTACAGATTTGGGCTGCAACGTATAGACGACGCCATAGCCCAGAAACCGAATTTCCAGTCCTGCAAAAGTAGTACAAGTGTCACAGGACGGGTATCTCATTTTATTAGTGTGCCTTACGGGTTCTATTCCAATGGAATCCAGACTGCACATAAAAATATTGAAAGGTTATGTACGGTTTCTGATACAGAATCATTTGCAAAAATTGGACACACATATGACGTGATGATACTGCAGAATAATAGGTAAAGCAATATCTGTACAGGCCTGGACAGGCCCGGAGGTTTCCAAAGTTTGAGGCTCCCAGATTTCGTGACAACCGGCACATGATGGTAGTAATATTGTCAGCCCTACGCACGCTAATGCAGGGTGAAGTACTGTAATATCGCGCACAGAAAGTGACCCACTGGAAACAGAAAATCTTGTCAAATTCTGCTGTCGACTGCTATATGTTTGCGGTCTGTTTGTGACTGTCGTGAGCAGTTAGGTTGCCAGACACAGTCTGGGATGTGATGCCGTGCAGCTCGGCGAGTGATTCCGGACATTTCGAAAAGGTGAGAGCATTACGAACTTTCGAAACGCCGGGAACTACTCGCCTAAAGACGCGGCGTCAAAATCACAGAAGGCCTGAATCTTAACAACGCCGTTGTAAAACCCCCAAATCTCCCATGCTCTAGTCCCTTTCTCCGGGATAATTAGCAGGTACAAGTACTTGGATGACGTAAATAATCGTGGAATAGGTAATATCCTAGGCAGTGTCATAATTCCACCATTTATGGCGCATAATAAATATCTGTGGAGTTTCTGTTGACCAGTTGTTAAGTTGTAAACTGATATCATTTACATTTGTTGTAGTTCTTTTGTGAAACCAAGACAAGATTTTGGAGCTAGACATGGACTGACACGTATCATTATCAGTTTTTTATACAAGATGCCCGATGGTTGGGGAGTTGAACATCGCATGATAAGTGGTCTGCTACTGTATGAGGCCACTCTATAACAGGGCCAAGTGAAACTTTAGTTCAGTTCGCCCCTTGTCCGCCAGAGAGCACCCAGTGTGTAGACGGATAGTTGATCTCGCCTCAACGGTTAAAATGTCCAGGGAAGTGAGACCATCAAGCTGTCTCGAAACGTCCGGCATCCTTTACTCATAGACGGCGCGCCACATTCTAGAATAACGGAGACCTCAACAGCACGGCTTCAAGGACTATTTTTTAGAAAACACATCCCAGTTATGTGTTCAATTGCAGATATATTTTCTGAATTTTTTTTACAGCTTAGAATGAAATTTAACACAAAGACAATGGAAAAGCATATAGTCCCAATTCTTCCAGAAATTGCAACAAGAATAGAAATCAGAGTCTGGCGTCAACCTGAGGGGACGAAAAGAGTGTCCCACTTCTTCCAGAAACTGCAACAAGAACAATAGAAACCAGAGTCTGGCGTCCACATAAGAGGAAGAAAAGAGTGGCTCGAAATGTGTCCTGCACTGGGTTTTATGGAGAACACAAACGAGGCGAAATACGGTTTCACTTTTAGGAATGTTGCAGGTGTTGTGGCGAAGTATGTGCGGGGCAATGAACTCGGGATATCTGAATGTGGAAGCTATTCAGTATTCTAAAATATATGTCTCAAAGAACTAGGCCTTTTATGAGACAGTTCTCTAAAATTTCCACAATTGTAAATTGAAATTCAATTTAAATTTTAACCGAAATTAATATTTATTTTAATGTATCCACCGATTTTGTCTTGAACGAGAGATGCGGTGAGAGTCCAACTTCAATTAATTTTATTGTAGCTGTTACTATTTAGTATAGATTTCACATTTTGCTTTGGTCATGTGGTGGATTTATCTTAACGTTACGTGCCGCGTGACGTTTGGTGTACATTAAAATCACTCGAGCCTTGAAGCCATAAACATGACAACCAGTTAATATTGCACCACGTGATAATCCACAAAATTATTAGGCCTAAATAAATTACGTGTCCCTTTTTTTTCTTTAATACACATTTACGGAAAAATGTTTCACGTGAAAGGCATAGATGCGACTTGACGCGAAAACCGGAAAATTTTAATGTACGGATTCTAATGTGCGTCATCCCCGTTGTGTTTTTTTTTACAATAGTAAGGAGTTAGGTATGTTAACACTTACAGTCGAACACAACTATATTTGTTTTATTACAAGGAGTTTACAACAACGACATGTTTTGGCCCTATATGTGGGCCATCATCAGGTTGTGGTTAGATTTTCAGACCAGACCATGGTACCCTGTGATATAATGAGATCTCGAACCCACCCCATTACTCCCCAAAACCACCACACGCATGCTAGTATAGTCTAAGCTGAAAGTCTATAACCACAACCTGATGATGGCCCACATATAGGGCCGAAACATGTCGTTGTTGTAAACTCCTTGTAATAAAACAAATATAGTTGTGTTCGACTGTAAGTGTTAACATACCTAACTCCTTACTAT
>Ga0131853_10014458_pt1 | contig 14471 bp, 8 predicted proteins | sample TergutLab28metaG_FD_92764 | JGI IMG/M metagenome (GOLD analysis project Ga0131853, IMG submission 92764) | Labiotermes labralis P1 segment gut microbial communities from Petit-Saut dam, French Guiana - Lab288 P1 (version 2) (version 2) | ecosystem: Host-associated > Arthropoda: Insects >... | reverse complement strand
ATTTCAATTAGAGTCTACCTTTCTTGATGCACGCGCCTTCACTGGTGACAAAGTTTTGACTACCTGGTGAAATGAACCGCACCTGCACACGTCCTTTCTTTTCTCCTTTCGCCATTCCGATTCCGATAATTGCTGTTTTATTCTTTGTCTGTTGCAAGTGGAATTTTGTACATGGAAGGCTTTTCATGAAACGAGGTATTCCTTTGTCGAGAGAAGGGGTTTTGTTTTGTTGACAACTTTGCATATAATAGAGCCTTTCTCAGTTCAATTTATATGTTAAGGTTGCTTAAGTCGTGTCCGTGCCACCTGAGAGAATCATATTTTCTGTTTGCGTTTATATTACTCTTAGTTGTACATTTTGTTGCTACTGTGGGTTCTGTGTAATGGATGGGATTTCCATTCTTTTAAGGTATAATAACGGCGTCAATAAGTAATTAGATCCCATTAAAAGGCCGTGTATTGTCCTCAGCTTCAGGTGTCAAATCGTCCAAGATATGGCATTTCGACGCTTGAAAATGAGGACAATATCTTGCCTTCTAACGGATTTCATTGCCCAGTGACACGGCGTCATATGACCTGAAGAACTGAGTCCTCAGCATCACGGCTGCGAAAAACTCGGAACTTGTAAAATTAATGGATTTTGTTGCATTAGTGATCAGTTTACTTCAACGTGTCGAAAGCGAACAATAACGCGTAGGATAAAGAAGGCCTATGAACAACAGGCCTATTTGGATGTAAAACCTGCAGTGTGTGCTGAAGAAAAAGCTGGAATACTTTTGTTCATTTTATTAGGGCAGATTAACCCTTTAAACGCCGACTTAATTCCCATCTGCCATTTGCTGCTATTATTAAGAGCTCACCATATTCTCCACGTTAGCAGGATAAGGGTTAAACATTCTTGTCTGTAGTCTTCTTTCTTTAAAATCACTGAATAACCACCAGCTTTCTTTCGTGTTTCTCCATTTGAGTTTTACCTGATCTGTATTTCCTTTATCCGTTTTTAAACTGGAGTTTGGTTGAGGCACTGCGCTAAAAGCTGGAAGATCGTGGGTTCGATTTCCGATGGTGTTATTGGGTTTTTTGTTGACTTCATCTTTTCGGCCGCACTATGGCCATGGTGTTGGCTCAACCTTTAACAAAAATGATCGCCGGGGATATATTCTGGGTGTAAAGGCGGCCGGTGCGTAGGGCTGACAACCTTACCACCTCAAGTACCGATTGTCTGGAAATTCTGGGAGCCTCAACTTCTTGAAGCCCTACTGGCCTGTCCAGGCCTGTACTAGGATTACTTTATTTTTATCTTTTTGAACTCCAATTTTTAAGTGCGACTATGACAAGTAGACCCTAGCAAGAAAGAAAGTAAAATGGCAGTAAATCTGGAAGCTCATTTAGTGCCCGTACTTAGGTCTACAAGAGAACTAAGATGATTCTCTTTTCATTCCAGTATCGTAATTTTAAAACGTGTTTTAAGTCTAGTACTTCCTTCCTAACCCTCTTGATTACTTCGCAGTTTTATCAAACATGTGTCTCAGTATGTCCCTTTTATCAATACTTGTTCGTACAGTTGTAAAATTATAGGGGAAAAATAAGGTAATATCTTCCACAACACGTAACTTCCAATACTACACGTGACTGTATTGGCTAACCCGATGGGTCGTCCAATAATGCTGATTATCTGACACAGAAAAATGATTTTCTTAACTGTGGAATGTACAGAAGTCAGTAGCAGAACTCTTATCGGCTGCTTTCTTATTCTTCTTTCGTCTCTTCTTTTTACTGTTATTTTTCTCTTAAGAGTTGTAATAATACAACTAAGTCTTCCGGCGCAGAGTGTGCTGTTCCTGAAAATAGATGTGTGAGTCGAAGAGGCCTCCAAAGGGAAATGTATATCATGGCACTGTTTTGGTTCCGAATGCGCAACATTTTGACCCCCGCCACTGCCACCTCCACTGCCGCCGCCGCCGCCGCCACCACCACAACCACCACCACCACCACCACCACCACCATCACCACAACTACCACAATAATAATAATAATAATAATAATAATGTATGATTATAGCAGTAATAATTGGAGCCACTGGAATAGTAGCGAGAAGCTTAAGGAAAAATTTGAAAGATATACCACGAAAACATTCGATAGATTCACTACAAAATACAGCTATACTTGGAATATCAAACATAATACGGAAAGTACTGCAATGTGAAGCTTGAAGCCTGAGCGGTGGGGATCACCGCTGGTTCAAGAGAAGTACTAGGAAAAAAAGGCCTGTGACAAGAGACAACAATACTAATATTAATACTGATACTACTACTACTACTACTAATAATAATAATAATTGGTTTCATCGTAGGAAAAATAAAAGTGCTTTATAACTCGCTGTCAATTTCTGTGGTTTTGTAATGTCGACTTTAAATGAATGAAATACTTTCATGACTATGGAGCGTTGGGTGAATGAGTCTGACATACTAATGCCAAAGTATTCAAAGAAAACCCTGTCTTGATGATACTGCTTCCACAAATCCCACACGGAATGTGCTGGGATCGAAGCTCTGCCCTTCATGGTTGGGATCCTTCTAATGGGTGCGTCTTTATTCGTTTTCCATTATTCGTATCGCCAACCAAACAGCAAGCTACTGGCAGGCTTCTTTGGTAATTCGAAATGGATTCTTTCTGCTTAAGCTTGCATCACGTTCAGTGTAGACTCTCCGCGTTACAAACAAGCATAACCTCGGGCTTTGCCAACTAAAATTTTGTATACATTTCATTACACATTTTATGTAGCAGTTACTTGTCCCGCCCTTTCCGCCATTTTTGTTTCTTTATGGTAAGAGTAAGTACGATACTTCTCGTTAGTTTTCTTCGATGTTTTTTCACTTCCAGTGTCACACAATCAAATGGTCTTCTCAGTACTTTTTTTCCCCCCCTTAATGTAGTGGGACCCTACCGTGTTCAAAATTGTTTCTGGCATTTCGTAAAATGCTGATTTCTTAGGGACATGGAGGAGTTGTGCTAGCGCTTGTCAAGCAGATTTTCAACTACCTTCCATGTCTGTAGGGCTGTGGATAAACATCGTGTTCAAGAATGAATCAAAATTTGCAGTGAACACGTTTGGAATATGTGTGTTATCCAATGCAGCTGATCATTCTCCTCTTGTTCGTGTAAGCGCAGACCCGACATGTTTCCTGGATGCGGCAATGCGACCACAGAGGCGCTGGACGTGACGCGCGGTGGACAAGTGACGTTGTGAAAGCCGAAGTAAAAATACTGCGAGCGCTGGTGGCCCGGCACGAGTGGGAACGAGTCTTTCCTCTTGAGTGAAGAGTCCGGATGAGGGAGGGTCTCCCACTCAGCCTTGTTTTACTTTCATTACTTGGCACCCCCGCCCCAATCCGCCCCGTGTTAGTTTTCAGGCGGAGTCACAGCACACGTATATGAAACATTTGTGCAGTGAACCAAACAGCGGTGTAATGGAAACTCAGGGAGGGCTGTCCAAACAGCAAAACTCATTTATTTGCAGTGTGTTTATATGACAGTATTTTAAGGTAACCTACCTTACTCTGCAGACTGTAGGCACAGGATTGTGAAAGAATTTTAGTACGAATATATCAGTCATGGCCTATGTAATTGTTTTCCAAGTGCACTGGCTTGGAGTAATCAGCAATAATCCTTGGGGGGGGGGGGCAGATATTTTGCCACTCCTTTTAATGTTGTTACGGTAGTGGCTAGAGGAAAGGTTCTACGACTGAAAGGCGATCATACTTAGTGGGAAGGAGGATTAATTTTCAGGGCTTCCTACCCGGTAGGCAAAGCACCCGGTGCGTGAATCTGATTTCTCGCCTTCATTTAATGCCGGGGTTAATAATCCATGGACCTATACCTCCACTCCCCTGTATGTCTACATGGTGTCATGTTTCATGAATTATAGGAAAAAACTTTGCCTTTGTATTTTGTGAAAATGAACAGTCGAGTCAGACTTACAATGCATTAAAGACATAGCCGACAACGGTATCCACTGCCGTAGACTGCGCACACGGCCGATTTCACGGCTTTGGGCTCCAACATGTGAAATGTCCGCCCTTTATGTTAACAGTTTTTTCCAGTTCGCGGATTTTGTTTGAAATTAATTCTTTGTTGTGTGGCTCTTATGAAGAAGTTGACAGTTCGGCCTACTTAGGTGGAGAAATCAGTTTTGCGGTCCATCCATCGCCTTGTCGCAGAAACTCGCCTTACGATGCTTCACCGAGATACTTCAACACAATTCACATATTTGACGTTCAGGTGACCGTGCATCGTGATAAATTCTGATAACAAAACAAACTAGATACACTAATTTCTCAAATTTGTTTTGGAATAAAACTCTACGTGTTTCGGACATCTCCTCTGTCCATCATTAGGAGTTTTTCACAGTACACACAGCAATGGTATATGTCATACAGGTTTGCTGACATATACCATTGCTGTGTGTATAGTGAAAAACTCCTGATGATGGACAGAGGAAATGTACGAAACACGTAGAGTTTTATCCCAAAAATAAATTTGAGAAATTAGTGAAACTATTCGGTTCTTTTCATAAGAACAATTCACGTTTTCGCTACACGATAGTTAGGGGAAATTAAGTGAAGGGTTCACGCGTTTGGTCACGTTAGGACGAGATAGGTGATTGGTCGGCTTCATCCTCCAGTCTTTTTGCTTCTTATCTGCAGGCTCTTTGAGCCCCAGGGTTAGTCTGGACGCGCTGGCGACGAGAGAAATATTTGTTCCCGCCAGAAATCAAATCCACGATTTTCAACACGAAGTATAGGCTATATCTTTTTAATGACTGACTTTTTATTCTATTTATTTATTTATTTCCGAGTTATGAACTTACTTACTTTCTCCATGGTGCAGAGTCCTTCTTGAGAAGTTAACTGGTTTGCAGCTAGTCAAGAAATTCCCCGCATATCATGGAACCCGAAGGTTCATTACCGCACTCACAAGCGTCCGCCATCCTAATCCAGTCCATATACCCACATCCCACCTCCTGGAGATCCATCCTAATATTATCCACCCATCTAAGCCTAGGTCTCCCCAGTGGTCTCCTTCCCTCCGGTTTCCTCACCAAGACCCTATACACCCCCCTTTCCTCACCCATACGCGCCACATGCCCAGCCCATCCATTCCTCTCGATTTTATCACCCGCACGAAATTGGGTGAGTATTACAAATCATTTAGCTCCTCCGAGTTGTGAACAATGGTCCCAAAAGTTTACCTTCTCCTACTTCGGAATGTGTGGGTGCTCATTGCTTTCCTGACCGCAGTTTTTATAAACGTTTTCGGCTGTGTTTGCCTAAAAACGCTTTGTTGTGTTACTGTGTAAATGTGCAAATTAAACTTGAAAACGAGGAAAGAAAGAAAATTCGAGCTGTTAATGTGCCTATTAAGAAATGAAAAATTTACTCACATTGATACATCGAGAATTTCATTGTAAAATAAGACTTTCAAATATCATTGATATTATTCTGGAAATATTTAATAGCATAAAACTATAATATAGAACTTTATTCATTACAGTTTAGTAATTAACATCATTGCTATGAAAAGGGATTTGCAGTACAAATCCATTATTTATGTGGGGTTTTCACGTAATTGAACATGCCTACATGTTGAAGTGTAAGCCTTACCTTTGCTAAGTCAGAATCCTGCAGGAACAAAAAGGTAAGGGTAAATTCTAGAAGAAATTTACCTGTCCTAGCTTTAGTCTACACAGAGAGATGCTAGCAGGAAGAGCAAGTTAATTATATCACTGCCTACTACACTTTTATTTCTGTGCCTAGACGTAACTTCAGAATTCCGTAACCGAAATATGTTCGTAATATTTGACTGGAATGAGTGACAGAAAAACTGTTAATATATTTATAAAAGAGCGTTTTTGATGTAAAATTTTACATTTCAATTTGAAACGGTTCGAGAGATAGACTTTCATATAACTGGCTTCATGTTCACACTTCTGTCTGCTTCAGATTAGTCTCGAAACACTCCTTAACATAATGACGTCAACCATATTTGCTAACTTTGTGAAGAAATGTCAACGAACACAATTTCGGAACGTGCTGTTTATCGCTACTTGTCGTCCATATTTATATCAAGATGAGGCCTTCGCTCTCTTGGGACGATGCGTGGCGGAAGTGGATAGCTGGTTACCGACGTTTTGTGACGGCCTATATTTCCCTTTTAGAGATTTAAGCAGTCTTGTCCCGGAATGTCTGTAACTAACTACCGACCTACGCTGTTTAACACCCCACAAGACAGAAGACCTTCAGTACATATTTGGCGGAAGTCTGAAATTTCTTTGTGTACAGTTATTACTACTCACCCCCTGCTAGTGCCGCAGTCATGAAAGAGTAGAGCTATACCTCTACCCAACCTCTGGGCCACACCGGGCCTGTAACGGGATCACTTTACCTTTACCTTACAGTTATTACTAGCATCAACATGTTTATCTTCAAACATCTTCGCTGTAGGTTTTTGGCACAAGTTTCTGCTATAATATTCCTCGATGATTACAGAACAGCCTGTCAATTATGACGCATTGTTTTATCATGATTTTAAACCTCCCAATGCTTTGTATTATTTAGAGAAGCACTATTCCTGTTGAAGTATTTTAAATTGACAGACAACAATATTTTACTCCGAACTATGAAACATTGAATTATTCACGCCAGCGCGAGACGTATAAAAATGGTAAAAATTAATTTACAAAAACCTCCGCACTTTGAGAAAACAAGTCGTATCTTTCTTGTCGCAGAGAAGGAACATTAGAGAATTGCTCCAGTATTTGATACATCCCTTTGCACAGAGCATTCTGACTTTCCTACCATGGCAACGAAGCTGTTAACTGGAGTTAGCGGCTCCATCATTAACAGCGGTTATCTTGTTAGGCGACGGGACGTAACTAAGTTTTATATATCTGTCTGTTTTGGAACAGGAGGCCGAAACAAATGTACCGCAACTTCAACAAAACTGTCCCCTTGCTCTTTGCGGTATTTTTTTCCTTGTCTGGACGGTTTGATTTATCCCAGTGGCTTGTGCGCCCATCAACAGCTCTTGCGGGCTTCTGGAGAGAGAGGGCGCCACTGACGCTGCTGGGGAGATGAAATGTCTCCAGGACGAAGGGAAAGAGCTTTTAGTCCTTAACTCTTAGCGGCTTACTTTGTAGACTGGCTTGCATTTAGAATAAAATGTAAAAAAATTTTGTAACTGCATCAGTTTCTGTGATCGTGTACTCGTAGCTTCATTGCGAAATTCGGAGTTCAGATATTTGGGAAATTTGGGCCAGTGTGAGAGAATAACGACGTCTTTTAATTAACGTTTCAACTGTACCAATGATTAAACGCGTTCTATAATTTAGGGCGTGCTTTCTTACTGCACCTGCTTAACTCATTATTGTTAATTTGTTACAGACAGATACATTATGCCTATTATTTTGAGGGCTATATTCCATTCCTTTTTGCAGATTTATGAATTACTTTTATATTTGTTTATAAATATCCGCAACACCTGAAAAAGTTATAAGTAAAACTTATACATCTGATGTCTGTTAAGCAATTTTTTATATGTGCACTGTTGTTGATTTTAGCTTTTTTGTGTGTTATGTTGGACCGGTGTGAGTCGAAACAAAATATTTATAAAAAATTTTACATTAAACTTTTCAGTACGAACCGTTTCTAAATCTGTGTAGTTCAGTTGTTTTAGTGATAAAGTATAAAGAATCGACTCAGAGAAGAACGAAGAAGGACAAATCAGCTATAAAGTGTGTTAAAACAGATATAGAGTGGTGGCTTTTTAAATAATTAATTATTAAAATCACTTACCTTTAGTTCAGATATCGATATTCATGGAAACGTGAGCACGGCTTTCTCGAACAGACCGCACCAGCGTTATTTCCATCAATTCTAAATCGCCTTTCAATAGTATATTCCTATTTAACTTTACTACATATTTTCATGTTCTCTTCTGGCAAGTAAGAACATTGAAATCAAACCCAATTTAAACGTAAATTAAAATCTGCATATGAAACTATTTTAACCCAGGATAAAGATAAGAATACACTATCTTAATGGATAACATTTGGTAAAATAATTATTGAACATGTTGAAATTTGAAAAATATTTTTTTTTGAGGGGTAACTTTTAAGTCAATAATGGGTTACGCTACCAAACATTATTATAGAAGAAATTATGCATCGTTATTTAAAATTAAATGTAGATGTTATTAATTAGTGACTTTTGCGTGCTTATCATGTGCCTGTGTACCGTAAAGGACGGTGCTATAATGTACATCTAGCAAAACCTTGAACATATAGTTATGTTAATTTGTTACTACAGTAGCTTGAATGAAATGGGTTTAAGGTTATGACTCCGAGATTCATACTCATAGTGATTCCTCGATCGGTAGTTTTACTTTGTATGTTTTGTTTTGGTGAGGCCGGTCAGTTGTAATAGAATCATGTATATGGCTGACTAGCGACAGAACTCGCTGTTCGTAGCGGTTATATCTGTCAAGGTATTATTTCGTGGGTATGGAAATGACGTGTGTGTTTTATTGGATAAGGTGGGTAAATACTTCGGGCACTGTGTCTTAACTGCCCTGCGTATTATGTGCCTTAGTTGGCGTGTTTTCATCCCTGTTATTTATCGGGCGCGCTGCGCTGTGAATTACGTCAAAATAAGTCACCTGTAATCATTTATACGCACCAATGTATGCGCACAAACTTTGTAAGGTGTAAAGTGTTGTGTACACACTGGACACTTCAGTACGCGGTACAGCGACTAGATTCTTCTGGATCGAAAACTTCGATAATAAATGATTGTATACTTGTAATTACACAGACAGTGAACAATGCGATGTACGTGAATTTTAACCAAGGATATGTGAACATCAAACTAGCCATAATATCAGTATTAGTATATTTGTATCAGCTATTATATATTTTTAATATTATATATAAAAATTGATAAATTAATATTATATATTCCTTTGATTGATAATTCCTGAGAATGGAAATTTGTCGGTGTAACATGTAAGAAGTTTCATGTTTAACGACGACTTGTATTTATACAATTTGTGTGCCTGTGTTATTGTATAAAAATGATGAAAAGTAAATGCACGGAGTGAGTTAAAGTTAAACCTACATTTGATAGTAGTTCTGACAAGAAATATGAGTTCACGTGAACGCGTTAGTAAGCCTTTGGATTTCACAAAGGCGGGAACGTGTCGCGCCGAGGACCCAGTAGTTAGCCCAGTGGGTGCCAACCCGGCTGTACCGGTACGAGGCCCCGTCCTTCCACAACACTTCCAAACTTGCAGGTCAGGGCAAAGCCAACACGCTGTAGTCTTCCATTTCGGGCCGTGTTTTAGAACACGCTACAAGCGCGCAGTTCCCGGGCCCGTGCCCTGAGCAGGATCGGAGCCGTGCTCATGGATATTGTATGGACACACCACCCAGTCCACAGACGAACAAGTCGTGGAAGGTGACCGAAACCTGGTTCATGTCGTGGTGAAGGCCGGGCGAACTGCTTCGAAACAGCCAAGTGGGTATCTCCAACCCACATCCGACGTTAGTTGTGCGTACCTGAGTCATTACCTGCTGCTTCTAACCATGAAGCATAACGGCGCACCTCTTGCGGGGCACCCGGTAACGTACCTGCGTCGTATCTGACAGGCCTGTTGGCACAACAGAAACTGGTGCCAGAGTGGGCGAGAGAGTATTCCGCCTGTCGGAACGGCGAAATAAAGTCACTGTCTGCGTATTCGAGATCAAATATAAGCGCGGGTTTTTTGAATGGATTCCCTCGTTGTCCTTTGAAGAACTTCCTCCTCAATCGGGTGCCCGAGACCGTCAATGGCTTCTGGACGATATGCAGCCCCGTGCGGTACACTGACCAGAGTGAGGGTGTGAGCTTTGCATATTTTCATTGCCGAAATTTCTGCCTTTGATCCTATTACGAATAACTCGAACCAAAGAACCGGGTGTACGAGAGCAGCTGAAGGCCGTGGAAATTCTTGTCCATAACGTCATACAGCTGTAGTTGAGACACTGGGAAAAGGACGTCGAAGAAGGTCCTCCCTTGACGCCGCATTTACTAGAGTCTCTTGTGTGGCAATTTGACATGTCAAATGTGCGCCCTATTTCCCGTCCCCCTGTTTGTTAGCCATTCCTGCGTTTGACCGCATTGCTAGGCTCAGTAAGACACCTAAACTCTAACAGGGGAATATGCTTGCGATAACGATTTTGAAGTCAGGCTGAGGACCTTGACTGATTATGCCAAAGAATAGGGCCTAGGTTGCCCTGGACTAAGTGTGGGAGGGATAAACTTGGGTTGGTTGGCTGTCTGGGTTCCGAGCCCGGACTGGCTCTGTCGCGTACTGGAGTTATGCGACGTTTGTCAGGTGCTTAGGTGAGGTAGAGACTCACACCACACCAAAATAAGTAAGGGTGAAGCTTCACCCCTCCCCTCCAACCCCCCAACCACCACTACAGCATAACACAGCGGATCACAGAATTCATCAAGGTATGTATAAATATAATTTGAATCGTATTTAGGATTAGTAAGAAATAAGTCGCTCCACAAAAGATTATCTCTCTAGAGCAACTGATATTCGTTCGGCTATTCGAGCAGTTTTACGCTTTTTGTGGAATTTGAAATTTCATTGTCTTTTCACAAGAACCCGCCACTGGTTCAAATCTGAGACTTTGCGTAGCTACATAAAGTGTTGCTTTTTTGTTTAGATGGGTAGCTGATAGCTTCCCTCCCACCCCGCCAAGTCCAAACACTAATCTCCAGAACCACACCTTCTCGATTGTCCGCTACTGATAGTAAAATCCATTCATAGCTATCTTCCACTCAACTTTATGATTATTATAAAAGCACTAGGTGTTACGAATTACGTTAAGTGTCATTAAATATGCTAACCTAAAAATGAAACGATCTCTACTCCTCACCCAATATTGTGCGGGTGATAAAATCGAGAAGAATGAGATGGGCTGGGCATGTGGCGCGTATAGGTGAGGAAAGGGGGGTGTATAGGGTCTTGGTGGGGAAACCGGAGGGAAGGAGACCACTAGGGAGACCTAGGCGTAGATGGGTGGATAATATTAGGATGGAACTCCAGGAGGTGGGATGTGGGTATATGGACTGGATTGGGCTGGCCCAGGATAGGGACGGGTGTCGGACGCTTTTGAGTGCGGTAATGAACCTTCGGGTTCCGTGAAATGCGGGGAATTTCTTGACTAGCTGCAAACCAGTTATCTTCTCAAGAAGGACTCTGCACCATGGAGTAGGTAAGTAAGTAAGTAAGTAAGTGAGTATACTAATAGTAGTAAACCAAATACGAAGAAACTTAGTTTGCGATTACGTGCTAGATGTTCAGCACTGGATTTGTTTTGCAATAAATGAAAACTAACAATGTAACAGAGAGGCACATAAATCTTCAATGATTGCATTTGGATACACCCATTGATTCCACTATTTTCCTATACAAACCATTGTTAGAATTGAATGTAGAAGAAACTGTCTCTTTCTGCAGTACTGGAGAAGTGAGGAATTAACATCTAGAATTACCGATTCTAAGCTGGTGACCTTAGATATAAGAATTGTGTGACTTTAGATAATCTGTCTCGGACATCTACAATAGCTTTCACCCTAGAACAGGGCACGAAGACCCAGAGAGGGAATAGAGGTATAGCTGTACTCTTTCTTTAACTTCGGCGCTAGATTGGGTGGGTGGTCAACGCCTCTCCTCGGCCGCTTTACACCGGGAATGATTCCGGTACCCATTGTTTAAAAGGCTGGGTGGATTCCAGGGACGTTCTGGACGGGTGCGGAAATTCTCACCCCCACTGGGATTCTATCCTCGGACCGTCCAGCTCGTAGCGATTTGCTATACCGACTGTGCTATCCATGCCCACTCAGACGTCTACAATACTGACGTTATTTAGACGTAAGCGTAGTCCATACGTTCATGGGTAGACCTACGCAAATTTCAGCGTCTTTCTATATAACAATTTACAAATCAGTTCATAATAGATGATATTGAACGAGTGGCCTATAGAACGACAATAAATTTACGATTATATGCCTCATGGTTGATGTTCATTGTGATCAGATGTCCAGAATCGAATTCATTATTGCAATAAATGAAGAGTGAACAGGAAACCAGAGTGACAGGTCAGTGCAGCTCTCAGTTTGTATAATTTCAAGGTTAATCAACAACTTATTATTAATCGTAGGTATACACCAGACTTTTGTTAGCTTTGGTAATTAACTCTTTAATTATCAGTTTATATCAATGTTTGTTATTACTAGTTAATAAAATATGGTTTGTTTAACAATTTTACAATGAATATTCGGAGTGATTTCTAAACGCATGTTTAACATACGTTATAATAATATGTGGTCCCTTATCAGTATTTGTAGCAATTACAATGCATTGCAATTACTTCATGGCGTTGCGGCCTAACGCGAGCCATGGACTCTTCATTCTTGAGATTTCTAGATCACCCACAACGACGCACCACAGTCGGAAGGACTCCTCTGGACGAGTGATCAGCCCGTCGCAGAGACCTCAACCTGACAGTACACAACATTCACTAGAGGCAGACCTCAATGCCCCCGGCGTGATTCGAACCCGCAATCCCAGCAAGCGATCTGCCACAAACCCACTCCTTAAACCGCACGGCCACTGAGATCGGCATGCATTATGAAATGTAAAATCTAGGAAAGTGTGCCTAGCCATACGATATGATAAGAGAAGAGAGAGTGAAGAATATAATTTTTGTGCACGGTTACAACTGGTTTTGTTCAAACCATGTTTATCGCTACAGTCCACATACGTCATTTTGCCAAAACAAAGAAACGTAATAATGGCAATAAAATTCACGATTATCACGTAATTAATGAGAATGGAAGTCAGAATGATACATTTTTTATTATTCGGTATGCAAAACACTGAAACCAAAGGCAAGTAAGCTGTAATGCTGAGGTGTCAGTTAAAACAACCGAATCCAGTATGAAACTCTCCAGCAGAAAAACGTTGCTGTTGTTGTTAATTGAATGTACGAAGCGCAGAACACAATTTGTTGTATGTGTGGCGGAAACGAGTAACGGTAACCTTGTTAGATTTATAACCTATGGGGCCTGGGTTCGGAACACGGCGTCCTGATGTGGCGGCGTTAGAAGTGTTTTACATACAGACAACGAACAAGTCGCCCTCCCTCTATGGACTAGCTGTAGCAGCTTAAATTACCCCTCATACTACAACAGTAGTTTCTCTCCCTTCTGGCTCGCGCATTTTCCCACCCTCCTACGTAACGCAACATCCACCCTCTCCCCCTGTGGGCTGCGCTCCCAAGGCAGATGAAAATAATACGCGACTAAAAGCATATCTGTGTAACATGTAAGTGAATTTGTGTATCAAACAGTAGTCGTGCTGGCGAGGGTTCGGCAGGAGAAGAGCAGCGAACGAGTTGGACCTATGGGGAGTGCGGCTCCCCCCAACCCCACACTCTTGCATTGTATGCTCAGTTCTGGCTAGTATGAAATTGGCAGTTCTGAGAGCGATCAGATCGATAATTTGCCGGAAAGTTTGGTACGAAGTAAGATTTCCTGGAAAATACAGATCGGTACCAATTAACCCCTACCGAGAATAGAGTTGATTTTCATTTTACATTGCGCTCGTTTCCAACATGGAATCCTGTAGTTAGTATAGATTTAATTTGAAGCTATCACATCGCACTGCTTGGTACTCTTTGTTATTTAGGGTGCCTGTCTGTCTGCCAGCCTAATGAACCGGTCCGGCATCTTAGTAATTTAGTAATGTTTTGCTTATCCTGTTTTCGGATATCGGTACCATATGAAAGTATGCCGCATTGCCGACGTTTCGGACGAACGCACTGCCTTCTTCTTCCTACTCAATAAATCCTTAAAATAAAGGCAACATTTTTTCCCCCAACACGCTGCCAGAACTCTTCTTTCAAGATAGTGGAACCCGGAAGCAAAGTGAATACTTATATTAAGTCACTGCAAACGTCGAAATCAAATGACAAATTAACTGACAGTCTAGACGATTATCCAACTGTGACGATTATCGAACTGGCAAAAAAGAATAAAATGTTTAAATAAAAGGAAAGATTTTAAAGAGGGTAATGACTCAGAGCACTCTGATTCTATAGTTACTTCTATAACACACTTCAATATTTTCGTTATCACACCGTGCATGTTGTTGAGTTACTCAATTATTACACCAATCACTGCACATATATAAGATTTATAACAATTACACATTAAAACATTAAAAACGCTGTTAATGTTTTAATGTTTAAATTTTATAAATTTATATACGTGCAGTAGTTGGTATAATAATTGAGTGACACTTCAATATTAATACTCTTTTTATTGAGTGTATTTTTTTTTGGGGGGGGGGGGGGTTTT
>Ga0131853_10014457_pt1 | contig 14471 bp, 23 predicted proteins | sample TergutLab28metaG_FD_92764 | JGI IMG/M metagenome (GOLD analysis project Ga0131853, IMG submission 92764) | Labiotermes labralis P1 segment gut microbial communities from Petit-Saut dam, French Guiana - Lab288 P1 (version 2) (version 2) | ecosystem: Host-associated > Arthropoda: Insects >... | reverse complement strand
TTTATGCAGGGCGATTTGGCAGAAAGCCGCCGTTTGCAGTTGGGTATATTGCCAATGACAAGGCTTTTGTTTGCCGATGTTAACCCAATGCCGGTTAAAGCTGCATTGCGCATGATGGGCTTTGACATGGGGCAATGCCGCTTGCCATTGGTGGATATTGAACCTGCGTTAGAAGCCGAATTGAAAGCGGAAATGCAAAGGCAGGGCATACTATGACAAATATAATGGTGTGCGGATGCTTGGGCAGGCTTGGTACTTCAATTGACCGTGTGGCGGCAACAATGGAGGATGTAAAAATCATTGCTGGTACGGATGCTTTTGATGGTGTACGTTCGTATCCAATTTATAAAAACATAACCGAATGCAAACAGAAGCCGGATGTTATAATCAATGTTTTGCGTCCAACAGATACAGAAGAAATTTTACAGCTTTTGGCGTATTGCACAGAAAATCGGGTACCCCTTATCGTTTGTACAACCAGCCTACCGCCCGAGGTAGAAACCGCAATTGCAGAAACTTCGAAAAAAGTTGCGATTTTAAAGTCTGCCAACATGTCTTTGGGCATAAACTTGCTTACAAGCCTGTTAAACCGTGCGGCAAAAATGCTGTACGATGCAAACTTCGACATAGAAATTATAGAAAAACACCACAGTAAAAAGCTGGATGCGCCAAGCGGAACGGCATACATGCTTGCAGATAGCATAAACAAAGCCCTTGGCGGTGATATGGAATATGTAACTGACCGCAGCCAAACACACAAAGAGCGCAGCCGCAAAGAAATTGGCGTACATGCTTTGCGTGGCGGCGAAATTGTGGGCGAGCATAGCGTTGTATTTGCCGGGCAGGCAGAAGTTATCGAGCTGACCCATATTGCGCAGAACAGAGACGTATTTGCAATAGGCGCAATAAAAGCGGCTTGTTTCCTTAAAAACAAACCGCCCGAGTTGTACGACATGCAAGATTTCATTCGGTCTTAATGCAATGACGCTATTTATTGAAGAGCAAGCGAAGCTCCATCCGTCTATGCAGCCGCAAGATGTTATAAAAATGTGCTTTCAAGCGGCATACGGCGCAGAACATCTTTTGACTGATATCGAAAAAGTAGAAGCTTACTTTATGGCAGAATTTAATTCCTGCGAGGAAACCGACGCACCGCTTGCGGAGTTTATTGCACCGCAAGTTTGCCGAGTAAACCTTGGTGTATGGAAAAAACAGCAACGTCTGCCGGGCGAATTGTTTGAGCTTTTTGTACAGTCTGCACAGGAAAAAATACCGAATGGCAATGAACTTTTTTTCGCATATGTAAATGAGTGGAAGACCTTTTTGGAGGGCAGCACTCTAAGTTTTTCTGCAAATGATTTAGACCAATTCTTCCAAGAATATTTAGCAAACTGCGGCGGCGAACCAAAGCCGCTGCATCACAGCCAAAACTATCGCAATAACGAAAAGCCTGCGTACCGCATAATTTCCGGCGTGCAGTGCCAACAATTTAAATAAGGATGATCAAACTATGGAAGAGAAAAAAACAAACAACAAGAAAACATCAAAAAAGCGGCTGTTCCAAGGTATGGGCATCGGTTATCTTATTTGCCTTATCACGCACATTATTGCCGCACTTATTCCTGTGTATGTAGTATTCCCGTTTGTGGAAAGATGGTTTGGGCATGGACATAGCCATGGGCATTCTCATTCGCATCATGCCCACGAGGTCTATGAAGCTGCTTCCCATGGGCTGTTTAGCCACATTTTGCAAGATATTTTAATTCTTACAGCAATAATAATTCCGGTTGCGCTGCTTACTTTCCTGGGGCATAAGCTGGTAAAACGCTTGCGTTGCAAATGCGGCGAGGTTCATCCGCAAGACCCTTGCGAAACCTGCGAGCATAGAAAATACTAGACAAAATAAAAAATCCAAGCAACGGTTCGTGGTTTTGTCACTGTTGCTTGGATTTTTTTCTGGTAAGAAATTGTAGTCGGTTTGGCTTGTAAAAAATGGCTTTGCCATTTTTTTTCTGTTATACGCTTTGCCGTTTTCGGCTTTCTTTGTTGCGGGTTTAAAATTTCCCCAACTCTTGCGCTGCTGTGTGTGGAACTCTTTTTGCTTCCGTTTAGATTGCTTTTCCAACGGAATATAGTTATGCTTCATATTAAGCACCTCCATCAATAGTATATCATATGAAGAAAAAGGAGCAAAGTCATGAAATTTCGCAGCAAAAAAGGATTTTGGCTGTTTTACGCCATTACAGCATTAGTGCTTGCCGCCGCTGCCGCTATTCCGGTACGGCATTTCATCGCCATGGTGCTTACTTACTACAGCATAACGTGGATTAGCTACGACGTTACATTGGTGGTGCCTTTTGCTGCGGTGTTGGTGGCTATTCTGATTGGCTTTTTGCTTTTGCCGATAATAAAAAACCGCCTAATAGTTTGCATAGGGGCGGTGGGCATATTTGGGGGGCTGGCTTGGTATGCAGAAATGATAATCGCACGGCGGGATGCTACTTTTATGTTAATGCTATCTCGCATGTGGCGGTCTCCGGAGGAAATTACGGCAATTGTATCGGGTGCATCCATCCCGTGGGCGGTTAGGGCGCATTACTATATATTTTCTATCGTGCTTGTGGTTGCTGTGGTTAATTTTTTGTACAGCCTTGCCAACACGTTACTTGGCGACGGTAAACCCGGCAGACCAGTTATTATTTTGCAAGGTATTGCGGTTGCTTGCTATGCCTGTGCATATTTTTTCGTAAGTGTTATGCAATTTCAAAACCTTGCAACCCTACAACTGACATGGTGGAGCGTTTTTAATGTGGCAGCATGTTTTATACTTGCAGCTATTGCGGTTGGGTTATGTAACGGTTTTAATAAGATAACCGCTGCTTTGCTTTCGACCATAACCGTACTTGCGTTGTATGCAGCAGAATATTTTTTGCTGGACGGGAACTTTTATTCATATCACGAGAACGCTATAATAACCATGGGGTCACGCTTGTTAATTATTATAATTCCGGGAATGGTGGTATACTATGTCAAACGTATACGCTAATCTAAACTGCAAAAAAGTCCGTGGTAGTCATGTTCTTGTCGTAAGTTGCGGATATTGCAAAACTTTTATAGCCCATTATCAAAAAGTGGGCGAAAGTAATTTTGTAAAGATGTACAATGACCGTATTATTGATGGCGTGGTCGATTTTTCGCAATATCATGGAGCGATATTCTGCCCTAAATGCAACGAGCGCATTGCCACACGATATATAACAAAGATGGATAAAAAAGAAGCGTACCGCCTTGTGCCGTCCGCATTTAATAAGAGAAGAAAATAAAATGGAGGAACTTATGAACATTACCTATGAAATGCTAAAAAATGATGAGCAAGTACGTGCTTATATCCAAGCAGGAAACAATGCACTTAAAGCCCTTGGTTTTACAGAGCATAGTTTCCCGCATGTTTGCCTTACTGCCGAAACTGCTGCAATGCTTTTGCATGAGCTTGGGCATGATAATGAAACGATAGAGTTGGCTAAAATAGCCGGGTTATTGCACGACATTGGCAACATGATGAACCGCACATTCCATGCGGCAAATGGGGCAGAAATAGCCCGCACTATACTTGAACGTTGTGGTATGCCGTACGAGGATATCGGTATTGTGTGCGGTGCAATAGGCAACCACGACGAAAGCACAGGTAAGCCTATCAGTGCAGTTTCTGCCGCACTTATCATAGCGGATAAAACTGATGTGCGCCGTTCTAGAGTGCAAGAAACATGCATGGAAAATATTCTTGCCGATATACACGATAGGGTTAACTACGCCGTTACCAGAGCTGAAGTAAAGACAATTCACGCAGGGGAAAAAGTCTTTATTCGACTGTGCCTGGATCTTGACCTGGAGTTTACGCCTGTGATGGATTATTTCGAAATATTTTTGACAAGAATGGTTTTGTGTCGTAGGGCGGCTGCGTTTTTGGGTGCAGAGTTTGAATTGTTTATTAATGATTCGAAGATAGTTTGACAACTTGCACATTTCGGAATATCCTACTATCAGAATGTTCGGCATGAAGGAGGATTCTATGTTAGTAGAAATGAGAGCAAGGTCGCAAATAACACTGCCAAGCGAAATAGTGAAGCGCATTGGAGTGGGCGAAGGCGATAAATTTGAAGCAATAGAGCGTGACGGAGGAATTTTTCTTTGTCCTGTTGTGGTATATCCCAAAGCTAAACTTGAGAAAATTGCTAAAATTATACGCGAACATGAAAAAAGTCCTTCAACCGTTTATGAAACAGTAGAGGACATGTTTAATGATTTGGGTATTGAGCTAGAGGATAGTGATGTATAAGTTAGAACCTTCGAAAGCATTTGTAAAAAATTTGAAGAAATTATCAAACATTGAGCAACGTGGCATATGCACCGAGCGTGGGGATATAAACCGAGCAATAAAATTGGCTAATGCGGAGATAGAAAAAATCAATGCTACTTTGTTAGTGCTTGAAACGGAATTGGAGCAGTTGAAAGTTGAGGTTGACCTTGAACTAGGCATTATCAAAGGTAAACTTTCAAGGCTTGAACACGCATCAAAAGTAATTATGAGTTACGACCACAAAATACAGGACATTGAGCGCAACCTTAGTTCCGTAGGATTTTTTGAACGGCGTAAAATGAATAAGGAAATTGCCCACCAAGAGAAAAAGCGTAGCGATTATCAAAAAGACACCACTAAAAAATACGGCACTACATGGCAACTCGAAAGCGAAAAATCCAAGTTGCTTAAAGAGAAAACGCAGATTGAAAACGCCACAGGCGTTACCGCCGCCCGTGAAGCTGAACAGCAACGGAAACGTGACGCCGTCACTCAACAACAGCAAGACCGTGACCGCTACAATGCCGAGCGCAAAGCCAAGCGGTTGGAAAATCCAAGCAGGGGTAGAAATTCTCCTAGTTTATAAAAAACAGAGCCGTACCAAGTGTTGATTGGTACGGCTCTGTTTTAGTTGTAGATTGCTTATGGAAACGCTTATACTGTGGCGTGAGCCTTATATTCTTCAATTATAAGATTTTGCATTAACGTCCATTCATCGGAAGAAAGATTTTCAAAAATTCCTCCTCCAAAAGTACATATATTGTATGGAATACCGTCAAGGGTAAATACCATTTGTTTAGTACAGCTTGTATTGCATATATCACATTCTTTGCCAAAAGTAATCAAGTTTTTAATATTATCGGGACACGCCTCGACTATTGGTCTGTATTTATCAATATTTAATAATTTTAGTTTGACTTGGAATGTAGGATTGGTTTCACCTTCTATTACACAAATTTTGAATAAAAATACCATACGTACAGCAGGTTTTTTTATTGAATATTGAATATCATAATGCGTTTTAGTTTTTGCTGCATTACTACGAATATTGATTCCAATTTTCAAATCCCATTCAATTGCTAATTTGTGCAATTCAATGGCGGTTTTATAATCTTCCTTTGACAATAAAGGATATAACTCCATAATTTTTTTCAAAATATCATCTCTTTTATTGATTGCTGCCATGTTTTTTACCTCCATCTGTAGAAAATGTTTATACTATTCACTTAGTATGGGGTGCAAGACATAATTAAAACTATCCTTAGTAAATACGCCATCAGGATATACTTCTACCATAAAATCTCTGTTAATGACAACCCTATTTGCTTTCGCCCATGCTCCTATGTCCGTTGAATGGAGTTCTGATGTTACGCGACTGGTGTGTTTAATATATTTCCCCGTTGGTATAAGGAAGGATGCCCAATTTTCCTCAAGAACACCTATTTCCGTTACTGCACATCCAGCAATATATTCATGTGTGTCTGTAAGAAGATTAGCATTTACAGCATAGTCTGTAAGTGGGATGACTGTGTTTTCAATCCTACTCCGATACTTTTCGCTATAGGTTTTCCACATGCCCTCAATGCTTTCATAAGTTTCAGGTAATCCCAATTTATGATAACTCAGCCCAATCACTTTAATCTCTTCACTGATAGTAATGATTTCAATGCTCATACGTCACCTCATATTATAAATTATGTTCCGCTGAACCTCCAACCATTAATACGGCATTTTGCTTATAATGTGTGCGACTCAACATTTAACAAGTATTCTTGCAATACGTAATATCATGTCAATATTACGTTTGTTTTTATCACGGTAACTTTCCGCATATCGGCAATTAATGCCGCATACAACGTCATTATTTATTAATCGCTCGACTTCGTAAAGCAAATGCGGTAGCACATCATTTTTCATAAAATTAGGGAAAAGCGAAAAGCCGCTTAGTAATTCAAGTGTTTTGAGCCATTCGTCAAACGACTTATTATCCACGTTTTGTTTGTCAGAGGGTGGTACACTTGAAACATAATAAATACCTCCGCTTACACTCCAAGTATAATCCAACAAATGTTTTTGCAAAGTATCGTCCATGTAGTTTGCTTTTTGCATTAACATTAAACCATAAAAGACGTTCGGTTTGACAATACCCGGTACGTGATACTCCCGTTCGTTTTGACTCCAATAATCTTCGTCAAACACCCCTTCTGCGAACGCCGTTTTCAGCGTTTTTGCCGCAACATCACGCAATGGTTCTGTTACAGGATTATCAGGGTCAAACATACTTATTACTGCGGCTGTCATAAACGGGCGGCTAAACAAATGACCTTTTCCGTTGTCTCTGTGTTTTTCTATCCTATCTTTCCAAGATTCCTCATTGCGCACATACCGCTCCATCAATCTGATACATTTGATAATTATGGGATCATCTTTTGAAAGGCCCAGTTCATGCGCCCTTTTTAGCGCGACTTCAGTGCAGGCAAATTTTCGTCCTTTTGCCGCTGCTAAGTTTCCGCCATGAAACGCACTGCCCCATGAGCCATCTTCATTTTGGTCATCAGCAAGTTCACGGTACCATTTTGATTGGGACACATCATTATATGCGCTAACGTATTCGTGGGAAGAATGAGGCTTTTTTAATATTTCCTTAACGAATAAATACTTCGGCACAGGGTCGGCAATATGTTTTAATAAATAATCGGTTACTTGTTGAATGGTAATCATGCTGACCTCCGCTAATATAAATACTGCCGTTACAGTCAAAATCGCCGAACTATGAACACAATAATTCCTATGCAAAGTATAACACAAGATTACTTCATGTTAAAAATAAATACTTGCATTTAGGGTGTCGCATTATTTACGCCCTTGACAAATCTGCTATCCCAAAAGCAAGGATTGTTACGCAATCTGCCGAACTAAACAATCCTCAAGCTTTTACAGAAAAGGCATTGGAGATTATCGCCCGTAACCGCCATAGCCTTGCCATTGATGGAATAAGTTATATTAAGCTTGCGGGCGAAGAATACTACGCACAAGAAATTTTCGAAAGTGAAGAGTTGGTGGCCAACTTAGACCGCAACGCTGTTGGTGTGCAAAACAGCATTTACGACCATGTTTCAAAATCCCAAACCGCTTTAAAATAGAAACGCCCATTGGGACATATAATCCCGACTGGGCGGTGTATTTGGAGCAAAACGGTGATACAAAGCTGTATTTCGTGCTTGAAACCAAAGGCACAACAAACCTGTACGACTTACGTACGCCGGAGCAGCTAAAAATAAAATGCGGCAAAGCCCATTTTGAGGCTTTGGAAAACAACATACATTTTCCAAGCGAACCTGTCAGCGATTGGTTAGAATTTAGACGGAGCGTATAGATGCCCTTATCGCCTCAAAACTTTCCTCACTAATTACATGCTCCATTCTGCAAGCGTCGTCCATTGCCACTTGCTTATCCACGCCCAGCGCAATCAACCAATTAGAAAGCAGTAAATGCCGTTCGTACATACGTTCGGCTATTTTTTTGCCGTTTTTGGTTAGGGTGATAATACCCCCGTCTATTTCTATAAAACCGTCTTGGCGCAATTTTTTCATGGCTACGCTAACGCTGGGCTTGGAAAAATCCATGGCTGCGGCAATATCAACCGAACGTACTTTTTTGCCGTCTTGCCCCAGCATAAGTATAGTTTCTAAATAATTTTCGCCGGATTCTTGAATTAACATAATTTCCTCCTTACCTTGCAAAACCCTATAAACGTTAAACCGAGCAACAGCACAAACCAAAACGTGATAAATCTAAACAAAATAGTAATAATCGCTGCGTCGTTTATAGCATATCCGGCGGCTACAAGCAAACCGGACATCGTGCCTTCAAAGCCGCCAACCCCGCCGGGGAAAATAGGCAGCATGGCAACCATGTATGCCGCAAAAGTAATGCCTGCGATATAAAACATATTCGCAGCCGGGTAAAATTGAACCGCCAATATGTACATTTTTGCCGGATAAAGCAGCCAAATAAATAACGACAGCAGTAATAGTGCCGCAAAAGCTTTTTTGTTTTTGGCGGCATTTTTTATTTGCTCACGCAAAGCAGATAAAAAGTCTTGCACTTTTTTCCACTTTCGGGCAATAAATAAGCCAACAAACGCAAGCAAAAACAACGCCGCTACGGCAAAAATATACTGCCTTGCCGCAAACAATAAAACAAAAAACAATGCGCTAATGCTAAATAGCTTTTGCATTGCTACCGCAGCGGCAGCTTGTTCCATCGGTAAGTTGCCAATACGGCTTATCTGCACGGCACGGGTAACTTCGCCGCCAAATTTTACGCCGGGTGTTATGGCATCCATAACAGCACCCTGGCTGTGTATGTAAAACATACTTTTAAACGAAAGCTGCGAGCCGGATAATTTCAAAATTCTATGCCATTGTAAATTTACCAAAAGCTGTGTGACCACTTGCAGTGCGCACAACAGCAAAATTAACCATAATGGAATTTGCCTCAAACTGCCTATCAAGTTCTGCCTGTCAATTTGCAAAAGTGCAACCACAAACAACGTAAGCAGAACAGCCGTTAAAATATGTTTCTTTCTCATTTTATATGTAGCATTGTGCTGCCTATATTGCGGGTTTTATGGGTTATATAGGGCTGCTTATCTCTAAAATATTTCTTTGGGCGGCGCATTAAAAGACGTGTACCCGGTGCAGCTTTTTCTTTTACCTGTGCAAACACCTTATCCATTGGCGAAACCTGCAAGGCTAAGTGGATAACTGAATATTCTCGGTAGTCAAAATCTCTGCCGTCGGAGCAGATAACATTCACATATTTGCTAAGCCCTAAACATTTTATAATGTGGCGTGCCTTTGGTATACACATGGAATTATTGTCTATAACCGTAACTTTTGCCCCTGTCAGTTGATGGATAAGGATGGCACTAAAAGGACACATGCCGCCACCAATGCACAGCACATTATCATTTGCGGTAATGCCCGCAAGTACCACTTCTTTTTCGATAACATCCTTATAATATTGGGATGCAAGCCGGTAAAATAGCCCTGCTTTTGCAGCACGGTTTTCAATTTTGTAGGTTAATCTCTTGATAAACCCCATGGTTCATCCCCCTTATATAAACAATTGCCCAATTTGGTTTATTAGCCCGCCAACAAACAACGCCAAAACAATGGTGGAAACGGCAAGAATTATAGCAATCTTAGCCTTAAACTCCTTGGCAAGTATAGCAAACACCGAAATGCAAGGTAAGTACATGAGTGAAACTACGCCACCAACAAAAGCTTGCAGCGATGTCAAATCCAGCGCAACAAGCGGAGCAACAGACATTTCTCGCCGTACAATGCCCAGTATTAACGCTGTAACTGCTTCGTACGGCAACCCCAGCCATCCGCCAACCAACGGGCGTGCAGCTTCTGCGATTATTTCCAAAACGCCGCTTTCGGCCAAGACAGCGGCAAACACAATGGCTATCATCATTGGCACTTGCGCATCTTTTAAGAAATGCTTCATGCGGATAAGCAGCTTGCGCCCATACGCCTTAGGGTTTGGTATCAACAGGTTCGGGATTTCCAGCAAAAGCGGGTCTACATTGCCCTTGACAAATTTGCCAACCACTGCTGTTGCAGCAACAAAAAGCAGCAGCGAGAACAACATCATTGCAGGCATCATCCACCAACTAAACCCTGCAAACAGACTAATTAACGCCCCTGTTTGCGAAATGCATGGAATAGCAAAGCAAATGGCGGCACTAATTATCAGCCGTTCTTTACGAGACGTGGCGGCACGGGTACCGATTATCGCAGGTACAGCGCAGCCGTAACCCATCATCATATGAATGAGGCTGCCGCCTTGCACGCCAAGCTTGCGCATGATGTTATCGAATAACACGCTAATCCGTGGCAAAAAGCCTGTATCTTCAAGGAATGTAAACACTACGTAAAACAGCAGCACATACGGGAAAACGAGAGCCAAAATCCACTCGAAACTTATGACAAAAATACCAAACTCGCCCACAAGAATGTTTTGGAATATGCCGTCGGGCAACATAGCTCCAAAAATGAAGCGGAAAAACGGCACAATCACTTGGTTAACCAGCGGTAGCAATGCCCCTGCACGCAAGCCTCTGCCGCCGAACACTACAACGCCAATGGCTATTGCGATAACTAAGAGCGCAATGGGTAAACCCGGTATGGGTTTCATCATGTTGTCGCCAAGTTTGTCCATAAAACTTAGCTTGGCAGAATTTTTTTTGGCAACACGGCGGGTTATTTCCTTTGCGGTCGCCCATGCTTTGTTTGGACACATAACACAATTATCGCAAGAGCCTGCACAAGCGGGCGTTTCTATAACTTCGCTTAGTCGTTTAGTAAGCTCATTTATGCCTTGGCGTTTTACTGCCACGGTTTCTATTACGGGTGCGCCCAACTCCTGTTCCAGTAATTTTGCATTGATTGATACGCCGTGCCGTGCAGCCACGTCCATAAGATTTAACACGTACACAGTGGGAATATTATACGCCCGTATTTCCAACGCAAGGCGCAGGTTTCGCTCTAAGTTAGAAGCGTCCAGCACGCAAATAATAGCATCTGCGCTGCTTTTAATAAAGTCTGCCGCAACGCTTTCTGCATCGGAAGTGGGTGTTAGCGAGTATGTACCGGGTACGTCTATAAGCGTATAATTTTTGTCTCCTACGGAAAATTGCCCCTCCATAAAGGTAACAGTAGTACCTGCGTAGTTGGAGCTGATTGCGTTTATACCTGTTAATTCAGTGAAGAAAACGCTCTTGCCAACGTTTGGATTGCCCATGAGTAGAATTTTCATATGCTTGCCTTCCTTACTGCAATTTGCGTTGCAATATCCTTGCCTATTGCGATGGCAAAAGTGTCTTCTACCCGCAAAAGCACCGGTCCGCCTAATGCGTAGCGGCTTTGCACTGTTACTTGTGTGCCAACACGCACTCCCAAATTTTCCAACAAGCCTATTTTTGGCACAGAATCTACAAGATATGAACTCCCTTTGCCTGCTTCGTATAAATTTATTACTGCCATATCAAAACACCTCAATCAAAATAAAGAGTTAGTGTGCGCTAACCATTTGCATGTTAGCGCACACTAACTCTTTTGTCAACCCTATTATATCTGCATTCCACACCAGTTTATTGTATTTTCCAATAACAACTGAAAATTGGGGTTTAGCCAAACCTTTAAATGATGACCGGGTGTTAACACTGCAACCCGCCCTTTGCCCTGTGTGCGTACAAATGCACTTGGGGCAATTTTTGCAGGCGCATTAAAGTACCATTCGGTGGCGTATTTTGCCTCGTCGCCTTGTGCGGCGGCGTAAGATGCCATAACAATGTCGATATCATCCGCCATAATTTCCAATTGATAATGCTCGTCCACTTCTTGGAATGCTTTTACGCCCTTGGTTATAGGATGAGGCTTTATTGGCTCTGAAAAAACGGGACAGTCCGCAGGGTGGAATTTAAATTTGCAGCCTGCAAGTTTATCCAACACCTCTGTGTTTGCACCGGCAACCGTGCCGCTGTGCGAAACAATAAGCCCGCCGCCGTTTTCTACGTATGCTACAAATGCCTGTTGAACTTCGGGTGTCTTCCAGCTTGCTAAATTTTCACGAGTTATGTGGTCGGCTTTGCTTATAATTATAACCTTGTAGTTTTGTAAAATATCCGGTGAAAATTCGTTGCCGTCTGTGATAATGTCGAACTCGTAGCCTTTTTCTTGCAGTGGCTTTACACCGCCTATCGGCACTTGCCCCGGATGATACTCATCATCGCAAAGTAATAATATGCGCATCAGAAATTCTCCAAAAGCTCAATATAGCATTTTAGGTCTTTTGTTGCATCAAAGTAAGTATACTCACCGGAAGCATCGCCATATTTGCCACGTTGCACAAGCGGTGCGCCGAATTTTTCCATAGCAGCAATTTTTTCGTCTGTGTTTTTTATGTTGAAAGCAATGTGATGTAAGCCTTCACCTTTTTCGTCCAAAAAGTCTTGCCATGTGCTTTGCTCGCCGTTTGGCTCGATAAGTTCCAGCATAAGGTTGCCGCCCACGTTAAAAAATGCAAGTTTACAGCCAGCTTTGGGTGCCGGTGCGCCTTTGTAGGTTGTGCCTGTTACAGCGTAGTCGCCGCCGGTTACAGTTGGTGGTGCTTCCACGCCCAAAAATTCGGCGTACTTTTGTTTTGTGGCTTCGATATCCTTAACGATAAGTGCCACTTGGGTTACCACGTTTGTGCCTAATACTGACATAATAATTCCTCCATTTTTTAATGTAGCACAACTAAAGTTAGTGCCATTATAAGCATACCAAGGAAAAGCCCCTTCATTATGCTGTGATGTTCGCCATATTTGTGTGCGGCAGGCAGTAATTGGTGAAGAGAAATAAATACCATCATGCCGCCAACGGCAGCAAAAACTATGCCAAACAATCCGTCGTACAAAACGTGCGAAAGCAAGAAAAATGCTGCCAACGCCCCCAGCGGCTCTGTTAAACCGCTTGCGGCAGAAAGAAAGAATGCTTTTGCTTTGCTGCCTGTAGCATAATAGATTGGGGCAGCAACGGCAATACCTTCGGGTATATTGTGTATGGCAACAGCCACAGCCACAGCAATGCCCAAGGCGGGGTCGTACATAGCGGCCATAAACGTTACAAACCCTTCCGGGAAGTTGTGTATGGCTATGGCTATTGCCGAGGAAATACCTGTGCGTTTCAATTCACTATTCTTTTTAATTTCTTCTGTATCTGCAACTTCGTCATCGTTGTGCGGAATAAATTTATCTATAAGTGCCATAAGCACTATGCCGCCAAAAAATGCAATAACCGTAACCAAAAAGCCTTGCTCCAGCCCGGCATCGTACAGGCTTTCTTTTGCCTCGTCAAACAATTCCACAAACGAAATAAACAACATTACCCCGGCAGAAAAACTCAATGCCAAAGCCAACATTTTAGTATTGGTCTTCTTAAAAAAGAAAACCATTGCACCCCCAACCCCTGTCGCCAACCCCGCAATAAGCGATAATAAAAACGCCAACAAAATAGAATTCATTTTTAACACTCCTTACATATATCTAAAAGGGGCTACCTAATAATGGATTTTAAACTCCATTGTCGGGCAGCCCCACACTATAGTTTTAGTAATTTACAGAACGCAATTCAAAGTACGCTTGCGGATGGTCGCAAACAGGGCAAAGCTGCGGTGCATTTGCTGCATCTACGATATGCCCACAATTGCGGCAAATCCAAACAGATTTCTCTTTTTTGCTGAAAATTTCTTTGTTTTCTATATTTGCCAAAAGTTTTAGATATCTTTCTTCGTGCTCTTTTTCAATTTTTGCCACGCCATTAAAAAGGTAAGCAATTTTGTCAAAGCCTTCTTCTTTGGCTTCTTTAGCCATGCGGGCGTACATTTCTGTCCATTCTTCGTTTTCGCCCGCTGCGGCTGCTTTTAGGTTTTCTGTTGTTTCAGGCACTGCGCCGCCGTGTAGCAGCTTGAACCAAAGTTTTGCGTGTTCTCTTTCATTTCCGGCTGTTTCCATAAAAAATCCGGCAATTTGCTCATAACCTTCTTTTTTTGCTTTGCCTGCATAGTAAGTATATTTGTTAGTTGCCATAGATTCCCCGGCGAAAGCTTCCATTAGGTTTTTTTCTGTTTTTGTTCCCTTTAAATTGTACATGTGTACTCCTCCTTTTAATTGGATATCTGTAAAAAGATTCCTTGTTGATACATTGTATCATAATTTTTAATAGTTGTCCAAAAAATTGTACTCATTGCCGTCTTTTTTATATCCAATAATTGTGTCCAAATTTACCGCATGAATACTTTTGAAAATATTGTTTTCGATGTTTGGGTTATCCTGCTTCAAGTTTCTGATAAGTGCCTTTACCTCTTGCCGTTTAGATGCACCGCCGCTTGCGTCAAAAACGTTGCAGCTTTCGGATAATGGGCAGGCACATTGGATAAATTCCAACTGATTATACCTTGCCCATGCGTTAATCGCATCTTCATGCACGCAGTACATAGGACGAATTAGCTCCAGCCCGGCAAAGTTTTTGCTTTTTACCTTGGGCATCATGGTTTG
>Ga0131853_10014455_pt1 | contig 14472 bp, 8 predicted proteins | sample TergutLab28metaG_FD_92764 | JGI IMG/M metagenome (GOLD analysis project Ga0131853, IMG submission 92764) | Labiotermes labralis P1 segment gut microbial communities from Petit-Saut dam, French Guiana - Lab288 P1 (version 2) (version 2) | ecosystem: Host-associated > Arthropoda: Insects >... | reverse complement strand
TTTTTAACATTACAATAAAATAATGGCAGTACACAAGGAGCCCCCTTAGATTCTGTTGTATCTTTATTTATTAGATTTTGTATTGACATGCCTGCGGCAGGCCTAAGTACAGGCCGAAACATGCCGTATACATGCAATGGCACATTTTGAATTAAAATAAATCTGTGTAGTTTTTGAAGAAATCAGTATAGTTTATGCAGGACAATGTCACAATATAAAGATAATGTGGTGAGTTTCATATGTTTGGGAACAGCATTAAATGGTTAGTATTGCATGCACGAGAATATAAAGAGATCAAAACCAGAGGAATTCCCTAACTTCCTGTATACCTAGGCATATACCTTCCTAGATTATACCCCCTCCCTCCAACCAGTGGCTCTTTCTGTGTCTCTCAGCACCTAAAACAAAAATGACAACTGGCGATAATGCTTCAGTAACATTACTTTCTGTTCTTATTGATATTATCAGTAGTGGGATAGTCATGCAACCAAACCTAAAATGCTTCTGTTGGAGGGATGTTGTGTTTACATTGACAGCTGTAACAGTGTTTCCTTGTTTCAGGGTACTCAAACTTGTTACGTTGAAGTGTGGGACAGACCATGGCTTCAGCTACGTGAAGTCACCAATGTTACATGCAGTTATACTGTGCAGGCTAGGTCTAAGAGAGTATGTATTGCATGTGTTGTTGTGATATATTTGTGGGCCCAAGATCTACTGCTAATGTAACCATAGTCTTCAGTAAGATATGAGAAAGAGTAAAGGGTTTTAACAGCTGCACCATATCAGATGTTTTAAGCATGAGTTATAATGATTATGTAGCGAGCTGAAGTATTGTAATGTGTTTGTGTGTGATGCATGCAATTGCTAATGCGTGATGAAGGCTGATTGGTGTTGACTGTTATTGATACAGCAACCAGACTGATGCTCTGTGTTACATTTGACACGAATAATTAATGGGTGCATTTTTGTGCAAGAAGTGACCATGAAATTTATATGCAAATGGTAAAAGGAATTCTCTGAACATAGTACAAATTATTTATGATTGTAATGTTTCACGGTGAATGATTGGATTGAAAGCTTACACAGAGGTCAGCCTCATTAAAGTTAAAGAGAAAATGTTTTGGAAACCAGACGTGACATATCCAAGGGACCAGTAAGAGTCATTACTGTAAGTGACGGTGTAAGTCTCTGAAATATATGCTTTAAAGTACACTTTAATGTTCTGTGCATGTGATAAGTCACTTCGCCCCTTCTCCCCCCTACCAAAAGGCTGTTGATAGAACAATGTGCCAGGCATGGGTTTTGAACTTCTATATCATCAATTGAAGTATCCCATTTCCTGTATTTTGTGTGTAGTGTTGTGACATTGTGTTATAGGATGAGTGCTTTTGTTTATGTGATGTTCAGCTGCTGCGGCAGTTTGCTTTTGTCTCACTCTGTATATTTCTGCGCTTTGTGTATGCTTGTGACTGTCTCTGTTCGTTATACATTACTCATTATACTAAGATGCAACAAATTATGAGCATTAAGACAATACAGAACACATTCACCTAAAGGAAGCATATGTGTCATATGGCAGTTTTATCATGTGACTTATTCTGCTAAATAAATGTCATGTGTGATTTGTCTATTTGTTCACCACCATTATGTGTGCGTGGTGAGTCGTCTTTAATTCCAGAGCATCATTTGAGTGAGTGCCATTTTGTAAATGCTGATCAACTCTAGTATCAGATCCAAGTTAAAGTAATCATGTGTGACATTACAGAATATGGGATTTTGGAAATCATTGGTGAGATTCATAACTCAGCCACTACCCCCAGAGACAGAACCCATTTTACCCGATGATTTGGGTGTTGGGTTGGTCCTAGATTTAGTCTCGACACGTAGGACTATAGAAGAACGGTACCACATTCCTTCAGTCGGTTCTCCCTTACCCCAGTCACTGTACTGTCTACCATATCCCATTTCCCCCCCCCCATATCTGTTTTCAAACGTGATGCCATTTATTCTGGTGGGAAGGTAGGTAGGTAGGTAGGTACGTACATTTTGGAGGAACCTGTTGCCTCTGTTCACAGTAGAAGGGGCTCCGATATGTTGGTACCCGTCTGCCAGACTTGATGCTGTCACAACCCAGTAGATTATAATCTTTCAACTGAGGATGATTTCTTCGTAATTACCATAATTTTAAATACAAGGGAACATTCTCTAATAAATGGTACTCTGTGAAGTGCATATGAATTACATTTTTCTGCTTCATTTCAATCCAGACACTTGTATAAACACTGCAGTTTCATTTGCTTAACCAATGTGCACGGGCATCCTTATCCAAAACCACCGCTGTGTTAAGGTAATATTGTTACACATCAATATGGGCTGAAGTTAGTTTTTGTCCTTAAAGAGTGGAATGTAGTAATCACATCAAAAACAAACTTGGTATTTGCGTTGCTGTAGAGTGCCTGTAATAAAAATATTGCTGCATGTGAGAGCGTGCTCACTTATAATAGTTCATAGTTTATACATAAAATTAAATTCTTATTAGATCCATATATAGGCTTTTGTTTGACATGGGGTATAAAGTAATTTACCCCATTGTTCATTTCAAGAACTCTTATTAGTGTTTGTTCCAGGATCTGTCAGCATATCGGGTGAAGAAGCGTTCTGATGCACCGACTGGAGCTCCCGCTCAAGCTGACGTCAGTGATCCTTACATTCAAGAGTTAGCAAGTGCTGCTTTGGCTGAGGTTGACAGAAAATCTAATGCACTCTACAGACAGAAAGTTGTTAGGATAGTGGAAGCACAAAAGCAGGTAATTAGTATGTATTTTTTTAAGTGTCATGTTTATACATCACCAAAAATTTCTACATTATTGATGTATTTCAGATCTGTATACTGCAGTGATGTAGTGTGACTTCTGATAGAGTAGATATGAACTGATTTTTGCAGTCACATTCAGAAATCTTGTTGGCTGCTCAGTCAACCATTTAGCAGATTTTGATCAGATTAATCTAGTAGTGTTTTGAGAACTGATGTGGTTAAATTGATATGAATCATTTTTACTGTGTGGAGAAAGCAGCTGTCCTATCCATCAGAAAGCTGATAGAGGAGAAGCAACTTCTGCCTCTTTAAATGTGCTTTTCCTCCTCCTCCAGTACTACAGCCACATGAGGGCCTTGGTATTATTGATGATTTTGCTTTACAGATCCCTATCCTGCATCTTCCTCCTCAGTTTACCTGCTGACACCACAGTGGCATCATCTCAAGGCACATCCGTTTCTAGCAATTCATTCAGCAGTTGAGCATCGCATGATAAATTCCTTTTCAAATCCACTTCTTACTCCACATTTTACACTTTCTTTTCTCCTTTTTGGATAACATTATGGCCGATGTGTCTACCAAACAGCAAACAACATCCTTGTTTTTATCCACCATAGTCACACACACAAGAAGACACACAGAACTGACAAAAAAACTGACAGACCTAATGGGAAATGTGTGCTGTGCCAGAGAACATTCAGTTCAGTTTTTCGTACAGTTTTGTTTAAACAGTTAAACTGCACAGTTTAACTTAGTGTGTGCGGGGCCCTTTTGAGTGTATGGGGCCGTTTAGGGTGTATGGGTCCCTTAAGAGTTTTTAGATCTTTAAATAAAGCATCAAGCCATCATAATTTTGGTCTCCCTTTCTTTGTACTGCCTTCTGGCTTGAAGGGTTGTCTTCTTGCAAGGTGCATTATCCTCCATCCTCTCCATTTAGCCTAGTCACCGCACTCTAGCTGTTTTAATCATTTTCATATGGTAGCTTCTTGTATAAATTATGCATCTTGCCATTGTGTGTTATTCTCCGTACCCCACTGACACACCTGGGGTCAAATTTTTTTAAGTCTTTCTTCCAGATCTATTAAGTTTTTGTTCATCAGCTTATGTGCAATCTAGCTCTCACATCCACTGAGCACCACTTCTCTAGTTAGGGTTTTGGATCAATAGCTATTGTTTTAAATGTTAATGTACCTCCATAATGTAAACTTTGCATCACCTGAACAAATATAAATTCTAGGGCAAGGAAGCCAGTAAAACAGTTTCCTGAAACCACCTGGAATATCAGATTGCCTCAAGAGTCTGCAGGCAGCTCATGTTGCAGTTTTGTTATGATTTATGATGTGGTTATGTATATTGTAGTGCCTTGTAGACAACACTTTATTTTATTCTATATCATTTCATTTTATATATTTCATACATGTTGGTAGCATTTTAAGGACGGCTGGGTACATATCCCAGTTGAACAAACAGGAAGTCCAGATCACCTATCATTCACATAGCAACAGCAAATAGTTGAAGCTGCAGAAAACTGTTGCTAGATGAATGCAGGAAATGCTGACTTTGGCTTAGAAGCGTGGTGTGGTTTTGTAAAGCGACGAGAGAGAGTCTTGGTTGAACCTTCGGTAATGACAGACACCTGGGGGAACAGAGAAGAGCAAAATTTATAAAATGTGGGCTTTGTTGCTAATTATTGTACCAGGTAAGCGTGGTTAGGTTGTTCTATGCCAAATTGAAGTGTAGAAATGATTCGGATTATATTTGGTTTTATTTGAGGTGATCATACTTTCCTTATGGAAATTCCTTTATAGGAAACTGTAATCTTTGTGTTGGAGAAGCACCCTGTGCTGTGCCTTAGATTTTGATTGGGTTATTGTGCTTTCTTTAGTGTTGTATATTTATGTAATATGTTGTAGTGTTGTAGAATATATTATTTAGTGAAATATGTCATAGTAATGTCCAAAGTGGTGGGCAGCGAATACCCTTTCTAGGTAATGGTGTCGGTGGTTCGGACGACCGCCAAACTACATTACAATATCATAACATGCCATAGTTAAACAGTTTTTCCAAATCTAATTGAGCACTATCATCAAGTGCTTCTTTGGTTGGTGAATCTATTTTTCAGGTTTTCGTCTGTAACGTGATACCATTGCATGACCAACTTCACCACTGTTCTGCAGATTGTTGATTTTGAAAGTACTACACTTCAGAAATTTTTCTGTTATATTTTCTTCAGCACTTCCTGCTCAACTTAATGCATAAAAATCATCATATACAAATATTCTTTCATGTTTACAGCATATTACAGTCCTGTCAAGTGCACAGATGAATTAGCCTAAGCTGGCATATGATATAAGGTTGGTTTTCAGGTTGGAAGCAATAGCACTCCAATCTAAGATTTCAAAGCCATTGGTCTCATGATAAATTGGAGATGTAGTAGCATTGTGTACAATTTATACAAGGTATGGTCAAGAATCTTCTTTGTGTTTTATTGTCCCACAGTCTTTCATTTTTTATTTCTTACCAGCCCATCCCTCTCTCGATGTTTTCTGGCACTGGACTACACCATCTTGCTCTGAGTTATCTCATAGGTTTCTTTTCTTTGCAATATACATTTTGATTGCATTTCTCAGGATTCTTGTTCTGTCTGTTGTCTTAGTGTGTCTAAAGTACTGTAGTGTTTTCTCTTCTGTCTCGTTTAACAAATTTTGTATCCCAGCTTCTCAACCAGTTTCCTTAATACTTCTCCCTCTCCTTATTCTTTTGCAAGTACTTGTGAAATATTTAACATACATTGCTTGTCTTGCTTTGGTGACGCAAATTTGTTCAGCTTATATTTTTATTTTTCTAGGTGGTTTCTGGAGCATTGGTACGTTTAACCCTGGAACTGGGATACAGTACGTGTCGTAAAGGTCATAATGAAGATATAGCCACCTGCCAGCTAAGGAGTAATTCGGTATGATGACTACAATTATTATTATTGTTGTTGTTGTTATGTATTGTGTGTGACATTGTCTTGTTGCATATCTGTTTGTTCCTAGTTTATTTTAGTTTGTTCTCTGAAGTGGATGTTTTTCTCAAGACATTACAGGTGATGACATGCTGCTCATGCCTTTCCATAAGCAGTAAGCAGTAACTTTTATAGAAACTTCATGTAGATCTTGTGCATGAAGAAGTTACCAAACAAGCTAGCCTGAAAGGTTCCAGGTTTGAATCATGGCTAGGAGACTGACATTCATAACACATTTTCTTTTTTGGTGTTTACTCAGTCCCTCCATGGTAGCATCTTAATTAAACCATCTTCCCTACAATCCACATTCCTTGCTTTTCATTATTCGTGATCTAATATTTCAGCAGCCTCAATCAGCTGCAAATAAATACCAGTATGTAACATAATGGTCACAGATTTTTAATTTCATTTAGGATTCATAGGTTTCTGGACTTTTATTGTGAAAGGAATGAGCACATTGTTGGAGAACTTGGTCTGTTCTCATCCCAAGGTGAAAGGTCGTTCAGTAACTGCGAGTAGTTCACTCATTGTGGGAGACATGCCAGTAAGTATTTGGTGTACGCCTGTGCCTGAGGGTGGGAATAGATCGATTTCCCAAAATGGTTTGTTCTTTTTTGGATATGTGATAATGGATGAAGTCGAGAAACACGGTAATTAAAACTGCGTCACAGTATCATCAGAAACCTTTAGAATACAGTTTTGCTGCTTGCTGTGTGTATTACATACTCCTTTCACCATGAGTGTGTAAGCCATTTTTAGTTTGTATAATGTTGTCTTTGAAATTCATGATATTGTCTTTGGAAGGAATGTAATTTTTATGGCAGGATATTTTTGTATCAGTAGAACTTGTCTTACAATACAATTTTGACCTCCTGATGATGAGCACATGGTGCTCGAAACATGTAGAGGCATGAAATAAACTTATTGTAAACCAAAATTTTGTGCATCAAGTTGGTTAATTACTAAGATAAATTGTCTTATACGATTTCTCATGTTGCTTCTGGATAAAGTTACTTTCCAAAGTTTTCAGGCAAAAGTACACTTTGTCATTATGTTCAAATGTGCATCATTTTTTAACCTATATCATATGTGAAAATGTTCATTACTATATTTGAAAGAACTTAATGTTGTAAAAGTTAATGTATATTGAGTAGTGGCAGTGAAACTTCCATGTAAACATGTTATGGGAGATTTTTAAATTTTATCATGAGGGACTTGTTTATTACTTGCAAATTTTTGTCATAGTGTGGTGAATGTGATGAAGATTTAGTTCTGAGTGGGGAGGCTCTTAGTAACCTCTAAATGACTGGGTTGGCATTTGAATTTTAAAGTATGCTTCATGAAAAACTTGAGTATTGCTTGAACATAAAAAGATAAAATTATTATGACATAAGTGGCATTTTGTGGACAGTAAGAGATTGTTCAGCATACTTTAAAAATTCGGCAAATTTTCTTATTGCCTAAATATACAGGACGTTTCATAATGTTCCTCCCCATGATTACACACATTTATAACAAGAAAACCAAAGGTCATACTGTAATGGAATTGTTCACAACCACAGGAAAACTGATTTTTTTTCTCCCCCAAGTAGAGATGTTTGATGTGTGCACCACAGGTGACATGGCACACTTTGATACAATATTCAAGTTCTTACCACACATGTCAGCATGGGTGCTTTCTGCTTGCACAGACACCCAGTTTCAGTAAATTGTTTATACCACGCATGAATGGTCTTGTCTGTAGGCGGGTCCTTTATGTACTTTGCATGAAACGCATGTTGCACAGTAACCACAGACTTACTCGTGTGATATTCCAACACACAATACAACTTTTCCCCCAGAGTGGCATTTTCTCACTACATACACTCGCATCGCCTAGCGACAGAAATGTGAACTACGATGAAAAACGACGTACTGGGGAAAAATTTTTTGAGTTGTTCCTTCTGTCTGTACAGCTTTTGTAAATACGTGTCCTATGGTTTTCCTGTAATCAATTTTTGTAATCCCGGAGTACATTATGAAATGCCCTGTATAAAATGAATATCAAGGTTTGTGTGTGTGTGTGTGTGTGTGTGTTTGTTTGTTTTTTGGTGTTCCCCCCCCCAAACGCAGGTTCTTTGAAGGTTCGTGTTCTCATCTTGTTTGTATTGCCTGTTTTACTGTGTTTAGAATAATCAGATTTGCCATGTAGAAGTGTTGGATCGACCGTGGCTGAAACTGCGGGAGGTGAATAAAGTGTCGTGCAGTTCTGCTGCAGAAAATAGAGTAAAGAGGGTGAGTACTGATTTCAGCATTGCAAATAAGAGTATCATCGTCTGGAATGTCTTCCAGTTTCATTGATAATGTTCACTTGTTCTTTTCATTTACAGAAATCATGGATAGGTGGTGGCACCCATGACATTCACATCGGATTGTTTAATGACTTCATAAACAAATATAACAAACGTTATAAAAATCAGGCAGAGTATAAACGTCGTTTTCATATTTATCGAGCAAACATGAAGAAAGTGGAACTTCTACAGAGGACCGAACAGGGAACTGCTGTGTATGGTGCAACACAGTTTGCTGATCTTACATGTAATTATGAAATTTAAGAGTGTGTAGCCATACCTACTGAACTTCAGAAAATGTAACTTTCTTGCAATGTGCTTCTTCTTTTACTCCATGCGTGTTTACTGGCCAGAATTTCCCACCCATTCAGAAACTGGTGACTGTCTGGTATTGCAAATTAATATGTGTGATTTATATTTCCTTGGGAAACACTTTTAATCGTAAAGTATACCACCCAGGTGGTTACATCACACTTCTATCTGTTGTTTGTACAAATATGAAAACGTGAAACTTCATGTCAGCTGTTTGACATTTGACGGTTTGCTGAATTTTATTCTGTTAAATTTGAAGGGAAATTCTAAGAGGAGTTTCCCATGTCCCCCCCCCTCTCTCTCTCTCCCTCTCTCTCTCTCCCTCTCTCTCTCTCCCTCTCTCCCCCTCCTTTCCCCTCCCCTTTGTGGTGTGGGTGGGTGGATAAGATTACGCATGAAAAGATTAAAACATCTAATTGAGATTTTAGTCTTCAGTAGACTATATGAGGCATGTAATTCTGATGCTCAGTGCGCCTTCCTTCGGAGGGGAAGTAAAGCCGTCGTTCCTATGTCGTAGATTTGTGGCATGTAAAAGATCCCTAAATAGCATGGAAGTCATCATTTCGGCAAAATTACCAGAACTTCCTCGCCCACTAAGTTCCACCTTTCGCTGCTAGGATCTCTCACGTCGTTGCGGGCGTGGAGGCACCTGGCAGCGGAAGTGGGAACATCTAAAACGGGGGTGGGGGGGATAGGGTAGTACAATAAGCCTTAAGGCTGCGGTACATCTGTGGCATTCGCTATGGGCCCTATTGACGAAGAAGAAGATTAGATAAAATATAAAGGAGAATACTTCCTGCCTTTTGGGGGTTCTTAGTTTTTTAAACACTGGTCTGCTAGCACAGCAGTATATACAGTCATATCTCTCATTATTATCAACACACAGAACCAGCAAATTTGGTTGGATAATTTATATTTGTCTGTGATATATCTCTTACTTGATGGATCAAGAGTCCTTGGGGTCTAGCTTTTTCTGCACTGTCAGCACACCAGATGCCAACACCATGTAATGACATTTCATGTGTTAGTCTCAAAGTATTTGCCAACCCATGTGATTTTGAGTATTGTCATGACCATAAATAATCTCACCTGCAAAATAAGTTAACAATGCCTTGATTTCACCGCTGCATACAGTTGTACATTACCAGTTATAACACTGTACTCTCACAACAGAGTATTTTAGAAAATGCTTTCTAAATATACTCCACTATATTCTTTATAAAGATGGTGCTTCTGAAAGAATACATAATGTTCACTCACGCTTCTTAAACAAAGAATGTATTAGAAGTGTGTTTGCCATTGAGGATGGTTGTGATATTGAGGGAACTGGCACATTGCTAAATTTGTTGTGACACATTTTATATGATTTTCTTTCCTTTATACATTTCAGCAGTTAATGGCCTTTGTTATACCTTAGGTAGGTTTTCACCCTTTTTATAAGGCACGAAGGCCCTTAGGGTGAGTAGAGGTATAGCTGTACTCTCTCTAGGACCTCGGCATTCTAGATGGGGTGGGGGAGTCAGCCCCATGCCCTGGACGCCTCTACCCCGGGAAAGACCTGGTACCTATTGTACAGGAGGCTGGGTGGGCCCCAGGGCCAGTTTGGATGGGCTGAAAATCTCATCCCAACCGGAATTCAATCCCGGACCGTCCAGCCCATAGTCGCTATACCGAAGTCGGTCGCTATGCCAACTGAGCTACCCGACCCACTGTACTTTATTTTAACAGGCAGTATTTTACTTCTGCTGCACAAAACTTATGAAGTGAACTGTTTTGAAGTCTTGCTGACGTACGTGATTGACCCTTCATATTATGTAATGGATCACACAGCAATCAAACTACTGGGAATTGTGTCAGACAGCCCATAAGCTAGTTGCTTGTGTGGGTTCCACATTCCACATTCAGTAGACATCTTGTTGATAACTACAATTCTGTTACGTTGAAACTTGCCAATTTTTCATTTTGTTATTTGTCTTTGTTTTACAGCAAAAGAATTTAAGAAATACCATCTTGGACTTAATCCCAAATTGCAAGTTCCCAACAGTATTCCATTGAAAGAAGCTAAAATTCCTGATGTGCAGTTGCCAACAGAGTTTGATTGGAGAAGTCGCAATGTTGTTACTGAAGTTAAAAATCAGGTAATTTTTTTCCTCTGTTATTTATGAGGCACATTGGTAACCAAAGAATGAAAATGTTCTGGAATGCATGTAATGCCTCTTACATCCCTAGTAGGAGATGCTTTCATCATAGCAGAGAATTTCCAGTCCGTTCAATCACACCATTTTTTTCCAAGAATAATTAATATGTTTTGTTTCTTTCTTGCAGGGTCAATGTGGCTCATGTTGGGCATTCTCTGTGACTGGAAATGTAGAGGGCCAATGGGCAATTAAGAAGGGGCAACTGTTCTCCCTCTCAGAACAGGGTAGGTTAAATTATTTGTACCTGTCTACATACTAAAATTAAATGACAGTAAAAAAAAAAGAATGAGATGGCAGATATATTTAACATGCATTAGAGATCTTCATCATTGCACCGTGCATTTTGTAGTTTATTTAAGTAACACACCACCGGCTGTCTATGTGCTTGTTGGGCCATATAGCGTGAGACTCACACTATACGGCACAAGTGCATCGACAGCCGGTCTCAAACGAACAACGTACGACTCACACATAACACATGACATGCTGCTATAGCACAAAATTAATATAATGAAGTAAATCACTGAGTGTTTTAAAATGTAACTTCAGCAAGGAACAATGTATGCTCCTTGAGGAAGATTGTATAAGCGAAACATGTAGGAGCGTTTTAAGTGTTTTAATTTAAAAATTTTGGATTATTAAAGACTATATATGCGCATTTGTTGGTGTGTTACTTAAATAATGCATCAGAGAGCTGAGAAATTCATACAGATTTCCAACTGGGAAACCCAGAGGGAAGACACCACTTGGAAGAATAGAGGGTGGGAACATTAACCCTTTGACACCGGAATTAAATCCCCCCCCCCCTCCCCGGCCACTTTAGTGGCCGTTCAGCTATTTAAAGGGCTCACTGCTCGACATATATATATGTCGTTTGGCGGCTAAGGGTTAACCTTCAGTGTTTGGCCTTTCAAATGGCAGTTTTCTGCTGCGGCCAGAGCACCATGTAATATAAATGCGTGCCACAGTACAGTGTTTTCCCTTGCATATAAAAAGGGTGTACGTTAAATGGTACAAAGCCCACGAGTTCATTAAAGTTTAACATGAATAGTTAAGGGGAACAGTGTGAAAGAATGAAAAATGTGTCAAGATGTATGTTTGGAAAGCTTGAAGGACTGAGTTCACTACATGCTTAGGTGGGAAGATGATAATGACCTTTTATGATCAGTCCTTATTTCAAGTAAGAGTTGTCATATTGTCATTTTTAGTAAGCTGTCATGTAGTGCATCTGCAATGTGGTGCTTCTAGTTGACTGTGGTAGTTACATCTGGTATAGATGTGGTGAACTTCACGAAAAATAACTGTAATTGAAATCTACTCGTTTTTTGTCAAAGAAGAGTTGCAGATGTGTTTGGATATCGCATGTAAAAAGTTAGGATATATATTAGAGAAATAGGGTAGAAGGGAATGTTGCGGCGGTGAACACAGTAGTACGTGTTCAGTTAGAAGAGAGAGTGACTGATGTAAACACTGTTAACGTTCAGTTAGAAGAGAATGTGACAGATGTGAGCACTGTAAACGTATGTGCAGATTACATTAAGGGTAAGTGATATTAATGTAATGCCTCCCGAGATGGTACTCTGGCCTAACTGTACCTGTCTCATGAAGACACTATAATTTAAAGGGGCGCGGTTATTAACGTCAGCGCTGAAGTCACTAATTTCTGTGCTGCCACCAGCCAGACTTACAACCAAATTTAGACTGTCAGAAATCTGGCAAACTGCTCTGCCACACAATGAAGTAAAATACAAAATGCACTCATCTATATTTCTCACTTAGCTTATCTAATACTCGAGGGACATCAATTAGTAGTCAACAGTGCGTCAATTATGTCAGTAGAATTTAGTAATTAACCCCAAAATATTTAATATTAAAGTAAAAATAAAAATATACAACCAACCATAATTTACACTATCACAATGTAACAAATAGAAAGTTTAAATTTAGTAGTTAACCAAATACTCGCCTTGCCTTCCTTTATATAGCCCAATGTACGCCGAGAATTTAAAATAAATTTTTAAATAATTTTCCTACATAGTTGTTTGCCAAAATTGCTCAACTCGCGTATGTTAACTCAAAACGGTTTTCTAACACTTCCATCACGGCTTACCTTGAATACTCAGCAGGAGTCTGCGTCCTGTACACATAATATAAATTCTTCTTCAGCTTAGAAGTCAGAACAATACTTCACGTTGACCAAACACGTAAGTGTAACCAAAATTTCCACGAGAATGAGGGCGTTTGCCTAGTTACAGTGGACTATGTAGAGTAGGGCCGCTGACAAATCTAAAAATGTGCGTATTCTTCAGTGCATTACACTGTTTGCCACGGGGAAGTTCACTGAAAGTTCATAAACTCCACTACTTTATGGCAAAAGGAAATCAACATCTGAGTTGCACATATTTGTAAGTGCAGTGCGCTGCTCTTGTCAGCTTTCGAAAGCTTGTTGCGTCTGTGCGCGACTGATTTCTCAATTCAAATTTATAAGTAAATTGTTCGTTTATTACACTAATATTATCAAGTTACAGGTGCCCATATTTAAGTATGAAATTGCTGAGCAGAAAGTACAATCAGTTGGACAATCCGGGTTAATAAGTGCCAAATACACAAATTTTGTGATCGACATGTGTACTGAAATACTAAGCTAATCGCAGTAACAGTGATTCAAATACATGTACTGCTGCTGTTTCTTATGTCATTGATTCCTCTTTGTAATTCGTACTGACATACAGCTAACATACGTGTAACACAGTGACAAGTGTTCTGCCATCTTCTGGCCATATTCATAAGTACTTGCTAACAACTATACAAACATAAATATGTACACACATGTTGGGTGTACCTAGTGATGCAATAGAATGCTTGAGACAGATGTATGAAGAAAACAAGTTACATTTTTTTGGTAAGATTGTCGGTATGTTGTCATGAGCTGTGATCTTTGCAGAGCTGGTGGACTGTGACACCATGGATGATGGTTGTGATGGTGGTCTGCCTGAAAATGCCTATAAAGCTATTGAATCATTGGGAGGTTTAGAAACAGAAAAAGATTACCCATATGAAGGGGAAGATGAAAAATGCCACTTCAGGAAAAGTGATGTTAAAGTCACTATACAAGGAGCTGTAAATATCACCAAGAATGAAACACAGATGGCACAGTGGTTGTATGAAAATGGACCAATCTCAATTGGTATCAACGCAAATGCTATGCAGGTAATAATTTTTAGTTTGGTTTGTCAAAATATCCAAATTGTTAAAAATTCTAAGTTAATAAGTTGTAATTGAAGTATTGTAAACTGTATGTTTTGTGTAATAGATTACGAATTTTAATTGATGTCTGAAATCATATTTACAGTTCTATATGGGCGGTATATCACATCCTTGGAAGATTCTGTGTAACGCAGAAGATTTGGATCATGGTGTTCTGATTGTTGGTTATGGTGTACATAGTAAGTTACCTATATTAGGTTATTTATTATTAACATATCATTAAACAGTGTAACATATTAACATTTATCATGTAGCCTGGTAAATGCTAGATTTCAGCTGTTAGACAAGGCACTATGAAATTTAAGTGCCGACTGCAAGAGAGTATGCATTTAATGGGACAGTGTTGTCCCATTCATCTGTTAAACTTTTGGCGCCGGAATTTTTTTTTTAAATTTTAGCACACCCTGTATATAAAATGTGAATACAGGAACCAAATATGTTAGAATTATGAAACAAACTGCATTTTGAAGAGAAAAAAACGGAGAGTATATACCATGTTTAAAATATTCAGTACCTATATTTGTTGAATAAATATATAAAATG
>Ga0131853_10014454_pt1 | contig 14472 bp, 10 predicted proteins | sample TergutLab28metaG_FD_92764 | JGI IMG/M metagenome (GOLD analysis project Ga0131853, IMG submission 92764) | Labiotermes labralis P1 segment gut microbial communities from Petit-Saut dam, French Guiana - Lab288 P1 (version 2) (version 2) | ecosystem: Host-associated > Arthropoda: Insects >... | reverse complement strand
ATTAGGTCGGAGATCCCCGCCCGGGCTTCTGCCTTTAACCCCACAGTCAGAGGGGGGTCCCCCCCCGGCCCCCCCCCCCCCCACTGCAGCTGTTCGGGCTGACCTCATTACCCCTGTGATAGCCAGTTTCTCTAACCTAACAACAGTCCAGATGGGCCAGTATGATCCAACAGCTCTGTTCCGCTCCCCCAAGTGTATTTACATAAAAACTGATGCAAACCCAGCTGTTTGATGTCCAGACAATGAAAATGTAAATTCCAGCAACAGGCAAAGGTAAACTGTCCCCATGTACACCATGAAGCAAATGCAAGAGGGGATATAGCATCAGTGACAACCTTGGCACTAGATGTAAATAGGTAGCTTCATGCCCTGTTCACTCTACCCCCAGAAAAAAAAGCTCCTGGTACCCAATGAACAAGGGGCTGGGTGGATCCCAGAGCAAGTCTGGATGCTTTTAAGAAAAACTCTCTTGAACCTGTGATGAATCAAATCAAGACTCCCAGATTGTCTAGCCCATAGCCTAGTCACTTTTCCAACTATGTCACATCAGGTCTCTTTTATATCTATGTGCACATAAAACAGTAAATTCCATAAAAACCTACATATCCTAGAAAAGTTGCATGGGTTGTAATACCTTCTATATTTAGTATCTAGTATATGTAAAGTCAAAAAGAAGCTGTGAAATATACAGGGCGTAAAACTGCTAGTAAATTTGCTGTCATTGCCTCTTGGTTGTCTTAAGTTTCACTCCTTCCATATGACTATAAGGCTTTCAATTTATGAATGCTGATTTTCAATACTCCCTTACCTAAGGGATATTCAAGAAGTTTCTGTACTTTTTTCCTGGTGCTCACTGGTAAGAGGTAAACCATCAAGAGGTGGCAACTCTATTACTGGTTATGTAACATACCAGCATAGTGATGGTCTTGCACTTGCTCACAGTGTTTGTGTGAGTTGCTACTGAGCATGGAACATAGCTGTGCCACTTTTAGTTTGGACCAAGGAAAAACAAAGTCTGTGTTACAACTGTTTATGGGCAGGTGTGCAACGTGCAGAAATTATCACGTTTATGTGCTCAGTATGGGAACAATGTTCTTTATCAGAGACATGCATGTGCATGGGTGCATGGATATAAACATTCAAGAAAGGGCAGACACGGAATGATTCTAGGCATTCAGGAAATCCCTCAACATCATCAAGCACCAAGAAACAGGAAGAAGCCAGAGGATACAAGATTGAAAATCACAGAAGCTGTACCAGAATCAAATGTTAGCCAAGGGTCAATGTATTCAATAGTATATGACAGCCTTCGTTTCACGCAAGGTTTGTGCAACATGCATACCCAGGCAATTAACAGATGAGCGTTAAGTGCTGCCCATAAAATGACCACCCCTACAAACACCAAATCTGGAAGTACTCGAACACCCAGCCTATATTCCACATCTAGCCCCCTCTGATTTTCATTTGTTTGGCCCCATAAAGAAGGAAAAGACAGGCTGATGATTCACAGATGATGACAGGGAGAGACAGTGCATGACTGGCTTTGCACACAATCAAATTCTGATAACTTCCCAAAGCTTGTAAACTGATAGGCAAAGTGTACTGAGAAGCAGGGAGAATAAGATGAGAAAAAATACACCTTTAATGTCTGAAAGATAAATAATGCCTAAGAAAATGAACAGAAACTGGTTGCAGATCCCTTGTAAATAGAACAGAACCGACTACTTCTAGCAATGTTATACACATGTTAAATGTCTTTCCACTTTCTATACAAAAAAACCATCAGTGCTGAAATCAAGTGAAGAAACAAGAAGCAGGACAATGAACTCTTCACTGCTAGTCCACAATGATTCAGCCTCATAAAAACACACTAGAATAAAAGTGTATATATATATATATATATATATATATATATAAAATACACACACACACAAACACATACATGCACATATACTGTACATGCACAAAAAAATATAATATGTATATCCTTCAAGTCAGCCTTGTATTTAAAGAATAAAACAAAGATCTTTTTAATGCAGTGTACAGTAGGCTCTGGGAACAGGCATCTTTCCACAGAGGTCCTGTTGGGGAACCTGGAGGGGGAAGCTCATTTACTGGGGTCTTTATGAGAGACAAGCAAAAGAAAGATCTGGAAATTAAGTGTATCTCTCTATGGCAGCTCTGAGAGGGGAACCTGGCAGGAGGGCGCCTTTCTGAAAGCTACATAAAAGAAGGCTCTGGAGATCAAGCATCTCTCTCCATGTAGGGGCTTCATAAGGGGAACCTGGTGGGGCAGCTCCTTTTCTGGTGACTCTGAGACAAGTCATGGAAGGCTTTGGAAATGCAGTATCTCACTCTTCACAGAGGATCTGTGAGGGGAACCTGAAGGAAGAACTCCAGTACTGAGGACTCCGAGAGACATATCATAGAAGGCTCTAGAAGTGGAGCATTTCTTTTATAGGACTCTGTAAGGGGAACACAAGCTATGGTGGGCTCAGCCAATATGTTTACTGGGCCAGAACCTACACTTGACACATTCTTATAACTTAGAGGGTTTGTGGCCTTATTTTTGGCCACAACACCTTAATGGATATTACTCTCTAGGCTTGGGCAAGCTGGTCCCAGAGGTTATCAAGAAAACTCATCCAAGATCAATCCTGGCCTTTATTATGGCTGCAGGACTTGGATAAGGTTTTTCTCCCCACTATAGATAAAAGGTCAGAGAATATGGGGGCACAATGAGCCTGTTAATAAAAGGCGTATGTGCATAGGGTCCATTAAGGGCTGAAACCCATAATATATATTCTATTCGTTTTATTCTACCCTAATGCAATGCAGACTCTTACTGAGACCTCCTGTCATGTCTCATGTAGGATGAGAGGCAGGCATATATTTGCAACTACTATTCACCTGTTCAGTATAAAAGTTTGGAAAAAGCACAAAGAATTTCCTTTCTTCACTTATTTCAAAAACCAGTAGACTGATGGGAAAAAATATATACCACATACAATACAACATCTAACCACATTATCACAACATAATACATTAGGATTCACATGAATTAATGCTCCATGAAAATGCTTCCTCCCTCTATACAATAAAAACAAACTCCCATACAACATTTGCTCCCAACATTTCTTGCTTGCATAAACACTTTAGTACAGCTGGGTGAGTCCCTGAGCATATATCATGAAAAAATATTTAACTCTACTATAACACAGAAGGAATACAAGGAACCCAACATTTTCAGCCTACTAAATGATTAAGTACTGCAAATTTTATACCAGTGGAAATATACACAATTTTCTTTCCTTAAACTAAGGATGTGTGACAGGAGGTGAGGGGGTGACAAATAAAGCTAGTAATACACTACAATAAAATGCTCACCCCACACAATCCAGCCATCCCAAAATTTATCTCCTGCTCCTCACTTAATACAAACTTAGTCATTTCACCGGACAGACCTCCTCCCCCCCCAAAAAAATACAACAAAACAAAACAAGCCAATGTCTTACCTTCTGGACAGCTACTCCCAGGGTCCACAGAAGAACGCCGACTTTCTGGCGCTGCCTTGCTGTTGCCATCAACATCCACAGCAACAGCTCTGTCATAAGCCACAGTAGTGGCAGCATTGGCAGGGGCACTGGCAGCAGCATTATCTCTGGCATCAGTTCCCCCTTCATATCTCAAGAGATGCTGAGATGCAGATAAGCTTGGGGGATAACCTTTGTCTTCAGACTTCAGCTCAGGTTCCTGAGGCTGCTGTGGTTGTGACACAGGACGGTATGCCAAGGATATTGGGGAGTGTTTTTCAGGTTCAGGAGCTGTACGGGACTTGCTACCATCTCGCAGAACTGAGGCACGGACAGTAGAGTCCTGAATGGCTTCGGAAGAACTACGGTGATGCCTTTTTCGAGGTGATGCATCATAGTGAGATGGGGGTGGCGCCGAGGCTGGTAAGCGTTGCTCGTACGCTGGACGGTAATGGGGAGGGTGCATATACGGAGACATAACTGGGGAGTATGACGATGATGAGGTAGATGGATGATGCTGTTGGAGGAGCTGATCACCTGAGCCTCCTTCCAAGGTTTCCTTTGAACCACTGTTATTGTTGTTATTTAATTTGGCTTGTTTACGGCCTGTAGGTGAGTCCAGTTGGCTGTCCTGGCCCAATGAGCTGGTATGTTGCCCTTGCACCACTGCAAGCTTCTCATGTTCTATTGACAAGCCTTTCACCTAGTAAATACAAATAAATGTTGTTCATCATAAAACACTATGATACAACTCTTACGTTCTGTAATAACATACCACTGCTATATACTTATATTAAAACAATGGTGTATCATCTGCTGTGAAACCAAGAGCACTGTACATCAGCAGACTTACTATAAAGCTGTCAACATAACAACCTCCACAAAACATTTCACCACCATGATAAACTTGTGGGTAGAAGAAAAAAGTGCATATACTATGTAAACCAATAACATTGAGAGGAAGCTTTACATTACTGCAACCAGGCAAACTAATACTACAGTTAGAATAGCAAACAAATAGTACTTTTTACTGCATCCCCCAACATGGCAGCTTGCATGGAAGCAGTACTGCATACGAAAAGTGTATTTACCAGGAATTAAGTCTGTTTTTTCCCCTGCAGTTCAACTTAACTCTTGAAGGATCTCAAAGCACCAACCTCCAGAGTCTAAGAAGGCTTCACACCTTCTTAAAATATTTCTTAACACATGACAAAGCTGGTGCTAAAATATTAACAGTTTCTCCTCAAAAGCAGTCTTTCAGTCCCTGCAAAGGAACTGAACTGATGTACAATTTCTCTTGTTCCATTAATTCCCTAAATCACTGTCAGTGTTCCTTCAAAAAACATGGGCCCTGTAACATGGTGGTTACTCAACTGTACACCACACTATGACCTCAAGGTCATAAAAAATTCATGAACTGTGGAGGGATTTTTGTAACACCAGTTTGCTACCTGGCTCCTTATATTCCTACCTGATATAAATCATACCTCATCAAATAAAAATAGAAGTTTTTATACTTTATTCTGCCTAACACTGACACATCATTCAAAACTGTTCCACTCTTCTGTGGCTTATTCTTTTCCACAGTACTGTTCACACAGGACAATGTTTACAAAACTTATAATGAAATTTTTTTCCATAATATATTTTCTGCCCAAGTATTTCAAATGACCATTGCTTGTACAGATTAATACATTTCAAAAGCACACAAGACCATTCAACACCGGCAACTATTAAGCAGTGACCAAGACATCAATGACAATGACAGCCAGTGTTAGCTAAAATTCACACACACACACAAACACACACACTGAGTTCATATTTTTCTAGCTCAGGGACACAGTAAATCAAACTCTCTGCATTTCCTTATCTGTTACATGATTCCTCTATACTTTTAATTATTAGTAAATAGCTTCAACCCAGCCACTATACTGGCATCATCAATAACATTAAGACCATAAGCAATACTTAACCTGTTTAAAACCAGAAACAAAGTAACTGCATTACCTACATATCCATGCACATGGGTTCCCGAAACTTTCTTAACTCCTACCTGCAAGCATTCTGCAGCCTTCAGGAAACTTGGGAGGCTATCCTGAGAAACATGAACTTCTCCTTTGTACATGAATTCTAATAAGGCGGACATGTTAGATGACGATGTGCCATCCAAAATGACCAGCACACTTGGGCACAGTGGCGCTGTTTCAAACAAATCCTGGAAATGTTTGCTACATGCTGCCAAAATAACTCTGTGAGCCTTGAATGTTACACCTAGAAGGGAGAATTCAGAGGTATTACCACACACACAATTTATTATAAAACCAAAAAATTACTTAATACTACAAATGGACTTCACTCAATCACAGCAAACATAAGTTACCTTCACAAAATAATGTGACATCTGTTAAACTCTCTGATTTGAATAAATTGCCAAATGATGTTGCCAAATTGCTGCCAAAACTGTTCCACTTAAGACAAAACTGCTGCTGTGAATCCATTCCAGATGTTGAGTGGAATGTATTCGCTGTAAAAGTTAGATAAAAGTCATTGCAACTGTATGCTGTAAATGTCACAATAAACATGCCAACATCAAACATCACTTCCAAATAATAATAATAATAATAATAATAATAATAATACTGATAATTATTATGATGATAATAATAATAACAACAATGTGCTCAACTACTTTCATCTACAGAACCAATGCCATGTTCCCCTGTATTCAAACTGCCGGAATGTTAATGACTGCCTGCATTATTTATTCAGTCAAAATACACAAATTCCTTGTATATCTTAGCATGGTCAATACTTTAATAGTTACTTTATTTTACAACTGCAAGCTATGTAACTTTTTATAGGCATCTACCATCATGTGTCATGAATAACACGGGGAGGCCTTAGAACTATATTTAACGTAATGCAATAAATGCACTTATATATACGTATATACATGGAACTAGAATTCCACAATTCAATCTACAAAATAATATAAATATAATTCCACAATATAATGAGCAAAATAGAATGTAACCAACATAATACTCCACTAATTAAAACAAAAACCTACAAATAATTCGCACAAAGCACCGTTCAAGGTAAGCTCTGCGCCAAATCATTCGCGTGCAACCATCTTGACACGATTCATGCAACACCAATGTAACAATCCATGTCCGCTGTATGGAGACTCCCGCAAATTTTGCGAATGCGCCGTTAATTAGTATGCCTATGCCTTAAATTACATTTCATACGCTACTGCAATAATTGTATCATTGTTGTTTACATAAAGAGGGTTATAATAATACCTGAGATAGGTCCGTTTGCTATTTATAAATAACTTAATTTCTCTAACCCGTGCATAAAAAGAAATGTTGGTGTAGGCTACTGCCGGAAACAGTTGTGCATGTGTTATGAAAGTTCGTGCATACACTTCGCAAAATAACAACATAGCTGTAGAGCCATTTTATTGCTTTCTTAACATACTCTACAGCAGATGTTATTACATAAATGATAGCTATATGCATCTGTTCAACCTAAGGAAATCCATAATGTAAAAATAGGGCTTTAAAACGCCCAAATATGATTATACTTACGATGCTTGATACAGAAATTTTTCATACGTACTCTGGCGGACAAAACCCAAAACACAGTTTCGTCTCTAAGCCTCTTGAACAATTCTCTATCAGAAGCGGGTGCCGTTGGGAAGTGTTTGTGTAAATTAATTTATAAATAATTGACTGTGTATTTAACAAGATGATTAACATAGTGGCCAGATGTGGAAACTTAGCACCATATATTAAAGCAACGACACAGGCAGTTGCAGCGCAGATAAAGCCGCTGAGCCCTGCTGTTCCAGTAGCCGTGAAGTCAGTAGTTCCACCACCAGAAGAACTGCACACAAGTTTTTCTTTCAGTACTTCCTTGCCTTCTGGTCCAGTACGTGTGCTGTCTGGTCCAGGAGGTACATTCGTAATTTCTTCTACAAGTTAACATGCACGAATAGGCTTGGAAGATTTATTACCCTACATGTGTACTTTCAGCCGACGTTTACAAGTTTTTAGCCCAGAAAAGTACTTCATCCTTACACCTCTAATTTTATTGTTATCCCCAGCGCAATAAAATAACTTCGGAAGTTTTATTTTGAAACTGTAACCTAAAAGGAAATGTGGGCATTGTCACATTCAAGGAATTTAATATTCAGTTCATAATGTGTAGGTTTTTTTTTTATTAATTACATGATCCCTTTCTTTTCAGTGACAACACAAGTAAGGTTTTATCACACTGATATTCAGGTTCCAGATTTTTCTGCGTATAGAAGAAAAGATGTGAAAGATAATACTGCAGTCAGCAAAGAAAGTGAAGATTCCCGTAAATCTTTCACATATTTGATTGTTGGAGGTTTGTTGAATGAAATGTTTCATTTTAGCCTGAATGCTATCACACAGTGATTGCAAAATGTTTATCAATCACAGTGTGATATAAATGGTAGAGTTTTTTCTTCCTAATTATGTACAGTAAATTAGATATTAAGACATGGACAGTAATTATATTTGCTGGAATTTTATTGTAACTCTTTGGGGAAGTGCTTGATGAACAGTTAGCATACTCCTCTCTCTTGTCCTTTCAATGAGCACATAAATATAATCTGGATCAGGCATTGATGGCAAAGTGTTTTCATTTTTAAGGAAAACAGCAGTTACTATGCACAGATGCTTCTTACTTGGTGTTTGCTGTAATAGTCTTGTTACGCACCATTCATTTATTCCAGTTATTCCATCTCCAATACAGTATTCCAAACAATACAATGAAAATGAACTAAGGAGCCTTGCCAGTGTAGGACACAAGAAACTGGAGAAGTTTGAAGTTTTATCTCCATTAATGCTTGTGTGGCAACAGAATCCTTACTGTTTCATTAGCAGAGTTGTTTGTAGTTCCATACCACAAACTGTTTATGCATGTATCATTTATTCTGAGGGTGCATTTTGTCTTATTCCTTGCATGGAAATATACATCATATAACTAGTGCTTCATTATTATTATTATTATCGTCATCATATTATTATTATTCTTTTTCTATAGAAAATTTGTCACTAAATGAGTATGTGGTAAGGTGCTGCATGCTGTTGGGGTGTATATTTTCAGCAAGAGATATACCTGTAATAGATTAATACTAAATTGACAACTGGCCTCATGTTTGTCTAGGTGGAGCTGTTGTTGGAACATATGCAGCTAAAACCTTGGTGGGGGAGTTTGTAAGTTCAATGAGTGCATCTGCAGATGTTCTTGCACTAGCTAAGATTGAGGTCAAACTAGGTGACATACCAGAGGGCAAGAGTGTCACCTTCAAATGGCGTGGCAAGCCATTGTTTATCAGACACAGGTAAAGGTTTATGCCAAAACTCTCTGATCATTTCAGTATCTGTTTAATAAGCAGTTGATCTGTCTGGTGTACAACAGAGTAACATTATGCTGGAACTGTATTGCTGCAGGTAGACTCGCCTTTTTTTATACTGTCTTTCAGGCACATATATGTGTGAGGCAGAAACAGAAATACTCTGCTTACAGAATATAGGTCACCTGCAATTGACTTGTGATGTGTATATGTGAATGAAGATATAAAAGGAATTTGCAGCATATTACTTTCACCATAAGAGTAGAAACAAAGACAGGAAATAAATGTTGAACAAATCTGGATTACTTTAGCTTTGTATGAAAAGTAGCCATAAAGAACCTCCAAAAAGGGTCTGACATTTAGGCACTTAAACCAGCATGTGACTTTAAACTGGCAAGAAGCTGATATAGTTGGTATGCACAGCTGTGATTGCTCATTATTGTTGTTGAAGAAAAGGTTTGGATCATATCTTCTCCTCCAAGCACAAAGGGTCTGTTGGATGTCTCTGGACAACTGTGAGTGCTTGAATGTGTTGGAAGGCAGTCAAGAGAGTTGGGGAATTTAATGGTGCTTAAAGGAAATTTCTAAAGTGTGTTATTTTGATGCTGATACTTGTTAAAGCTAAGTAGTGTTGACAGTAGACAAATGAGTAGGGAGTATTGTTGGAGTTACACTGACAGGCTTAAAACCAAAGCAGTCATAAAAATCCTGTCCCAATGCCATTATATTCACCATAAATCCCACTTGGACTGGCCTGCAATTAAACGTAGCCCTCTGTGGTGTGGGGTGAGCTTAAAACCACCAGAACTGTGGCACAGCCTACTTAAAGAAAATGAGATGGAAAGTTATGTTAGTTAGATGTGAAAATTATCTAATTAGAGTACTCACAAAAACTGATTAATAAAAGTGAAACATATAGTGGCCATTAGAATTGTTCATCCAGTCATTGGTAATAAATGCAGTGGAAAAATGTGAACTGAGATAGGGGACATGTATATTGTGGGATAACTGGCATGTTTGAAAACACTTCGTCCATCAACTCACATTACTTGAAGCATTACCTTCATTTTAGTTCTCTGAACATGAGAAAGTCACATGAGCCTAAATCAGGCAAGTACAGTGGATCTCACAATAGGTATTTGTTTCTTGGCCAGAGTACTGCATAATCATTTCATACATTGGTCTCTATAACATGTACCACTAGTTTGCCATTTACATAAGTTTACTAATTTTATGTGTTAGATCTCATGGCTGCTGCTTTTGTTGTTATTCTGTAATTTAATTCTCACCCACAGAGGTACCTAAGCAACTTTTCCTATAGAAACCAACATGAAACATCTGAATTTTTGTATATTGCATTGTATTTTTTTCTGTTCCAAAGTGAAAACATGCTAACTGCTTTGACTAGGACAGGCACTAATAGAATTACAGTTCATGTAAAACTGTATGAAAATAGTATATCAAAATAATTATTAGAGGAGAGAGATGTTTGTAGATAGGAAACTAAAAGCTTGATGTGCAAGTCAGGAGTGTCTGTATATGGCAATTGTTTCATGATATTTGCTGTTATGAGGAACACAATAACAGATATTCCGTGTACTGTCCTACTGGAACATAACTCTGAATTATTGTTTAGAACACCATCAGAAATTCATTCAGAGAGAAATGTTGATCTGTCATCCCTTCGTCATCCTGAACACGATTCTGAAAGAGTGCAAGAAGACAAGTGGCTGGTGATCATTGGTGTGTGCACTCACCTTGGTTGTGTGCCAATTGCAAATGCAGGTACAGTTGACAATTGGACTTACTATTTCAGTTGTAAATTAATTTGGCATGTCCTGAGGAACATTTCAGTGAAATGTGTACATACATTGTTACCATTTCTTGAAATGTACTCATTTTACAATAACTGGTTTTATAGAAACAGCAAAATGTAATCCACGCAGGCTCTATGATAAAACTGACTAGTAATTACTGGGGTTATTACACTTATAATTCCATATAGAATGTATCCAACATATATCTCCTGTAGTTAAATCCCTATGTAGGCAAAATTATTGGGAATAGTCTATATCAATAAAGTAGTTACTAAATGGAGTATGACTGACTAACTTACTCACTCACTCCATGGAGCAGAGTCCATCTTGAGAAGCTACCTGGTTCTCAGATAAATGGAGTATAGTGGAATAGTGTATCAGATACTTATAAATTTCAAAAATGCTGTTGATTCAGAAGAAAGTAGTGTACAATATTTTCATTGAATTTGGTACATCCACAAAATTGGTTTTGCTGTTCAGAATGTATGTGCATAAGAAACATTTGTACAGTTTCACTTGCTTGTACAGAATTATCTGACAGAAGGAGATGCTTTATCACCATTGCTTTACAACATCAGTTTCAATGAGGATGTAATGGGATTGAGTGGGACATATCTTTTTGTCTGTGCAGATGATATAACTGATGTAAGGTAAAGTGTGGGAATGTTGGACACTAGTAAGGAGGTTGGTCTAGAAGCAAATGCAGAAAAAACCTAGTAAATGGTCATATCTTGTCACCAGAACACAGGATAAAATAATGTAAAGACAGATCATTCTGAAATGTGAAAATGTCTGCATCTTCATGAATGACATTAACAAATCAGAATTACATTCATGAAGAAAGTATAAGTATGGTAGATACCAAACTTGCTTGCTGCCTTGGAACTCACAGTCTTCTGTCTCTTATATTGAAAGATAAAAATTAAATTCTGCAGCATTTGAATTTTGCATGCTGTTTTTTTATGGGTATGAAATATGCCTTTCACCTTAGAGAAAAACTTCAGATTGAGGGTGTAAGTGTTAAGGTAATAAAATCAGGGAATGTGTGATATGCTGCACATGTGGAACATTCTTGGGGAAGTGAGAAATGCAGATACAGTTAGGGATATCTGAAGGGGAGAAGCTGCTTGTGATGCCTTGGCAGAGATGGGACAGTAAAAGTGGATGGCAAAGATTATGATGGTGTGAAATGGATAATATAACTTAGCTAAGCATGCAGCATAAAAATTGACTTCTGGCTTAATGAAAGGTAAGAAATTTAATGACTGGCTGAATGAAGATTGGCTTTCCAGGAAGGATTATTCTTCTTGGAGTAGTTAATGGACTGTGGAATTTAGTACGAAAAGGGCATCCACATTTATTGTGACATGTGGTAGTAGTTATAATGTTAGGTGACTTTTTATGTGCCTGGGGCTGGGTTGAGGAGAAGGCTTAATGAGCAGACCTGTCTAGAACACTGGCCTTTCATTAACCCTCAGATTATGGAGCATTAAAACTTCCAGCTTTTACTGTGCTGGGCACATCTTGTACCCATATTTCTAAATTATTTTGTTAATGTGTTTCTTTTTCAGAAATTGTTTCTTAGACCCAGTGCAAGACAAAAAAATTAATTTTATTCAAATTTTCAATTCCTCGTGCAGCTATATAGAATGAAATACCCACAGTTTTTGAGAACATGAAAATACAGTACAGAACAGAAATGTGAATAAATTTTGTCTATATTATGATTGCTACTTGCAATTGTTGTATGTTAATTGACTTGTCTTGAAGGAGTGGTCCTTGCACACCCATTCTGAGTGCTGACTACATTTCCATTCAGATTTTAAAATATATATATATATATATATAGCTTCCTTAAAAAACAATCTACTTGTCACATAATGATAATTTTGTGTCAAGGAGAACTTCAAGGAACAAACAGAAAAATTGGTAAAATTGTTGGTATGTAATACTGAGAACTATTTAAGAAAAGGCCAAGCATTAGTTCATTTTGTACCGAGTCAGTAATCCAAGGGTTCATCCCTCCCTTGAATCGTTGTGTTTATAGTGACCTTATAATTTATTTTGTTTTTTGCAGGTGATTTTGGTGGTTATTATTGCCCATGTCATGGTTCACATTATGATGCCTCTGGCCGTATTAGAAAAGGACCTGCACCTCTTAACCTTGAAGTTCCATATTATGAATTCCCAGGTGATGGAACCATAGTTGTTGGGTAATTACGAGTACCATTTAAATAATTGTCTAGCAGGCACAAGGTTTTTTTTTAAGTATGTAATGTTTCCATTTCCAACCAGCATGAGCATAATGTAGGACTATGTGGCTAACATCAGTTATGTAACATTTTTACCCAACATGCTGATGCAAGTGGAAAAAAAAAAAAAGAAACTTCCTGTAAATACATGTGTACTGTAAATTATGGAATTAAATATAGCATAATATGAGTTTATTTAGCAGATCTATAGAATTTGTCATTTCTGTTTGCAGTATTAATTTCTCACAATGTTGAAAGCTGTGTCTAAAATTGTTTTAAATGACAGTACTACTGCTGTAATAAACAGTGTAATAATTAATAAAGTATTTGCTAGTTACATTACAGTAAAATGGAATTACATAGAGTGTATTGCTAAATTCACAGTAAGAAAGACACAACTGTTGGAAGAACAATACTGTCATTAATGAAGTACAGTGTACATCCTTTCCATGTGTCATGTTTCAAGCATTTGAGTACCTATTTCTTTTATTTATTTATTTATTCTTTAAATGCAGTCATATAAAAACTTCAATTTTGATTTCATTTTATAGTCCTCTTTGGGCTTGTTTATAATTTGTCAGCAGTACAGACTGCCCATAACCTGACAAGAATAGGTGGTGCTGTACATTCACAGATGAGGAGTTTAAGCAGAACTCATAAAGCCTGTTCTCCTGTCAGATCTGTGGCCAGACTGGTTCATTATTGTTGCTACTGTTACTTTATTTTTATTTTGTGAAGAACATGCTTTGTCATTATACATTCTGTACATGTTATAGTAGTCAGACATAACCTCATAATTTTGTATTGTCAGCGCTTATCACTCTACACTTGAAAACAATATTTGATACACAATGTGTATGTATATTCATGATTTGTCTCTGTACCAAAGAGTACTTCAGATCAGTGGGCAGGACATTAACTGCTGCCTGTAGACACATGTGTAATACATATGCAGCACAAGCCATGCCCACAAATTGTGATACTCTTTCTTCAGTCAACTGTACACATTATCACCTCTTCTTTTTACTGCTTAAAAATTTGTTTTGCAGTTATCAGCACATTATCCTATAACTTTGTGCCCAAACACATGTTTCATTATCACCAACACTAAATTACAGTCTGGTATTTCTGCATTTTGTCCTGGACCTGACTTCTGAGAGTTTCACTTTCAACCCCTTGCAGGAACAAGAAATGCTTTGCTACTCATCATCATCAGTAATCTGTCAAATGACAGGTCTAAAGCCTCTTCCAAAACGATTCCTCCACACAGTACGATCTAGAGCTTCCTCCTTCAATTCACAGTATCCTCTACTGTCCTTAAGGTCATCCAGTAACTTCTTACGCCTTCTTCCTCATCTTCCTGTCACTTCTATCTGTCCCTTTATCTTTCCTTCAATAACCTGTTTTAGAAGGCAGTTTCTACGCAAGATGTGACCAATCCAGTTAGCCTTCCGTTTTCTTATTTCATGTAGGATATT
>Ga0131853_10014451_pt1 | contig 14473 bp, 13 predicted proteins | sample TergutLab28metaG_FD_92764 | JGI IMG/M metagenome (GOLD analysis project Ga0131853, IMG submission 92764) | Labiotermes labralis P1 segment gut microbial communities from Petit-Saut dam, French Guiana - Lab288 P1 (version 2) (version 2) | ecosystem: Host-associated > Arthropoda: Insects >... | reverse complement strand
GTCCTCCCTGTCGTATTTATTACGACAAACGGAATTTCAATGATATTATCGGCAGAACGCACCTTTGCCGCACCCTTGAATTCAATTGTAAAGCCATCCAAAATCGCAAATGCACCACGATGAACACTTGCAATATTTGTAACCGCCTTCGCTACCGGATTTGACGGAGCCACCGAAGCTGCCTTTGATATTAATTTTTTTAACATATCTGATGTTACCCTAACTCTCTATCCAAGTCAACTTGTTTTGCTTCTCAAAAACTCTTTAATCATCTTGTCGATAATCCACTAACCATAATGACATGAATCCCAAAGTCCGTGACAACATAACCAAGTTCCCCATATGAATGCATTTCTCCATTTGTATAATATGAATTAGGCATAAAAGCATTCCCAATTGAATTACTAGGGTTAAACTCCATACCAGGATATTGAATATTAGGCCCACCAAAAAGCCTTCTTGCAAGTCTATCAAATTCAGGCACCATTAATGAATCTCCAAGAGGTATCAAATACCCTTTCCAATCATCCGAATTACCAAACATTCCTGGGTCTGTGTTATATCGATTAATGTATTCCCAAAATGTATTTATTGCTTTTGTTCCCGACAAAGATCTAAGAACAATCGAGAGCTCCTCATAAACTCCACCGGTCCCCCAAAATGGTCGTTGTTCACCAGTATCCCTATTTGTCACCACAAGTGTCTTTGCCCATTCATACCTATGCTCAGATATCTCAGAAGAATCTGACACAAGATCAAAATGTTCATCAGAAAATCCAAACAAAATATGTTTCACATAAAATCCGTCAACATTAATATTAATAACCGTTTCCCGTGTTCCGCAACCAACTAAAAACATAATCGGTGTTACAACAATAAAAATCAGAGCAAAACAAATTAAAAACCTTTTCATACCTAAAGTATACCACATTCCTACAAGAAATTATGAACAAAAGCACGCAAGCGGTGTATTAAAGCCGAGATCCTAGTACAAATGATTGAAGTGATAATTCCTAGAGCATTAAAAATCTGCATAACCGTGAGATTATTTGATTCAAGCAATCCAAGCCTCCATTCCAAGACCCACAAACCTTACACATATTTGATTCTGGAGCTTCCTGGCGGGATCGAACCGCCGACCTCATCATTACGAGTGATGCGCACTGCCAACTGTGCTAAGGAAGCATTATAATATATCTTATCACAAAGTTTGCATATCTGTCAAAGAGTGATATACTAAAGTCATATCTAACGCTAAATCATAATAATTTAATAGTATAAAGAGGTACAACATGAAAATGCCAAAATACACATTTGATCAATGGATAATCATCATCGCCGCAGGCTTGTTTATGGTGGGTGCTGTGCTTATGATTGTTAATGTCTTCGGTGCCCAAACATGGGCATTATGGAGTGGCTTTGCATTCGCGATAATCGCATCCGCACTCGTCATCTGGGGATGGCTTGCACACAATCGCAAACAAAAATCAAACACCCAACAAACACCAACGGAACCCGCACAAGATTAATATCTCATATGCTATAATCAACCATGACAAATTTTCTAATCACAGGCCTTGGCAACCCCGAGGGCAAATACTTTCAAACATGGCACAACCTTGGCTTTTTGGCAATCGACCAACTCGCCCAAGATTTTAATCTTGAATTCAAAAAAAAAGGCAACTTATTATATGCAAGCATAACTCACTCCACAACAACTCACCTAATAAAACCACTAACCTACATGAACCGAAGTGGCGAGGCAACACTTGCCACAATCCGTAAATATAAAATTGCACCGCAAAATCTAATAATACTCGTTGACGATCTCTTTATTGACAAAGGCAACATCCGCATAGTCCGCGGCGGCTCTCACGCTGGTCACAACGGCATCAAGAGTATCAACGACCACCTCAAAAACCATTTTGCAAAACAAGAAATCAACTTCCCACCATTCAATTATATCAAAATCAAAATCGGCATCAAACCTGATAAACCACCTCACTGCACCGCAAACTATGTTCTTGACCGTTTTAAACCAAGTGACCTGCCTCTTGTCAACGAATCCCTTGACAAAGCCACCCAAGCAATGAAACTACTTCTTGCTGGCGAATCCCTCGAAACCATACAAGGCAAATTCAATTGCAAAAATAACTAAGCGTTCTTGTTCTACCCAAACTATGTTATAATACAAGTCATGCTAAAACAACTCACACAACTTGTCAAAAGTCCACAACTCACCACCCTCACCAAGGACCTTTTTAATATAACCGAAAACACAACCGTCTTTTTATCCGATTTCACAATTGCACCGCTTCTTGCAACCGCCCTCAAACCACCTTTTGTTTACATAACTTCAACACGCGAATCCACACTCGAAGCCAAAACAATATTCGAAAACTGTGGACTCAAAGCTATTGCCTGTTCAAACGTCCCCGACATGCCTATATATACCGAAAACCCGCAAATCCAAAATACCGAACTCACAAACGCCGTCAATCTATTTATGTCCGGTGCAAACGATGTTTTAATACTTCCCACAAGCACGCTTCTATGCTGTATTCCACAAGCAAATAAACAAAACCTAACCCTTAAACAGAATGACAAGATTAAAATAAAAGATTTAATTGAAACACTTGAAGATTTTGGCTTCACTCGCACACAAACAATAAGTACACCTGGCGATTATACAATTCGAGGCGACGTGGCGGATATATTCCCAGAAAATACAAAAAGCCCAATTCGTATAATGTTCTTTGACGATGTTGTGGAACAAATCAAAACAATAAACCTCCAAACATTTCTAAGTACAGGCAATCTGAATACCATACAAATATTTCCTATAACCGAACTGGCCAACATCTCGAATGAACGTGTACGACAAAAACTTGAATCGCTCAAGCCACTTGCAACAAATGACAATACTCGTACAATTTTGAACACACTTCTCACACGTGCGGAAAAGTTCGAAAACCTCACCTCCACAAGGTGGCTTCTGCCCTTTCTTGCCGACCTCAAGCCGACACTTGATGTGCTACTTAACCAACCCAAACCCAATCAAAGCGATAACCTCAAACTTGTCTTCGATCGCCCTCGTGACATCCTTGACACACTTCGTCTTGCCGAAAAACAAAACTCCGCCCGTCTTGCATCACTTCTCGAAAGTGGTCTTCTGCTGCCCGAACACGCACAACTTTTCACAGATATATCCACGGTAATAAAAGATTTGAACTGTGCACAAACTCTTTCACAATCTGAAACTATCATCAAAAAACCTGCAACTTATGTCGCCTTCCAAACTACAATATCAAACCACGACCTTTTCCGCACACCAAAAACTATTTCGTTAAATACACTTCCAACAACCAACTACTTTTCTGCAATCTCAATCCTTACACCCGACCTTATCCGCAATACCGAAACCCATAAAAAAACTGTACTCGTCTTCACAGGCACCTCACGTGCCCTTGAAAACTACCTCACTTCAAAAGGCGTCCCTTTCAATGTACTAACTCGTGAGGATTTCGAAAGATGCAACGAGAAATCGCACTCACCTTCAAGTACGATTTCTGCACAGGCAAAAGAACCTGATTATATCATTCAAAATCAAATCAATATAATCTACACACCACTCTCTGTTTCATTTGAACTTGCAGATGCTCGCACCGTAATCTATTCGGTGTCCCCTACGCCACAATCCGATCACGGCACTCTCGCACAAAATGTGTTTAATAATTCGATATCCAACTTTATGCTGCCATCAATTGGCGAGGTCGTTGTACACGAGAGCCACGGGCTTGGTCGCTACCTTGGTATCAAAAAACTCACACTTTCCGACGTTGAACGCGATTACATAGTGCTTCAATACGACGGTGGAAGTTTCGTCTATCTGCCACCCGAACAAACCAACTTGCTAAGCAATTATACCGGAGAACCAACACGACTTAATCGAATAGGGGGTAAAGACTTTGCAAGTGCAAAGCAACGGGTTCGGCGACGCCTAAAAGAACTCTCATTTAAACTGTCAAAACTCTACGCAAAACGAAACGCCGCCACGCCAAACCACTATGACGCAGACGAGAGTATCATGGATGAATTCGCCCGCAACTTCCCCCACCAATACACCCCCGACCAACTCCTTGCAATCAAAGACATCAAACACGATATGACAGGCTACAAAGAAAAAGAGACAACCGCCCACCCGTCATCCCAACCTAAAGATACAAGTATTCCAAACCCACAATATCATTATCGAACCAAAGTCATGGACAGATTAATCTGTGGCGACGTAGGCTTTGGCAAAACCGAAGTCTCTCTCCATGCCGTCCTTCGTGCCGTCGAGAGCGGTTACCAATGTGCCCTGCTGTGCCCAACAACAATCTTATCCGTCCAACACGCAAACACCGCTCGCAAGAGACTTGAACAATTCGGCGTACGCGTCGAGGTTCTCAACCGATTCCGCACCCCAAAAGAAACCGAAGAAATACTTCGCGACACCGCAAACGGCAAAATAGATCTTTTAATAGGCACACACAGAATTCTCTCACCAGACATCAAATTCAAAAACCTGTCACTCTTAATCCTTGACGAAGAACAACGTTTTGGTGTCGCACACAAAGAAAAAATCAAACAACTTAAAACCAACATTGATGTAATAACATTATCGGCAACACCAATCCCCCGAACACTCAACATGGCAATGATAGGTATCCGAGACATATCAAATATCTTGACCGCCCCAAAAAACAGAAACCCCGTTATAACATATGTCACCGAAGAATCCGACGCATTGCTTACCGATGCAATCATCCGCGAACACGCACGAGGTGGACAAACTTTAATCCTTTATAACAATGTCGAACGCATAGAACATTTTACCGCAAAACTTCACAAATTACTTAACAAATACTCGCCAAATATAACCACTCCCGACCCATACAAACCCCACATAAACATAGCCATTGCCCATGGACAAATGTCCTCAACTCGCCTAGAAAACACAATTGTCGCAACATATAATCGCGAAATAGATGTCTTGGTCGCATCCACAATCATCGAAAACGGCATAGATATTTCATCCGCAAACACATTGATTGTAATTGATGCAGACCGCCTTGGTGTTGCCCAAATGCATCAACTCCGTGGACGTGTTGGTCGCTCTACTACCCAGGCCTTTGCATACTTCACATTCAATTCAAACAAAGAACCAAGTGAAATTTCCAGACAACGCCTTCTTGCAATCCAATCACACTCTGGACATGGATCAGGCATGGATATTGCAATGCGAGATCTTAAACTAAGAGGTGCAGGCGATCTTCTAGGTGCAAAACAATCTGGACACATAGAACAAATCGGATTTGACATGTACTGTAAAATCCTTCGCCAGGTCGCAAAAGAAAACAAAATGATCAATAACTCGTCGCACACCACAACACCCGAATACAACCCCGATTCAAACACTGAAACAAATAACGCAAATCCCTTTGATTTACAACAAGACAATAACCCAGAACTACCCGACCCAGTTCTCGACATCTCACTTAATTCCTTCATCCCGCAAACCTATATCGAAAGCGAATCAGAAAGATTAAAAATTTACAGGGCAATAAGTGAAATCAACTCTCGCCAAGACTGTGACAAAATACTCATACATCTTGCAGACATCTACGGTAAACCACCAACCGAAGTCAAAAATATCGTCATCATCGGCTTAACACACTCGCTTGCAAAAAATAAATCAATCAAACACATCCGCCAAAATAAATCCGAGTGCCGCATTATTTTCCATTCAAACATCGACCAACATCAAACAATTAAAACAATAACAAAAACACTCCAAGACAAAAACTGTCAAACTCAAATAAACTTTCACCAAAAAGAAAACCTTCACCTCTCACTCAAAACCCCAACCCTAGGCAACCTCATCACATTTCTCGAGACGATATAACGGTGCATTAAAGCCGAGATCCTAGTACAAAAAATTTGACGATAATTCCTAGACCACAAAAAACGACCCTATGGTCGTTTTTGTATGATATTATCAAGCAACATAAGCAATAAATATTGTAACCACAATTAACAATATCACCGCAAATATAGTCACAAGTCCAATAATATTCAAACGCTTCATCAATGGACAATTACATCTATCCAAAAATGCCTTTAATGTTGGGGCCGCAAGCAACATGCAAAGTACATATGTTCCCGCAATTGAATTTGCCGACTCACTGTTATTTCTCCCAATAAGTATAAAGAAAGTAATAAAAAGCACCGCAGTCATCACCCCAACAAACGCAAGAACACATATGTTCAATAATTTGTGCTTGAACACCGAATTCTGCTCTGCTACAACTATATTCTTATCTGTATTCCTGCCAATATTTTTTTCCATACCTTTTTCTTCCATAAAAGTTCTCCTTTGGTAAAATCTTCTACCACATGTTGCTAAAGTTACGCCTGTTAATATTCACACCATTGCCTGACAAAGATTTAAACGTACCAAGAACCGCCGCCTCTGCGTCACTAAAATCACTGCGAGTAATATTTTCAAGAATTGAATCAAAGAAAGTCTGACCATTGTTGCTGTAACTTGTTTGTGTTGCAAAAAGAAAATTGTGATATGTTTGGTTCAATCTTGACTCATCATTTGAAAATATAAAGTCAGAAACAGGCCGTGTGTACATAATAATGTGTGCACCAAAATCGGTCCAAACAAGACCACTCATCGCACCAGGCGTTCCAATTGCATGACCACTTCTGGTTATTTCCTCGCCTGTCGTTGGTCTCCCTGTTGCAAAAGGTCCTTGGAAATTAAACAAACGTCTTGATTCTGCCGCAAACTCTGGCACCATTCGATTATTCACATCCTCACCAATCGGATTTCCATTTCTGTCAATTTCCCTAACATCAATACCCATCGTATATTCGAAATTCGCATTAAACATACCCGGGTCACTGTTAAATCTGTAAATCTGTGTTTGAAATGCCGCCTGCGGATTGTGACTTGCACGAACCACACGCTCAATTTCTAAAAGTGCCCTATTTGCCGAGAGTGGCTCGCCAACCTCACGCCCATTTACACGTTCGGTTACCGTTAATTGTGATCTCACAATTTCCGTCCTGCGAAGATGTTCTGCTTCGCTGAACGCCCCTCTTGCAAAATCTGCATTTATTTGACGGATCTCCTCTTGTTGAGCTTCTGTAAAACCAAGCAACACATGGCTAACCGTAAAATAATGGTTAACAATACTTTGTGGCACAAAACGAACATTCTCAATCTCGGTAATTACTCTTGCACCTATCTCTGCCGCTGTCTCTGCTCCACGCTCGAAACGACGAACCGCATCACGCGTTTCACGAATATACTGGTCACGTACTCTTGCAACCAAACCATTAACATATGATTCGGATGTCTCTATCGCACGATTTCTCCACACCGTCATCGGGCTTGTTCCATCTAAATTGCGTTCATTGTGCCTGTTTGCAAATAATTCGAAATATCCGGCCCCTGCACTCATCGTGCCCTGGGCATGCATATCTCTAAATCGTTGAACAAGTTGATTCCTTTCTTCTTCACCAAGCATACGAACAAGTTCACGCCTAACCGCCGCATCCATACGCTCCCGTTCATTCATGTCACGTTCATAAGCAAAAGTCAACCCTTGCTCGTTACCGCGAAGTGCCCTACCAATACGATTTCGTGTATCGCGCATAACATTAATCTCGTCTTGCACATGCAAACGTGGCTCAAAAGCGGTTTCAAGATACGCATCAATCGCTGCATGAATAACCTCTTGAACCGTTTGCTCACCGTCAAAGTCCGCCCTTGTCAAAACAGGCATATGTGCTGATTGTGTTTCAAATCTTGAAAGATTCAATTCAAAACGACGTTGTGTCCCCGCCCCAATTGTTCTTATAAAAGGATTATGTTCGGCCAAAACAGGATGCTCGGGTGCATCTGGGTCTGGTGCAGGAACATTTTGTTCAAGATTACTCTCTGTACGAACTTGATTTGAAATTTCACGAATGTTATTATTCATCGAATTAAATACATTGTGCAATGCCAAATTCAATTCATCAAGTGTCAATGCTTCTGTATAATTCCCATCAATATCGGTCAATATACCAAATCCATGTGAACCAAAAAACTGGGCATATCCATCGTCACCGACCGAAATGCGATCTTGCTTTGAAAGATAAACCATAATCTCTCTGTCAATAAGAAGACGAAGCGTCTCTTCAACCGCCTGACGCTGGGTCATACCTTGTTGCATAAATTGAAAGCCCCATGTTCCCCATGCATCATTTAACTGGCGTCTTGTAATACGAATACTGTTACCTACGCTTGCTACGGTCAAACTGTTGGCATGTGCAACATCACGTGCAAACAAAACACAACCTGTCAAAAACGCCCCAGAAAAAATCACTAGAACGGCAACTGCAATTAATCTTTTGAATTTCTTCATTCTATACTCCACATCCAAGTTATACCCAAGTATACCACATATTATAAACAAACCATTCTCAATTTACAAGTCCACATTTTCTATATTTAACAAAAACAAATCTACTTCTTTTTAACCGCCTTAACCATCCCAGGAATTCCAATTCAAAACATATTACGAGAACAAAAGCACGCATGCGGTGCGTTTCAGCCGAGATCCTAGTACGAACCACAGAGACGGCAAATCATAGATTGCCAAGCAATATATTAATCGCAAAAAAATTCAACTTGCCAACTTTTATCCTCATATTTTTATCAACAACCAAATCTTCTTTAATCACTACACCATTTTGATCTACACTCAAATCTCTTATTGCCCCACCAAAAAGTAATCGCTTAAGTTCCCCCCTAGACTTAAACTTCCCACTTCTCATTAACACATCTAAAAGCAATTCCTCTTTATAAAAAGTCGGTGCCCCACCGTCCACTGTGTTGCCAACTTGGATATTTATTACTTCAAAATCATCTTCACTTAATTCTTTTTTTGAAAACTTAGATTCAAACTTTGCACGCTCTGCCAACCCCACATCCAAACTCTTGCCCTCAATCGCAACAAAATATGTTGCAAGCTGCTTCTTCGCCTCCATAGGCTGACCCCGTACAAAAGACTCAAGCTCCTCTAACTCTTCTTCGTACAAATAGGCAAAACACTTGAAATACTGCACAATTAAATTGTCTGGCAAACTCATCAATTTGCCAAACTTGTCTTCTGGCTCGGCTATCAACGCAACATAGTTATTAAAACTCTTACTCATCTTACGCCCATCGCCTGACAACCCCTCTAAAATAGGATTAACTATAATCGTCTCCGGTTTCTGTCCATAAATACGTTGAACTTCACGACACTGTTGCAAATTCAACAACTGGTCAACTCCTCCAAGCTCTATCGTCGTATTCAACGCAACACTGTCAAGTCCCATTAATAACGCATAACCAACTTCCGCATACGTTACACTACCTGCTTCCATTCGCTTGCGAAAATCATCACGTTGCATAAGCGTTGCCAAATTCACTTGCTGGCCAAGTGCAAAAAAATCTGCCATGGAATACTTTGACAACCACTCGCTGTTCTTACGAAAAGTAAACTTTGACGTGTCGACAAACCTCGACACCTGCGAAACATATGTTTCATAATTCTTTGCAATCTGTTCATCGGTAATAACCGCCCTCTCACTCACACGCCCACTCGGATCACCAATCCTTGCGGTAAAATCACCTATAACCCAATCTACATGATGCCCTGTCTTTGCAAAGATATTTAAAACCATACTCGGACACAAATGCCCAATATGCAAATCTACACCCGTTGGATCAAAACCACACTTCACTCGTTGTTTAACCGACAAATCAACGCCTCCAAGTCCCGGCAAAATTGTCTTCGCCTTCACTCTCAACAAAGACTTCACTTTGTCAACGCTCAACACACTCCAATCTTCAAAAAACCTATTAAATAATATCTCATCAAATCGTTTTTCCATAACTACATTATACCATATTCCAAAACATAATTAATCTCCAAAGTCAAGACTCTAAATCACACATATCTCCCAACAAGGACTCAATCTTAATTTTCAAATAATATTCCTAATTCAACACAGACATAACCATATCAACAAGTCCCTGACGAGATTCACGAAGCCCCGCCCGTCGCATAATTGGCTCACCATCTTTAAAAAGAACAAAGCCAGGCACACCATGAAGATTATCCTCTCTGTTCGGATCAAATACACTGTATCCATGCCTAAGATCATCCCAAATTGGAACCATACCACTTGTGGTATTTGGGTGCATATCGGCGGTCATTACAATAAAATCTTGATGAGGATTATTTACAAGAGAACGTATATGTGGTTCTTGGCGTTGGCAAAAGGGACAATCATATCTATAGAAGTAAACAAGAACAGGAATTGCGTGACTTTGTTCAATTACATATTTATTGAATGTATCATAAGTTACATAGCTTTGCGTTTTCGTAGCAGAAGACGACGAACAACCTTGAAGTGCAAAAATCGGCACAAACACAAGTGCGATAATAAAACAAATAATTGCTGTTTTCCTAAGTCGATTAAATTTCATATTCCATTGTATAATAATCTTTATCGCTGTGCAAGTTTTTTCTATTACGAATCAAAGCAACCATTGCAAATAACACCATCAAAAGACCAGGGATACCAAGTATGAAACCAAATACCTTTAACCAAAGTATGTGATTAATGAAACCAAACGTTATTCCAAGTATCCCAAAAACAAGGTTGACAAGACCTATAACAAGATTTGTTATTGCACCTATACGCGTTCTGTTGCCGCCAAATACAAAGATGCCGCCAATTGGTATAAACATAGGACTAGTCTGTGCAGGTTCAATAAAATTTATGTATAGAAAATTTATGGCATTCCAAGTTCTAATTTGGTAATTAATATGATAATTAACTTTTATGTTTTGATTTGAAAGATATTAAAGTATAATTGGATTACATCAAGGAGTTAAATCATGAAACTAAGCAAAGTACCATTTAAAACAAGTAAAACACGCGGCAGTGACGAATTCAATTCGGTCGAAATACTATTTCAAACAGGCCAAATAAAAAGGCATTCGGCAGGTATATACGGGTTTGGTAATTTGATGACACGTGCAATGAATAAGACTATTGATCTTGTCAGATTTTATATGGACAAGTACGACGGTGTCGAAGTATCTTGTCCACTCGCCCAAGCCAAATCACTTTGGGTTGCAAGTGGGCGTTGGGATGACTATAAAAAGGCGGATACAACCTTTTATTGTAAAGGGCGTGACAGCGAATATTTTCTAAGTCCTACCGCAGAAGAAGCAATGACAGACTTGGTACGCGGACACATTCAAAGTTACAAGGACTTAAATTTTAATGTTTATCAAATCGGTAAAAAGTTTCGTGATGAAATTCGAGTCCGTGGTGGCTTGACAAGATCAAAAGAATTTATCATGAAAGATGCTTATTCGTTTAATGACACCAAAGAAAATTTGCAAATATCATACAATGCAATGAAAACATGTTATATGGAATTCTTCCGTGCAATTGGATTAAATGTTGTTCCTGTTATTGCGGTAAATGGTGGTTTTGGCGGAAGCATCTCAGAAGAAATCGTATGCTTTTCCGACCTTGGAAGTGACAAAGTGTTATTTGACGAATCAAGAGGAATTGCAATTAATGAAGAAGTACTAGATGATAAAGTTTCTTTAAAAGAATTTGAAAAGAACTACCAACAACTAGACATCTCCAGAATGCAGACGCATACCGCAATCGAGGTTGGTCATATCTTTCAACTTGACCAATTTTATTCAAAAAATATGGGATTGCGATTCACAACTAAAGAAGGCAAGCAAGATTATTGCTGGATGGGATGTTACGGACTTGGTGTAAGTCGTGCACTAAATGTTGCACTTGAACAAAACTGTGACCAAGATGGACTTGTATTTCCAATCGCAATTGCACCATATAAAATAGGAATCGTAAATTTAAACACAGATGAACAAATCTCAAAAGCAACCAAGTTATACCAATATTTCCAAGCACTTAATATAGACATCATGTGGGATGACAGAGACCTATCACTCGGAACAAAGATAAAGGATATGTTGTTAAATGGCATACCTTACATGGTGATTATCGGCAAAAATATCGAAAGCGATCAACTAGAGGTCGAAGTAAGAAAAACACGCGAAAAATTACTCCTAACAAAAGAAGAATTATCAAGCCTATTATCAAAATATTGACATCAGTATCTTGCATTTTACTTTTTCATACTCTAAATTCGATTCATGATTGAACAATATACGTACAACAAATCAAGTGCAACATTAAAACTACTAAAAGAATTAGAGTTTGCTATACTTTCTAATTCATTCGAATATGACTATATGTACCCACTAAGAACAATCATAAGATATTACGGCGTTTCAGACAGAACCGCCTCAAATGCAATAGGCATTCTCCAAGAACTCCAAGTTCTCGAACCTGTCAAAGGAAAAGGTTTACGTATTCACCCCGACTCTAAAACTTTTTTAATTCAACGACGCACAGAAATCTTTAAACACGAACTTATTAACTTACTCAAAGATACAACCTTACTTAATCTCACCCGCAACGACATTGACCAAATCATTGATCACTTTTTTAATTGATAAATGTATATGACTTTTCCCACAACATGATATAAACTAAGATAATGAAAAACAAAAATCTTTTAAAGTTTTTCAAAAGCCTCGGTAAAAAGTATAACGCAGATAAAGTGGTTATTTTTGGCTCCCAAGCACGCAAAGACGCAGGAAAACTAAGTGACTATGATGTTTGCTTTTTTGGGATAAAAGAAACAAGCTACTCCCAATTATTTGATGAAGTCGAATATGACGCACCTTCACTACTCAAAATTGACCTGGTTCACTGGGAAAATATCCCCCCCAAATTAAAAGACAATATCAAAAAAGAAGGAGTAATAATCTATGAAAGAAACTAAACTAGAAAACTTCATAAATGCAAACAAAAGACTGCAAGAAGGTGTCAAAAATTACAGCAATAACAAAGCCGACGATTTCGCAAGAGATGCACTTATACAACGTTTTGAATTCACATTTGAACTTGCATGGAAAACACTCGCCGAATACCTAATCGCAAACGGTGTGCTCATCACACAAAAAATGCCTCGCACAATTATTAAACTTGCATATCAATCAGGAATTCTAAAAGACGAAAAAGTTTGGCTAGATATCCTACAGAGCCGAAATCTCATGTCACATGTATATAACGAAGAAACCGCCAACCAAATCGCAAAATCCATCCACACATCCTTCGCAATCGAACTGAACCATCTTTCAAATCATTTATCAAAACTCTAACACGTTAAACACTATAAACACCTGCTTTGGTATTATTCAAAAATAAATCAAAATAAATGTTGACACACTTATATCATTATGTTATATTGGGTGACTTGTGTTTGGTCATGTGCCTCTCACAAGTGCGAAGATTGACAACTGCATACTGTGAAAGGATTAAATGAATCTTAATTTATTAAGATGAAATTAATTCTTCTAAAATCGAGAAAAATATCTAATTAAACTAGTTTTTAAAATTCTTTAAAATCTAGTCTAGTAATGTGTAATACGATTAACTTCATTATAGCAATATAATGAACTTCAATTTACGCTGAGAAACTTATTAACAGCAATGTTAATTTGGTTATTCTTAACAGTATGTAATTACCCGCAAAGATTTAACGGTTGCGTCTAGGTTAACACCGAGTAACTGTAATGAAAATCAGTCATGGGTAATAAACAAATTACAATTAAAACTCATAAGTAAGTAAAAACAATTATTTTTGTATATTAACGACGATAACTAACTTCTTGGCTCGACCAAGAGTTATTTATTAAGATCAAGCTACAAAGAGTATATAGTGGATTCCTTGGCAATTGGCGCCGATGAAAGACGTGGTAAGCTGCGATAAGCTACGGTAAGGTGCAAACAACCTATGACCCGTAGATTTCTGAATGAGGAAACTCGGCCTATGGAAACATAGGTCACTCTGCCCTGAATACATAGGGGTATGAGAGGGAACGCGCCGAACTGAAACATCTAAGTAAGCGCAGGAAAAGAAAGTAAAACAACGATTCCGTTAGTAGTGGCGAGCGAACGCGGAAAAGCCCAAACCGTCTGGGGTAACCCGGGCGGGGTTCGGACCACATAGTGGCATCAATAGAGAATAGACGAACAGTGTTGGAAAGCACGACAAAACAAGGTAACAGTCCTGTAGTCGAAATTCAAAGTTGGCCCGTGGTATCCAGAGTAGCACAGGACACGAGAAATCCGGTGTGAACAAGCGGGGTCCATCCCGTAAGGCTAAATACGACCAATTGACCGATAGCGAATAGTACCGTGAGGGAAAGGTGAAAAGAACCCCGGGAGGGGAGTGAAATAGAACATGAAACTGTATACT
>Ga0131853_10014450_pt1 | contig 14473 bp, 12 predicted proteins | sample TergutLab28metaG_FD_92764 | JGI IMG/M metagenome (GOLD analysis project Ga0131853, IMG submission 92764) | Labiotermes labralis P1 segment gut microbial communities from Petit-Saut dam, French Guiana - Lab288 P1 (version 2) (version 2) | ecosystem: Host-associated > Arthropoda: Insects >... | reverse complement strand
TTCGACGGTTGGCGGCAAGACGCCCCGAAGGTCCCGGGTCGTCCTCCGGGCATCAGTCGTCCGGGCATCAGTCGTCCGGAGGCTGGTACCGGTACCCCATGCCCGGCTCGGTGATCAGCCACCGGGGCCGGGCCGGGTCCGGCTCGAGCTTCCGGCGCAGCTGCGCCATGTAGAGCCGCAGGTTTCCGCCGGCGTTGTCGTACCCGGGGCCCCACACGGCCCGCAGCAGCTGGCGCTGGCTGAGCAGCTTTCCCGGGTTGAGCAGCAGGACCTCGATCAGGTGCCACTCGGTCGGGGTGAGCCGCACGGCCCCGTCGCCATTGTCCCTCGTGACCTGTTTCGCCGTGAGGTCGACGGTCAGGTCGCCCAGCCGGACCAGGGGAAGGCTGTCGGCCGGGCCGGTCCGCCGGGCCGTGGCCCGCATCCGGGCCAGCAGTTCCTCCACGCCGAACGGCTTGGTGACATAGTCGTCCGCGCCGGCGTCCAGGGCCGCGACCTTGCCGGCGCTGTCGGCCCGGCCGGACAGCACGATGATCGGGGCGGACGACCAGCCACGCAGGCCCGTGATGACCTCCATCCCGTCTCTGTCGGGCAGCCCGAGGTCGAGGATCACCAGGTCCGGAGGGTGCGCCGTCGCCGCCGCCAGGGCGTCGGCCGCGGTGGCGGCGGTATGCACCTCGTAACCCCGGGCCCGCAGGTTGATGCGGAGCGCGCGCAGGATCTGGGGCTCGTCATCGACGATCAGGACCCGGTTCACCGCTCCTCCGCCGCCGGCAGCGAGACCGCCATCGTCAGCCCTCCCCCCGGAGTGTCCTCGGCCGTGAGGGTACCGCCCATCGCGTCGGTCAGGCCCCGGGACAGAGCCAGGCCCAGGCCCACGCCGGTCGTGTTGTCGGTGTCCCCGAGCCGCTGGAACGGCACGAACATCTGCTCCCGGCCGGCCTCCGGGATACCGGGCCCCCGGTCGGTCACCCGGAGCTCGACCCGCCCGAGCAGGCCGCTGGCCGAGATCATCGGCGGCTGGCCGGCCGGAGAATAGCGCAGCGCGTTCTGCGTCAGGTTGACCACCACGCGCTCCAGAATGGCCGGGTCGGCCTGCACGGCGGGCAGGTCCTCCGGGATGTCCACGGCCACGTCGAGGCCGGGAGGCCCCAGGCTGGCCAGGGCGCTGGCCACGATCTCGTCCAGGCCCGACGGGCGGGGAAACAGGGACAGCGCCCCGGCCTGCAGGCGGCTCATGTCCAGCAGGTTCTCCACCAGGTGGGCGAGCCGGTCCAGTGACTCGTCCGCGGTGGCCAGGAGCTCCTCGGTGTCAGCCGCGTCCCAGTTCATGTCCGGGGTCCGCAGCGAGGTGACGGCCGCCTTGGCCGAGGCGAGCGGAGTCCGCAGGTCGTGGCTGACCGCGGCCAGCAGCGCGGTGCGCATCCGGTCCGCCTCCGCGATCGGCCGCGCCGCCCTCGCCTCGGCGGCCAGGCGCTGCTGGTCGAGCGCGACCCCCGCGTAGACGGCGAAGGCGCCCAGGACCTGCCGGTCGGCGGCCGGCAGCTTGTGTCCCGTCAGGGCGAGCGTCTGCGTGTCGGTGATCGCCACCTCGACGTCGGCGTCTTCCGGCCGGGCGGCCGGCCCCTCACCCGCGGCGGCGGCCGTGTGCCAGCCCGCCGTCGGTCCGCGTACCGTGCCGCCGTCGGCGGGCCGGCACTCCAGCAGGGCGACCGCTCGCATCCCGAACGCCTCCCGCGTCCGTTCGAGCACCGCCTCCACGCTTCCCTGGCCGCGCAGGATGCTGCCGGCCGTGGTGCGCAGCAGCTCGGACTCCGCGCTCGCCCGGGCCGCCTGCCTGGTCCGGCGGGTCGCGAGGCCGACCACCCAGCTCACGATCAGCCCGACGCCGACGAATACGCCGAGGGCGAGCACGTTGTTCGCCTCCGAGATGGTGAACCGGTGAATCGGGGGCGCGAAGTAGTAGTTCAGCAGCAGCGACGCGGCGACCGCCTCCAGCAGCGCGGGCACGAACCCGCCGGTCAGCGCTACCGCGATAACCGCGAGCAGGTAGGCCAGCACATCGGACGTCAAGTTGAGGCCGGAACGCCCGTGGGCCAGCGCCACCGTCAGGGCCGGGGCGAGCAGCGCCGCCAGCAGGTAGCCGGCCAGTTGCCGGCGGGTCGTGATCCCGGCGCGGTACCGGGGGAGCAGCCCCCAGCGGCGGCTGGCGGCCTCGGGATGCGACACGATATGCACGTCGATCGAGCCGGAGTCCCGGATCGTGCGGCTGCCGATGCCGGGTCCGGTGAGCGCGGCCAGCAGCCAGCCCCGGCGGCTGGCCCCGAGCACCAGCTGGGTGGCGTTCTCGGCCCGGGCGAAGGCGAGCAGGGCTTCGGAGATGTTGTCCCCGACCACCTGGTGGTAGCTGCCGCCGAGCTCCTCGACGAGGCGGCGCTGGCGGGCGAGGCTGCCCGGGTCCGAGCCGGTGAGCCCGTCCGACTTCACGACGTGCGCCGCCAGCAAGTCGGCGCCCCGGGCCCGGTCGGCGATCCGGCCCGCCCGGCGGATCAGCGTGTCTCCCTCGGGACCGCCGGTGAGCGCGACCACTACCCGTTCCCGGGCCTCCCAGGTCTTCTTGATGTCATGGTCGGAGCGGTAGCGCCGCAGCCGCTCGTCAACCTTGTCGGCCAGCCAGAGCAGCGCCAGTTCGCGCAGCGCGGTCAGGTTCCCGGTGCGGAAGTAGTTGGTGAGCGCCGCGTCGATCTTCTCGGGCGGGTAGACGTTGCCGTGGGCCATCCGGCGGCGCAGCGCCTCGGCGGTCATGTCGACCAGCTCAACCTGGTCGGCGGCGCGCACGACCGCGTCCGGCACGGTCTCCCGCTGCGGCACGCCGGTGATCTGCTCGACGACGTCGTTGAGGGACTCCAGGTGCTGGATGTTGACGGCGGAGATGACGTCGATCCCCGACTCCAGCAGTTCCTCGACGTCCTGCCAGCGCTTGGAGTTGCGGGAACCCGGCACGTTGGTATGCGCGAGCTCGTCCACCAGCGCGATCTGGGGCCGGCGGCGCAGCACCGCGTCGACGTCCATCTCCTCGAACGTGGTGTCCCGGTACGGAAGGACGAGCCGGGGAACGGCCTCCAGCCCGTCGAGCAAGGCCGACGTGTGCTTGCGCCCGTGGTCCTCGGCGAAAGCGATGACGACGTCCGCGCCCCGCTCGGACCGCCGGTGCCCCTCGCTGAGCATGGCGTAGGTCTTGCCGACTCCGGCGGCCGCGCCGAGGTAGATGCGCAGTCGACCGCGTGGATGCCCGCTCATGGCTTCATACTGCCGCAGGGACAGGAGCCGGCGCCCTGTCCCTAACGCGGTCCATGCACGGGTCAGTAGGCGCTGGGCGCCGACGGGCGGCGCCAGATGGCGATGACGGACAGCAGCCCGACCAGCCAGATGGCGACGTCGAGGACCTTTCCGGCGGCGAATCCCGGACCCCAGATCGTGCCCAGCTTCGCCGCCGTGTAGATCACGAAGAGCGTGGTCCCGGCCGCTCGCGGAGGCCGTCCCCGGCGGGCCGCCCGGGCCAGGGCCAGCCACAGGATGACCCCGATGATGTCGGTGACGATCACCGCGCCGGCCGCGGCGTTCGCCCCCTCGGTCAGGGTCTGACCCGAAACGCCAGGGAACGCGGACACGAACGAGTTCTTCAGCGCCCCGACGTCGGCCAGCCCCACGACCATGTTGACCAGGGACAGCAGTGCGCCGATGCGCATCAGCGTCGCCGCGCCCCGCCAGGACGGCCGCTGCGGGTATCCCGGGGCCGGGGCCGCCGGGCGGCCGGGCGGCGGATACGCCGCCGGAGGACGCGAGGGCGGGGGCGGGACCACGGGCCGGGCCGGAACCGGCGGAGCGGGCCGGGCCCCCCTGGCCGGCCTGGACGGTGCGGGCTTCGGCGCCGGAGGGGGTTCGGTCACCCCGGCGCCGGGCATCGCCCGGGTGGAGCCGGCGCCCGGCAGTTCCGGCTGGGAAGTCCGGATGATCTCGCCGATGTCGGAAGGCCAGTACGAGGTGAGCGCCGCGCCCGCGCCGCCGACGTCGGCGGTCCTCGGGATCGAGGCGGCCAGGGCCTTCAGGTCCGGACGCTTCGAGGGCTGGGTGGCCATGCACGAGGAGATGAAGCCGCGCAGCCGCTCCGGGACGCCCTCGAGGTCGGCCTGGCCGCGGACGACCCGGTACAGGACGGCCGCGGCGCTGCCGCCGCCGAACGGAGCCCGCCCGGTCGCGGCGTAGGCCAGCAGGGCACCGAGCGAGAACACATCGCTGGGGCGCCCCGACGGGTCGCCCTCCGCCTGCTCGGGGGACATGTAGCCGGGGGTGCCGACCACGACCCCGGTCGCGGTCAGCGCCGTCCCGTCCAGTGCCCGGGAGATGCCGAAGTCGATCAGGTGCGGCCCGTCCGCCGCGAGCAGCACGTTGGCCGGCTTGATGTCGCGATGCACGAGACCGGACGAATGCACCGCTCCCAGCGCCTCGCTCAGGCCCGCCGCGAGCCGCCACACGGCCTGCTCCGACAGCGGGCCGTGCTTGCTGACGACGTCGGCCAGTGACGGGCCGGGCACGAACGCGGTCGCGAACCACGGCGGATCGTCGTCCAGGCCGGCCGCCACGACCGGCGCGGTATACACCCCGCTGACCGACTTGGCGGACTCCACTTCCCGGGCGAACCGGCGCCGGAACTGGGGATCGTCGGCGAGTTCTTCCCGGACGACCTTGATCGCCACCGCTCGTCCGGCGGGGGAATGGCCCAGGTAAACCCGTCCCATGCCGCCGGACCCCAGCCGGGCGCGCAGCTGAAACTCCCCGACGGCACGCGGGTCGCGGGGGGAAAGTGGATCCACTAATCTGCCTCGCTCGCGTCCTTTTGTTTGCCCTCGCACCCTATACGCCAGCGCGGACATTTCCCGGCTTATAGTGCCGCTCCCGCCGTGGGTTCCTAACGCACCCCGTGCTGCATACGCGACATGCGCCACCGCGGCGGCCACAGTCCGTGCCCCAGTTCGTCCATCAGCTCCGATGGCGGAACCATCACTACCGGGCACCGGGCGTGGGCCAGCAGGTGGCGCGCGGCCGACTTGTGGACCGCCCGCCCGATCGGCGACCGCAGTCCCGTGCCGATGACCAGGAGGTCTCCCGGCTGGCTGGCGATCCAGGCGAGCACCGGCCCGGCCTCGCCGCGCACCACCAGCAACTCCACGCGCAGATCCGGCGGGATTCCGCCGAGCCCCTCGTCGAAGGCCGCGTCCAGGTGCTCCCGGGCCGCGTCGCGCCATATCCGGCGCAGGTACGGCGACGGGTGCCGCCGCTCAGCGAGGTCGCCGCCCGGCGGGACCCACGCGTTCACCGCGGCCAGGGGGACGGACCGCCCCCGGGCCTCACCCGCCGCGTACCGCAGCGCCTGCAGGCTGCCGAGTGATCCGTGGACGCCTACCACGATCCGACGCACCGCAGCCACGACGCATCGCCTCCCGACCACAACGCCGCCGTCTGGTTAGTCCCATACAACCGCGAGTCCGGCTCGGTGTGGAGATCTCTAACGAAAGCCTGATAAGAACGGCCCCAATCATTAGCCCGAACGGATGCTCGTTTCCCTGGCGCACCGTCTTCCCCGGCAGCTACGCCCCGCGCACCGCGACGACACCGGTGAGAGCGGAGACATACGCGCTGCCGTCGGCCAGTGACAGCGAGGAGAAGTGCGGCAGCGCCTCGCCGAGTCCGAGCTCGTGCCGGATCGTGCCGGTACGCGGGTCCAGTTCGTACAGCACCCCGGAGCCGGAGGCGTAGGACGTCACCCAGACGGCGCCGCCGCCGAGGACGGGCGACCCGTCAGCGGCGGCCGGGCCGCGCCACAGCAGCCGGATCCTCCGGGTCGCCGCGTCGACTGAGACCGCGGCGGTCCCGCCGGCCTGGCACGGCTCGTAGACCGTGGAACCGCTGACGGCCGCCGCGCCGTAGGCCGGGCAGATGCCCAGCTGAGCGAGCTGGCCTCCGATGCCGCCCGGACGCCGCGTGTCCAGCAGGTAGCCGGTACCGCGCTTGCCGACGATGAGAGCCGAGTTTCCGGGCGTGAGCGCGGGCTGGGTGGAGCCGAGGTCCTGGTCGCCCGCGTTGTCGTCCGCCCAGGTGGACGGGGAGAAGAACGCGGCCCGCCGCAGTGCCGGACTCAGTTCGCTCACGGAGTCGCTGCCGTCGTACGGCGGGCTCTCCGCCGCGCCGTTACCCGCCGAGATCCACAGGTTTCCGCCCGCCCCGGTGACCGGCCCGGCGGTGGCCCAGACCGCGCCCTCGCGGGCGGTCGGCGTGAAGAAGGTGACCTGGGCTCCGCGGCCGGAGGCCGGGAGCCCGGCGACGGCGCCGACGTAGGCGCCGCAGTCTCCGGTCAGCCCGCCGAACGCCGCGTACACGCGCCCGCCGCCGATCGTCAGCCCGGGCCGCTGCTGGTCCCAGGCGGGATCGTTGCGGCTGGTCGCCAGGTCGAACGCGCGGCGCACCCTGACGGCGCCATCGCGGTCAGACAGGCCGAACAGGGTGAAGCGGTACCCGGTGGTCTCCGCCACGGCATAGACGAGGCGAGTGGCCTGGTCGTAGACGGGGGTGCCGGTGATACCGAGCGGGAAGATGTCGCCGCAGCCGTGCAACGCGTTCCGCGGCACCGGGGTACCGAGGTGTTTCCGCCAGACGACCCGGCCGGTGGAGGAGTTCAGCGCGTAGACGCTGTCGTTCTCGGTGGCGGCGATGACATCTCCGCCCACCACGAGCGGCTGCCCGTAGACCGCGCCGTCCAGGCGCGCCCGCCACTGGATGCCGGGCTTCCCGGCGCGGGGCAGGCCCGGTGCGGCCCCGGTTCTCGCCGCGTTCTGCCCGAACGTCGGCCATTCCGTCCTGCCGCCTGTCGCCCCCGTCCTGCCGCCTGTCGCCGCCGGACTGGCCGGTGCCGCGGGGGAGGGCGAGCCGCTGGCCGTCGCGCTGCCCGCCGCCGGGCGGGCGGGCGCGCTGGCGGCGGCGCCGTCGCACGCCGCGGCGCAGCACGCGACCGCGGCCAGCAGCGCCGCCGGTATGAGCGTCCTCACGCTCCTCACGGTTCTTCTGCCTCAGCGATGAATGGCATCATAGATGTCGATATGGGATCACAAAAGTTGTTTCCAGCCGGCGACCACAGCGCCGGCCGCGCCGCTTCATATATCGCGATCGGCGACAGTTTCACCGAGGGCATGAACGACGCCGTCCCCGGCGGCGGCTTCCGCGGCTGGGCGGACCGCCTGGCCGTGATCATGGCGGGTGAGTACCCGCACCTGAGGTACGCGAACCTCGCGATCCGCGGCAAGCTGCTGCGGCAGATCGTCGACGAGCAGGTGCCGGCGGCGCTGGAACTGCTCGCGTTCAGCGAGGGACCGGGCCTGGTGAGCCTGGCCGGCGGCGGCAACGACATCCTGCGCCCCGGCTCCGACCCGGACGTCCTGGCCGAGATCTTCGACTCGGCGGTGGTCCGGCTGCGCGAGTCCGGCTGCCAGGTGATGATGTTCACCGGCTTCGACCCGAAGGCGTTTCCGGTCATGCGGCTGCTGCGGGGGAAGATCGCCGCCTACAACATGCACCTGCGGGCGATCGCCGACGACCGGGACTGCCGGCTGGTCGACCTGTGGTCGATGCGGTACCTGCACCGGCCCGGGGCCTGGAGTTCGGACCGGCTGCACCTGGGGCCGGACGCCCACCAGAAGGTCGCGCTCCGGGCGGCCGAGGTTCTCGGGATCCCCGTCTCGGGGGACTGGCGGGACGTCTCCGCGGTCGCCCCGGAGCCCGTCTCCGGTCTCACCCGGGCCGCCTGGCTGACCGCCCGCCGCGAGGACTACCAGTGGGCGAGGGAGTACTTCGTCCCGTGGGTCAACCGCCGGCTACACGGGACGTCATCGGGAGACGATGTATCCGCGAAACGTCCGGTACTCCAAGCCCTAGAAGCAGGATCAGGCCGGCTATAACGGGCAGCCACCAGAGCCAGACGCCGCGCCAGGGTCCCTGGGCCAGGCCGGTGACCGCGGCGGTCACGGCCGAGGCCCAGATCAGCCGCCGCGCCGACAGCGCGGCGGCCGGGATCAGCGCCAGCGCCAGGGGCGGCCACAGGTAGTACGGCACCATCACCGGCTCGAAGAACGAGCGCAGCGCGAGCGCGAGCGCCATCCACCACAGGAGTTCGGCCAGCGGGAGGTCCCCGTCCCGGGGCCAGCGCCAGCGGCGGTGCAGAGCCAGCCCGCAGGCACAGGCCACCACCACCGCCGTGAGGCGGAACGGGCCGGCCGCCACGTTCCCCCCGGCCATGTGCGCGGCCAGCGAGGTCCACGGCGTCGGGTGGTTGATGACCGGAGAGTCGGGCTGGCTGGTCACCGCCGACCACGCCGCGGACGGGTTCGCGGCCAGCGCCGCGGCGAAACCGGCCACGGACGGCAGCGCGGCCCGGGTGAGGAACGCTGGCACCCGCCGCCAGGGCAGGACGGCCGCCAGCACCGGAACCGCCAGCAGCACCAGGGGCTGCACGCAGACGGCCGCCCCGGTCAGCCATCCGGCCGCGGGCACGCGCCGGCCGTGCGCCGCCAGCGCCGCGTACATCAGCAGCCCGGTCGCGACCGCGTCCTCCGGGTGCCCCCACCGGCCCGCCACGTTCCACAGCGCGACCCCGCCCGCCAGCGCCAGCAGCGCCCGGCGCCCCCGGGAAACATCCAGCCGCTCGGCCAGCGCGTCGGCGGCGAACAGCGCGACGCAGGAGATCGCGACCTCGTACGGGCCGGCCGCCAGCCATACCCCGGGATGCGGGTTGTGGGCTCCCGGAATCGCCAGCGACATCCCGCTCAGGGCGATGACCGCGGCCACGGGCAGCAGGATCACGGCCGTTCCGGGCAGTGACACCAGGCCGGTCGGCTGGGTGTAGAGGCCGGCGACGTCCAGGTGCGCGAGCCGGACCGCGGCCAGGAGAGTGCCCCAGTAGTCCTGGGGAAGCGCCCACTGCGACCGGCCGACGATGCCGGGACCGAGGGTAGAGGTACCCATCGTGACCGCCATGAGCAGGCCCGAAGCGATCAGGGGAAACACGCGCCGCGCCATCTGCGTCCCTCTCGCCGCCACCAAACCGCGTGTTATGTTACAAGTCGCCCGCTACCAGTTCATCCATGCTGGTAGCGGGCGGTAACCATCGCAAGATGGAAAATGCGGCGAAGGCCGCGCGGCGCGATCCGCGACACGGGGGGTCAGGCGCGTAGGTCAGTGGTCCCTCGTCCGGGCCCGGGCGTAACCTCGCAGGCATGAGCGAACCACCGCTGTCCGTCCGGCGGGCCGTCCAGGCGATGAAGGCCGGGATGGTGGCGAGCTTGGCCGGGATCGCGGTGAACCTGACGTCCGCGAACTCCGTCCGGCCCATGATCGCGAAACTGGAGCCGAACGCCTCGCCCGCTCAGGTGACGGCGGATCAGCGGGTGTTCTTCGGGGAGCTCATCGCGGCCGGGCTGCTTGAGGCGGCGCTGTGGCTGTGGATGGCGCAGTCCTGCCGGGAGGGGAAGGGCTGGGCCCGGACCCTGTCGACGGTGGTGTTCGCCATCTACACGGTCTGGACCGTCGCCACGGTGGCCGGAGGGGCGAGCGGCATAGACCTGATCTACAGCGTCCTCGTGTGGCTGATCGGCCTGGCCGCGGTCCGGTTCCTGTGGCAGGGATCTTCCAGCGAGTACTTCCGGAAAAGCGCCCGCTGAAAGACCCCCGGTCGCGGGTCAGGAACGCGCCGTCGAGTCCCAGGTGATGACCCGGGCGGGACGGATGGTCACGACGACCCGCTTGTCGCCGGGCTTGTCCATGTTCCGCAGGTCGGCGCCGTACTTCGCGCCTACCTTGTCGGCGAACTCGTAGTTGTCGTCCGGCTCGATCTCCGCGTCGCCGCGCAGTTCGATGTACCGGGACGGCGGGTTGCCGGTGATGATGAGACTGCACTTGGGGTTGGCGATCAGATTCTTCGTCTTCTGGCGCGACGTGTTCAGCGACAGCTTCACGGTGTCGCCCTCGGCCAGGAACCAGAGCGCGGACAACTGCGGCCGTCCGCTCGGCCCGATGGTGCCGAGGACGCCCACCTGGGTGTCGAGCAGGTCGCGGTGCGAGTCAGGAATCGTCATGGTCGTAACCCTACGCCGCGCGGACGGCACGGCCCGGGAAAGCGGTCGCGACGAGGTTTTCGTCGCGGACGACGAACGAGCCGTTGACCAGGACGTGCCGGATGCCCGCCGACGGCCGGGTGCTGGCGGTGTAGGTGGCCTGGTCGGAGATCGTCTCCGGGTCGAGCACGGTGATGTCCGCGTCGGCGCCGACGGCGAGCCGGCCCTTGCGGCGCATGGCGGGCACGTGCTCCTCCAGCAGCCGGGCCGGGCGCAGGCTGCAGCGGGCCAGCGCGTCGGCCAGGCTGAGCCGCCCGCCGTCCCGGGTCAGCATGCGCACCGCGCGGGAGAACGTGCCCGCGGTCCGGGGATGGGTGAACGCCCCCGGCGGCAGCGGCCAGGCGTCCGGGGTTTCCGGCCCGGCGTCCGCGCTCTTCGGCCCGGTACCCGCGAGCCAGGTGAGCGGCATCGCGTCGCTGGCCACGACCGCGCCCGGAAACAGCAGGTACCGCAGGAGCAGGGCCCGGTCGCCCGCGTCGGAGTCGTCCAGGTGCCGGATGATCACCAGTCCGCCCGGGTCGGCGGCGCGCAGTTCCTGCAGGCGGGTGATATCGCTGACCTGCTCGCCCGTGGGGGCGTAGATCAGGTCGGACGGTTCCAGGCCCCGCTCGCCGAGCCGTTCCGGAGCCAGGAAGGCGGCGCCGATCCCGGTCATCCCGGCACCGTACGGATACGCCTCCGTGGTGACCCGGGCCCCTTCGCCCTGGGCCCTTTCCACCAGTCCCAGCACCCGGTCGGCGTGCCGGAGGGTCGTGCTGTTGACATGGCAGTAGTGCATGTGGGCGCCGGTCTCGCCGGCCGCGCGGACGATCTCCTCGGCACCGTCGATGAGCGTCTCGGGCCGGAATTCCGCCAGGTCCCGGGAGTGCGTGTACGTCGGGACCCCGGACCGCGCCGCCAGCGCGGCGATCTCCAGGTACTCCCCGGGGTCGGCCGCCGGGGCGTACCCCGCCAGGATCCCGATGCCGAGCGCCCCGTCAGCGAGGTCGGTCTCCAGGCGCGAGAGGATCCGGTCCCGTTCGGCCCGGCTGGCGGCCCGCTGCCACCCGGGCTCCGCGGAGTGCCGGAAGAACGTCCGCACCGACCCGTCCAGCGGGGCCCCGGTGAGCACGGACATCCGGGCCATCGCCCACGACGCGGAGAACCCGTAGTTGACCGGCCGGCCCTGCCGGGCCGCGGCCGCGTAGGCATCGGCGGCCGGGGTGACGCCGGACTCGAGTTCCAGCGCGGTGGTGACGCCGTCCAGCGCCTGGAGCCGCAGCGAGCCGGTGTCGTAGGAGTGGCTGTGGATGTCGACGAACCCGGCGGTCACGACCTGACCGCGGGCGTCGGCCTCCTGCCGGCCGGGCTCCAGGCCGGTGCCGATCGCGGCGATCCGGCCGCCGTCGATCGCGACGTCCCGGACGGCGTCGAGGCCCGATTCGGGGTCGATGACCCGCCCGCCGCGCAGTACAGCATCCCACTGGGTCAATCCCGGCCTCCTGAATAGCGGTGAAGGAGCCTCCATGGTCCCCCGATAGGGTGGGGATAGCCAACGAGAATCGTTCCCGTCGCCGGGGAGGACGCGCATGAAGGTCGGCCTGCACATCTCGGACTTCACCTGGGACGGCGGCGCCGCCCAGCTAGCGCCCAGGCTCGCGGATATCGCCCAGCGCGCCGAGCGGGGCGGCGTGGACCGCATCAGCGTCATGGACCACGTCTGGCAGATCGGCCATATCGGCCCGCCGGAGCACGAGATGCTCGAGGCGTACACCGCGCTCGGCTGGCTGGCCGCCAAGACCGAGCGGGTCAAGCTGCTCACCGTGGTGACCGCGGTCGTCTACCGCGAGCCCGGCCTGCTGGCCAAGGCGATCACCACCCTGGACGTGCTGTCCGGCGGCCGGGCGATCCTCGGTCTCGGCGCCGCCTGGAACGAGGACGAATCCCGGGGACTCGGCCTGTTCTTCCCGCCGCTGAAGGAACGGTTCGAGCGCCTGGAGGAAGCGCTGCAGATCGTGAAGCAGATGTGGTCGGACTCGGAGAAGCCGTACGAGGGCAAGCACTACCAGCTGGCTCGCACGCTGAACTCGCCGCAGGCGCTGTCCAGCCCGCACCCGCCCATCCTCATCGGCGGAAGCGGCGAGAAGAAGACGCTGCGGCTGGTGGCCCAGTACGCGGACTCGTGCAACATCTTCGCGCACGACCCGGCCGAGGCCGCCCGCAAGCTCGACGTCCTGCGCCAGCGCTGCTCCGAAGTCGGCCGGGACTACGACGAGATCGAGAAGACCGCCCAGGTCCGCTTCGACCTCGGTGCGAACGGTGAGAACGTGAACCAGACGGTGGAGCACCTGCACGCGCTGGCCGAGGCCGGCTTCTCCCAGGCTCACGGCACCCTGCTCCACGTCAGCGAGCCCGGCCACCTCGACCGTCTCGCCTCCGACGTCATCCCCGCCGCCGCCAAGTTCTGACGGCCCGTCCCGGCCCGGGTCGGCCCGGCGGTTCCGGCGGGGCCCGGCGGTTCCGGCGGTTCCGGCGGCTTGGTTCAGGTGACTCGTTCGGCCCTGGAGGCCAGGCCATCCAGGGCGGCCCACCCGTCTCGCTGGTCCCAACAGCCTCGCCCGTTCCAAGATCGAACTAATGAGTGGATTTACTGCACTCCCAGTACGCCCGATTGACTCATTACGTGCGCGAAACTCACACGTAAAGGGCGCAGGGGAACCGCGGGCGCTGGCTCGCAGTTGGCCGGAGTATCAGTCTCGCAAGGGCATCTCGGAGATCGCCCGGATCGGCGAGGCCAAGCCGGTTGACGGCCGGCCGGGCCTGCGGTCGTGGTCGGGACTGGGCGTACCCCGGGCGCCGCAGTGGAGCTTCCGGCGTGGCGTCCCGGCTCGACCCTGGCCTGTGAGTATACGGAGCTCGCTTTGTCAGTGGCTGACCTCATAATCGGCAGGCATGGGAACCAGGAGAGCCGCCATGCCGCCTTTGCTGCAGTTCCAGGCGAAGCACCAGGCTGGAGTGATATCGAGGCGGCAGGCCCTGACGGCGAAGATGACTCGGGACGCGATTCGGGCACGGATGAAGTCCGGTCGGTGGCGGAGGGTCTGCCGCAGCGTTTACGCGACTTTCAGCGGCCCGATGTCCCGGGAGGCGCGGCTGTGGGCGGCGGTCCTCTACGCGGGCGAGGGGGCGCTGCTGAGTCACGAAACGGCGGCTGAACTGCACGGCCTCAACGATGAGCGAGCCTCGCTCATCCACGTCACCATTCCGCTTAAGCGCCAGGTCCAGGTGATTCCCGGCCTGGTAGTCCACCGCAGCAGGCGGCCCACGGCAGAGGGGCTGAGCTTCCCGGAAGGCGAGTTGCCCAGAACTGACGTCGAGGAGACGATCCTTGACCTCGCCACGGAAATGGACAGCCTGGACGGCGTCTGCGCCGTCGTGACCAGGGCATTTGCCCGGGGTCTCACCAGCGTGCAGTTCATGAGTTTCGCACTGGACCAGCGTGAGCGCCAGAGATGGCGGGCCGAGATAGGAGAGTTCGTCGCGGCTGCCATGGGCGGGGCCCATTCGGTGCTGGAGTTCCGCTACGACCGCGACGTGGAGCGGGCGCACGGACTGCCCCTGTCGGCGCACCAGGTGCCGTTCAGGAAGAAGGACGGTTCCAGGGGGTACCGGGATCGAGCATTCGAGGGCTACAAGCTGATCATCGAACTGGACGGAGACGCGGCGCACCCGGGCGACAAGCGCCGGGAAGACAAGCGCCGGGACAACGCCGCCGCGGCCGGGGGAGAGCAGTCCCTGCGATACGGGTGGCAGGACGTCAGATGGAATCCGTGCGACACCGCCGACGAGATTGTCCGCGTGCTTCGCAATCGAGGCTGGGAAGGGAGGCCGAAGCCCTGCTCGCCCGGGTGCCCGGTCGGCCGGCCGGCTGGTCGGCTGGTGTCTGGACCGGGGACGCGGCGGGAATATAGCTTAACCGACCTCTGGGGGTCCTCATGAGCGCCACTGGCGACCAGCGGAACGGCCGTGATCGCCTGCATGGACGCCCGGCTGAACGTCTACGGGATCCTCGGGCTCCAGGAAGGGGAGTCCCGGCCTGGCCGGGGATGTCCGGCAGTCGGTCGCGCGGATCAAGGCGAGCCCGTTCGTCTCGCACATGGACGCGATCCGCGGTTTCGTCTTCGATGTCGCCACCGGCAAGCTCAACGAGGTCCGCCAACCGGGCCTATGCTGGCGGTTATGAAGCCGTCACTGTATGAGTTTGCTGGCGGGGA
>Ga0131853_10014449_pt1 | contig 14473 bp, 10 predicted proteins | sample TergutLab28metaG_FD_92764 | JGI IMG/M metagenome (GOLD analysis project Ga0131853, IMG submission 92764) | Labiotermes labralis P1 segment gut microbial communities from Petit-Saut dam, French Guiana - Lab288 P1 (version 2) (version 2) | ecosystem: Host-associated > Arthropoda: Insects >... | reverse complement strand
TGGTGGGGAAACCGGAGGGAAAGAGACCACTGGGGAGACCTAGGCGTAGATGGGTGGATAATATTAGGATGGATCTCCAGTAGGTGGGATGTGGGTATATGGACTGGATTGGGTTGGCCCAGGGTAGGGACAGGTGGCGGACGCTTGTGAGTACGGTAATTTACCTTCGGGTTCCATGAAATGCGGGGAATTTCTTGACTAGCTGCAAACCAGTTAGCTTCTCAAGAAGGACTCTGCACCATGGAGTAAGTAAGTAAGTAATGTGTGTATTGCTGTTTTTACTTTAGATGCCGGACTGCTGGCTAGAAGTCAGTATTCGGAAGGTCTTGCGACCGGCCACCTCGACACAGGTTTTTCTTGGTTTCCTTGGGTCTATAAGTAAATTCTGAGATGGTTCCCAAGATTCCAAGTTGCCACTACATGCTTCTCATGTAGCCCTCCCAACTTAAATTTATTAGTAACAAATTTCATATTTTGTTTACATGTAAAATAACCACTGCCACCGGGTGACAACCCAATTGCAGTTAATAAATATTATTATTACAATATATAAGAGTATCTGTGACGTCTCATGCTAAGTTAAATTACAGAGGCGTGTATGTGTGTGTGTGTGTAAGTACAGTTCTGCCAGGACCGTGAGGACCTGCAACTTTGTCACAATTTCGGGTAGTTTTTCATGTTGTTGTTACATGCACTCAGGTTTCATACTGCACATACATACGAATGTAAATGAAACAATATGTCAATCATTTTCAGCCTGATTGGCCTAAATGATAACTATATGTCGCCTACATCATAATATCCAGAAATGGATAAATTTGCAACATCAGAAACAGTTGAAAGGGGAATCTTATGAGTATGGGTACTGTTATAGTGCCAGAGAGAGAAAAACCGTAGGTACGAGTAGCCGACAGATGTTTCATGTTCTATCTGTCTAGTTTGCAGTGGTCTACCGGTTTGCTCTTAGTCGGTTTACGCCATAGTTGCCTGTTTATTGCATCGTCCGATGCTAAGTTCTTCTGCTTCGTCACGATATATGTTTTAATACGATGATTCTGTCATAAAAGTTGAATATTGAGAAAGGCGGGGAGACTTTATCAATAATTTTTGAATGAAACTAAAACATAGATCCGTCTAAATCACTTGTCGAAATATATTTTTAATTTTATAGTGAACATTCGTATTAATATTAACTAAGAGAAAATGTAAAACAGCTTAGGAAATTCTGATCTAGACTTCCCTGAACCTCATGAAGGTTTCTGACAGCAGGTTCTGGAGCAGATTTAAGAAAAGTTTGGTTGGCGGTCGGTTACGGAATAGGCCTTTTTATTTCTGGTCTAAAATGTTAATCGGATATGTGCGTCCATATTGTATTTCTGAGGTAATTTTAACAAATTTACTGAATATTAATTCCATGGTTACGTACAAACAGAAAAATGGACTCTTTCCTTATGTACTCTAGGTTGATTTCCTTCCTTTTATTTATGCATACCCTCTCGAATCATATAGTTTTTTGTATTTGTAATGTGTTTTCGTGTGGGTAATTCTCCGGCGTCTGAGTTCTAAAAGCCGACGTTTCGGAACAATCTATCAGTTCCATCTTCGTAGGCAGGTGGATGAAGTATACTTCATCCACCTGCCTAAGAAGATGGAACTGATAGTATGCCGAAACGTCGGCTATTAGAATTCAGACGCCGGGGAAATACCCAAAATTAAACACATTACATATAGAACACGGCGAAAGATTAAAATCAATAATTTTTTGTATTTATTTGTTTTATCTCCCTTAAATTTGAATTTAAGATTTCCCCCCCCCCCGGGTATATTCCTCCCAGATAGGATAATTTATCGTTTCGAAAACCCGGAGCAGTTTCGTCCCGACAAGTTTCTTTATTTTCAGACAAAATACTCTGCATTTAACGGTGGGCTGTTTCTTTTGATGTCCTAACTTGTCTTGAATTATAAACTTAATGGCGCGAAACGTTACTTTAATTGTAATTTCAGGAATTTCCTACTTTACACATTTTCTAGATTCTCCAAAATGTTGAAACTTTTTTAAAATTATAACTTCGCTCTTTTTGTTTAACTTGCAGTTTGCTACGCAGCGTACTGTAACAAGATGCGACGTTTCACAATTTATTTCTGTAAGACGCTCTACATGTTTCAGACGGTTTTTCCGTCCATCATCAGGAGCTCAAAACTGCACATACAGCGTCAGGTATTTGTCAGACCGTTACTGCTACCTGCGGCTGGCCTGGTCAGGCTAACAGCAGGTAACAGTAACGGTCTGTATGTGCAGTTTTGAGCTCCTGATGATGGACGGAAGAACCCTCTGAAACATTTAGAGCGTCTTACAGAAATAAATAAATTGAGGAACGTTGCATCTTGTTGGTTGTACTCTGCGAATATATTAGCGATGCACGGACCTGTGAATGTTTGACTTGCAGTTTGCTCTAGTTTTCCTACGTTAAACTTCTCTGTTCTGATCATCTGCGATGCCATTTCTCTGCGGTTCTTCCCACCTCAAACACCTAAAGGCTTCCCATTATGTTACAACAATTATTAATGACTTAAAAGAGACATAGGGATGGCAGTAACAAAGGATAGGGTGCCTTATATTTCAGTCCGTATTGCAGTCTTATCCTTCCCTGAAAAACTTACACAAAGTACACGATACAGTAATATCGTACTTTGAGGTTTCCCTGAGTGGCATTAATATAAAATGATGGTTAAAAGCAAGAGTTACGTGTTGAAAATAACTTGAGATGAGAATTCTCATACTTTCATGTTCTAACTTAGACGGGGTTTTGTACTAGGCACGGAAGAGCGATCTGTCACAGATTATCGAATAGCTACAGTCTTTGAATATATTTTCGTGTTAAATAAATTCTGATCGCTATGATTATGTATGATATCATCAGTAGAAACCTCGCAGTGTTTACGTTTCTGTACTGTACAAAGTGCAGGGTTTGTTTATTCTCAATCAAATATTGCTTATCTCTAAGCTTTTAGTTTTTCGTGTCGGTTATTGTGCAAACGTCTGTCGTATTTTCGATATTTACATTAAAAGTAAAGTAAAGTAAAGTAAAGTAAAGTAAAGTAAAGTAAAGTAAAGTAAAGTACACCCTTGTACAGGCACTGAGGCTCTGTACAGGCCGTACGGTCCATAGGTGGGTAGAGGTATAGCTCTACCCTTTCTTGACCACGACACTAGAAGGGGTGAGGTGTCAGCGCCACGCCCCGGCCGCTCTTTACCCCCGGGAAAGACCCGGTACCCATTGTACAGGAGGCTGGGTGGGCCCCAGGGCCGGTCTAGACAGGTGCGGAAAATCTCGCCTTCACCGGGATTCGATCCCCGGACCGTCCAGCCCGTAGCCAGTCGCTATACCGACTACGCTACCCGGCCCTCGATTTTTACATTAACTGACCAAAATTAATTCCAACCTTCCGATACAACCCAAACATCTCTTCTTTACTGTTACTTCAACATTTACCTGAAGCACATTGCGTTACCCTGATGAGGGACGCCGCGTGTCCCTCCGAATCATCGGAACAGACAGCCAATATGACCGTAATGTCTTCACTAATCCCTTCCTCTTATTATCCTTGTGAATGACCAAATTGACGCACAATTTTTTAAACTATTCACTTGAATCATAGTGACATAAACCGGATGTCGAATTCATACAATAATTCTCCTGATGATGGGCACATGGCTGCCCAAAACATGTAGAGAAAAGTAATAAACATACATGAAAAATTGTGCGTCAAGTTGGTTATTTACAAGGATAATACCAGGATGCACGGTCAACAGAACATAAAATCCTGTTATCATATTTGCTTTTTTTTTAAAAAACAAAATTGCCCCTCGCCTCTCTCTTACTCGTCACTTTCTCCCCACTGCTGACACACAACTAAATCACTTACAGCTCTCATTCTTGAGTTCCGGGTTTAACGTAGAAGGAAAGTCTCATATGGATGTCGTCAGCGTGCGCGCGCGCTTTTGTGTGTATATATATATATATATATTCTGTGTGAGTGTGTGAGTCACCCTCCCCATCGTCTGCCTCACCGGAGCGCTGGGTCTTGCACCTGGTGTCGTCAACTTTAGAACGGAACTCGCAAATTATTCAGCACCAGATGTGCCTGAAACGCAAGGTGGTCGCCATGTAACTTGCATATCTGTGGTCTGCCTCCTGGAAGGCCCTGTATTGTGCAGTGACAAGGGACACAAGAAATTCTAAATCCAAGTTTGGAACATTCACACACGGTTGACAATCAACAAGCAAATTTACTGATTAACTCCCTTAACAGTGCCTGAGGTTATATAGATTTAACAATTATGTGACATAATGGAATAACTGTGTATAATTTGTGTCGTGTTCCCTTCGTTGCTAACCGCAGCAGTCGGAGATTGCCGAATAATCTTGCATTTAACTCGCACGTTCTCATCGATTATGTGTTGGACGCTCTTAATGGCTGATGCCGAATGAAATGTCGTGGACGTAATGAATTGGAAATGAATAGCGAGAGATGTAATAGTAACGTGAGGGCATGCGGTGGCACTGTTGGTTGAGGCACTGCGCTACAAGTCGGAAGGTCGCGGGTTCGATTCCCGATTAGGTCATTTGGATTTTCAAGTGACTTAATCCTTCCTGCCGCACTACGGCCCTGGAGAAATGAGTATCAGGAATATTTCCTGGAGGTTAAAGGCGACCGGTGGGGTGCGTAGGACTGACAGCCTTTCCACATTCACCTGCTAGAAATTCTGGGAACCTCAACCGCCTGGAATCTTAAGGGCCTGCGCAGGAATGTATAGTTATTGCTTGACCTAATGATAACATATGGGCCGGGTAGCTCAGTCGGTGTAGCGACTGGCTACGGGCTGGACGGTCTGGGAATCGAATCCCGTGGGGGCGAGGTTTTCTGCACCTGTCCAGACCGGCCCTGGGGCCCACCCAGCCTCCTGTACAATGGGTACCGGGCCTTTCCTGGGGGTAAAGAGCGGCCGGGGCGTGACGCTGACCCCTCACTCCCTTCTAGTGCCGTGGTCAAGAAAGAGTAGAGCTAAACCTCTACTCCCTCTATGGGCCGTACGACCTGCACAGAACCTCAGTGCCTGTACAAGGGTGCACTTTACCTTTACCTTAATGATAACGTGCTGTGATATAGTCTGGAGTGATTTCGCAAATGCGTGATTTATTTCTGGCTTCCTGATAAAAAAGTTATATGTAAATTTGCCCCATTCCACGCAGTGCAGAAATATAGAAGTAGTAGAAGTACTACTGCTCTCTACTCTAAACCGGACGCTAGATGGATTTTAGCTGTATCCCATTGAATAGGAGGCTCGGTGGTCCCCAGGGACGGACTGGACGTTTCGGAGAAAAGAAAAATTACTTGTTCGTATCGGCTTAACGAAATCCTGACCCTTCCGACTTCCTGGTCGAAGCTCAAACCGGATAACGATAACATATTTGAGTTTTATGTTTATGGTTCCGTGCATCGCTGATCTATATTAATAATTGTCCAACGAGATGCAACACAAAGCAGTCTATTTATTATTCTGCAAGTTCACTCTACATGTTTCGAGTGTCAGCCATAACCATCATCAGGAGTACACAAAACTGTAACTACAGCCTCCGGTACTGTGCAGCTAACTCCCTCCAACATGGCCAAGCTTGGCCACGTTGGAGGGAGTTAGCTGCACGAAAAATATGACCAGTACCAGAGGCTGTAGTTACAGTTTTGTGTACTCCTGATGATGGATGTGGTTGACACCCGAAACATGTAGAGTGAACTTGCAGAATAATAAATAGACTGCTTTGTGTTGCATCTCGTTGTACAGTTATTAGTATGAAATATTTAAAATTTTGCAATTCCCACAGCATATTTTTTTTTGTGTGAGTTTCTTTGTGGTTTATTGTATGTCGTGCTTAGTAAGTTAGACGTCACTTTACGATATTGTGAGTTTGTTGGAATAACAAAGGAAGAGAAAGGGTGGTTGACGAAAGGTGAATTGGGGAGAATGTGAAACATTTTCTCATACTCTCTAAATTATATATGATTTTATATACCAATATTTTAATAATATCCTACACACACATATTTATTGCATTTTAGGTTGGCGCCACGACACACGCAAAACAAGACGCTCATTATTCAAGTAAATTTAGCACAAATAATTTTCAATATATTATATATTTTAACCATTTTGAGCCATATATTTTATTTTAATATTTTGTATTTATCCACTGGTTGTGTATCTTTGTAACATATCCTTCGTAAAACACCTCCCTGAAGATGGCATCAAAAGGTGGCCGAAACGTGTAAGACGTTTCCGACGTATATAATAAATTCTCATATCTTATATACACTTATTGGTTTTACACTCAAGTTGAAGCACCAATGCGTGGATATGGAGTATTTAAAATGATTCAATTGAGAAATGTTACACGTAAGCGATGTTTGCCTAATCCAGATATTGCTACAGACTTTGCCAGGAAGATTGAGGGAAATCCCCCCAAATCCTGAAGGCTATCCGGCGCAGTATCGAACCGCGCATCTGCAACTTTCTCAAGTCCATAAATTCGACGCTTCTCCAATGTGATTGGCGTTTTCGATTGTAGAAATTCAATGACACATGTCTTACTGCACGTGAATTTAATGTCGTTTTTTATATCGATCAGCAATTAGCTGTGTGGCGATTAATGATAATAGACTTGCTAGTACCAGGAGAGTACTACCTCTTTTAACCTTTAGGCACCATGCATCCTATATATAGGACAGACGTACCGCTCACCCCCAGAGTACGCTTTTTGTATATTTAGTCAACAAATATATTTAATTATTTTTTTTAGATTTTCTCTCATCATCTTCGTTTATTCCTCCACAAAATGTCGTGTTTTTCCTAATGTTACCCTTCTTGGTTCATAAAATATTCACATTTTACATAAATGCTGTGCTAAACTGTAAATGTTCAGCTCCAGGACCAAAGGATTAATGCTGTGATAAATTTGACACACTACTTTATACGCGTGGGCCGGGTAGCTCAGTCGCTTTAGTAACTGACTACGGGCTGGACGGTCCGGGATCGAATCCCGGTGGGGACGAGATTTTCCGCCCATCCAGACCGACCCTGAGACCCACGCAGCCTCCTGTAAAATGGGTACCGGGTCTTTCCCGGGGGTAAAGTGCGGCCGGGGCGTGCTGCTGACCACTCACCACCTTCTAGTGCCGCGGTTATGGAAGAGTAGAGCTATACCTCTACCCACCCTCTGGGCTACACCGGGCCTGTAACGGGATCACTATACTTTAAATGCAGAAATTACAAGGAAAGAAGAGGTAAAGTGGAATGCGGTGTTACTGTTGTATGCGAATATACAGGGAATGGATGTGAGTGTGAACTCAAGTATGAGAATGTGAAATGCTGCGGACTGAGCTACAGATATTCACCCAGTGAATTTCGTACTGTATGAAAGTGCTTCCCTATGTTTGATATGCTTAATGGAACCAATGCTGACCTTGGGAGTAGGTAGGCCTGGGTATGCAGAAACAAAAAGTTGGAAACTATTACTTGAGAAGGGCAAAGTTTCGGCTTTTAAGAATTCAAAGTACTCTGTTCGACGACCTGAACAAATGTTAATCGACGGTTCTTATGTGGGAGAGATTCCAACTGGGATGTGTGGGATCTCTCCCACCTAGGGTGACACAAAAGTCGCACACGTCGATAAATACACGAGCTCCCTGAAGATGGCCGAGATCTGTGGCCGAAACATGTCGAAACAATAATTAATAAAAATATAGACTTTATGCAATAAGTTGACTATAAATATTATACACGTAAAATTAAATAATTGAGAAAAAAAGTTGAAATTATACGTATGAAACCGGTACTGCATTCAATTTTTTTTTGTAAGAATGTGTACAATTCCTCGCTCTTTATGTTTTGTTTAGGACCTCTCGGACATTCGATATTGAAATATTGGCTATGTCGTAAATAGAGTTTTCAGAGTTTGATAATGTAGCGATATCTCTTATCTGTTGCCGCCGGGTAAAATTTGGTTGATGATTCATTACACATTTTGTTCTTACTTTTAATTTTGTTTGGGCCGTTACCCCGAGACTGTTCTGCTCTTATTTTCCCACTTCCTTAGAAATTATCTATGTTATGCTTGTTAGTAGTGGGTGTGTATGCCTGGCTTTCCCTATTATACAGGCTGTTTCGAAAGTTTATGTGAGTGATGTTTAGATGTAAATAAAACTGCGAAAATGTTTGGTGGGGGGTACTGATATTGTCTTATTAATTTTAAGGTAATTACACGAAGGAAATGAAGACAATAAGAAGACCCATTTTAACATATCGAGTAGTATAAAGAATTTCTTAATGAGAACTCGTGACCTAGGTATTAATTAATTTGTACGGCGTTACTGAACACAACCTGACTCAATTTTGCCTCCTTTGAACCTAACCGAACATTTTTGAACAGCCCCTTAGAGGCGTATTATAACATGCATCAGCAGTAACGGTGACTTCCTGCTCTTTCCTTTTGTAATTTTCTATATGGTCCTTCATTAAGTTTTGATAGCTTTGTTTTGCTAGTAGAGGATTTGTCCGGTAGAGGCGCAGTCCCAGCGCGAATAAGGATCGATAGCGCCTGCCTGGGAGTCTGTTTAACGACGCGTCCTCAGGATCTGGGTACGAGGTTCCAGACGGTGTGGAGAGCTCCATCCCACGTCTTTTAAATATTTTACTTTTCAGGTAGTCATTACTGCTCGGAGACATTTGCGTTTGGGTGGTATGTTGCAAATCAGTTGTTTGTCTGTCTTGTTAGATGCAGCTTGCGCAAATGTCCGTCTAACAGCAGTCGGAGTAATTTAGCAAGAAGTACATAAAACACACGTTGACATATAAGAATAAAAATTATTTCCTTATGCCCTTAATGTGTTAGCTTGCTGAATTTAAAATAAATTGAATTTTTTTTTCGTAAAGTGAAGATTGAATTTTCGGATCTTTGACTACTGACGTTTGTCTAAGTTGCACATAACATTCAATTCCTGCCTCTAAGAGAACACATGGCATGCCTTACGAAGACCTGTCGGTTGTTGAAATTTGGAGAGATGAGTTGTTTCTTATGTCTTTTGTAACAAACAAACAAACTGAACAGGCAAAATAAAATTTTTTGATGTTTCAGTAGGAGGTGTGGATACTCCCGAAATTTATTTCTTACGTCATTGGTTAAGTCGTTACAGTACTGTCATATTTTCTGTACGATCAGCATTTAGAATATGAAGTGTCCATTTTTTTTCGACAATAATTTACACCGTTGCATACTGCAAGTATGTGATTGATAATTGCTTGGCTCGGTTTGATTCACTGGAGGGAGGTGAGATATTTTGTCTCTTCTCCAAAGCGTCTCTGCCAGTTCTGCAGTTTTCATGGTCCCTATCACCCATATTTTGTAAAAATGTGACAACCCACCAAATGTAAATTTTGTAGAAGATGCAAAAATGAAGCTCAGATTTGCATGTGACAAATGCTTTGAGAGGTAGGATATCCACCACATCTTCTTCTTCTTATAAAGCGCTACAACCTATATAAGGTTCTGGCTTGCACAACCACTTTCTTCCAACCATCTCTATCCTGTGCTACTTTCTTCCAATATCTTATGTTTATGCTCTTTATACCTTCCCAAACGTCATCTTCCCAACGTGTTTTAGGTCTTCCAATTGGTCTTTTAGACATGGGTTTCCATCTCTTCATCTTCTGCACAATATTATCCTCAGCCACGCGTTCAACATGGCCTAACCAGTTTAATCTTTGTTTTTTAATAAACCCAATTATATTTTGTCCTTTTAATATATAATTTATTTCTTTATTACTTGTAATGCTCCAGTAGCCATCATCTGTTCTTGTAGGACCAAATATTTTCCTCATGATATTTCTTCCAAAAATCATCAGTGGATATCCACCACCTATCTTGGTTATTCTTCAAGTTGGGGTTGTCATATTTGCGCATACTACAGAGGGATATTAGTTGGTTCATTTACTACACACAACTCAGTTGAGCTTAAAGTGGCAATTAGCCCCTTTTCACAAAATAGGGGTGATATTTAATGCGAAACAAGTATTCTTTCTTCTGCGTTAAGGCGACCGGTACGCCAAGATAACCACTCATTCCATTTAATGTCGAGGTTAAGAAAATGTGGAGCCATGCCTCCACTGCCCCGAGTGTCTTTAGGGCTTTGAAAGGGAAAACGTAAATATTTATCTTTAAATGTGTCTATATAGGTTCATCCAGCGAAAGATATAATACTGTTCAAAAATATATATAGACTTTGAAGCACTGGAGATTAGCGGTAGATCATTAATGTCGATAAATCAGTCGGTCAGAGAGTACCTTTTTTTTTGTGGGGCCCAACTGGGTAGGTTTCAACCGTATTCATTGTGTGAGGTCAAGGACCGATTCTGGTCTTTTATGATTTGATGTTATTTTTAACAGTCAACGGTCGACAAAGTCCAACAACTACGTGATGACTCCAAAAAAATTCTGGGTGCATATTAACTGGCATGATGGTAATGGGTGTTGTAGCATGTGAAGTACATACGATTATACAAATAGCGAATTACCCTGTTATTAGAATTAAAGTAATCGTCGTTTTGCTACACAAATTGGAGGTTATTTTGTTGGCATAATACATCCAGTTCATGTTTCACACCCGATTGTTTTACGCCCCCCTTTTTTCCGCCCCCTGTCAATTGACACAACTTCTTCATTTACGATCTCACATTTTCGGTTTAACTCCCTGTGGCTGGCTGCTTTCTGTTACGCTAAATTATTAGTTCTTATGGAAATATTTTTTTATTTACGCTTTCCTTATGAACGCCCACTTTTTCAGGAACGCAACTCGAAAGTAAAACAAACGATGGGGTCCCTAGCATGCCGGGCATTTCTGTACAGTTGGTAATGCAGAAAACTGCACGAAGCACTGTGAAGAAAACTATATAAATACGATGTTTTTGCCCTTAGAGGTTTCTTTAATCAGCGGACGGAATCATACCCGTGGTGCTGATTAGTCCTTAGTCCGACCAGGATGGAAACAAGCTCGGAAGCATGTGAGGGACGCGCGCGATTTCAACAACATCGAGACGCGAGCTGTCATCAAGCTTTTTTTCTGCAATGCAAGGCGCCGAAGGAAATTCACGCCACTCTGACAAAAACATTAGAGTGTTTCTTTCCTGGCCGGGCTAAGGACTTATCAGCATCCTTGTATATCTATTTTGGTTTCTTTCATGGCCCTTTATCAATTACGTATATTGTTCTTATAATAAAACCAATTTGATGCACTACTTTCTCAAATTTATTTTTGTAGTAAAACTCTACATGTTTCGGACAGTTCCTCTGTCCATCATCAGGAGTTATTCACCGTACACACAGCAATGGTATATGTCATACAGCTTGCGAGCAGGGTCAGGACAGAACATCGTGATCCTGCTCGCAAGCTGTATGACATATACCATTGCCGTGTGTACAGTGAAAAACTCCTGATGATGGACAGAGGAACTGTCCGAAACATGTAGAGTTTTACTCCAAAAATAAATTTGAGAAATTAGTGCATCAAATTGGTTTCATTATAAGAATATATGACGATGCACGGTCACCTGAACGTCAATTTATCACGATGCACGGTCATCTGAACGTCAATTTATCACGATGCACGGTCACCTGAACGTCAATTTATCACGATGCACGGTCACATGAACGTCAATTTATCATGATTCACGGTCACACGAACGTCAATTTATCATGATGCACGGTCACCTGAACGTCATTTTACCACGGTGCACGTTCACTTGAACGTCAATTTATCACGATGCACGGTCACCTGAACGTCAATTTATCATGATGCTCGGTCACCTGAACGTCAATTTATCATGATGCTCGGTCACCTGAACGTCAATTTACCACGATGCACGGTCACTTGAACGTCAATTTATCACGATGCACGGTCACATGAACGTCAATTTATCATGATGCACGGTCACCTGAACGTCAATTTATCACGATGCACGGTCACCTGAACGTCCAGCACGTAAATTGTGTAAAAAGTAATGAGACGAATAATGAATGAAGTAATCGTAATACAAAAGAGGAGATTTTCATGCATATTCTGTTTTTTCTGTGTGCTCAGTGCAGAAGAGCGGAAAATGAGTGATGGTAGCAGCTTGCGGTACAACAGTCGATTACCGGGGATATGTAGATAGAAGACTTGTGTAGCAATGTAGACGGACAGGTGTAGGCAGATAGAAGACAAATGTGATAACATAGAGGAACAAGGGAGTGGAATGGATGTTTGGGTGGATATTGGCATGTAAATTGGAGGGATGTTGTGTTGGTGGAGATGTGGACGTGGTAAGGGATGGATGGATAGTTCAGTACATCCAGTAATTGTGGAAATAGCGAGGAACTTGTGATACTTTTACTGAAGCATTTTATGTCAAACGGGTCAATTGTCCAGTTGGTAGGGACGTAATTGTAAGTTTTGTTGTCACACAGAAATGTGTTCTACTCGGTGTCGTGTCTAGTGTGACTGCCTTATAAGAGGGCATGGGAAATACGCCTAAACTTTCTGAATTCTACATCGGTAAACCAAATGCATTTGTCAAATACAGTAGGCTCTAAATAGAAAGAGGCTCGGATTTTGAACGCCGCCTTTGCTTGTACACCAGCATGTTTTTGTTTTAAGTAAATGGTAAAGGTAAAGGTAAAGCGATCCCGTTACAGGCCCGGTGTAGCCCAGAGGGTGGGTAGAGGTATAGCTCTACTCTTCCATGACCGCGGCACTAGAAGGAGGTGAGTGATCAGCGGCACGCCCCGGCCGCACTTTACCCCCGGGAAAGACCCAGTACCCATTTTACAGGAGGCTGGGTGGGCCCCAGGGCCGGTCTGGACAGGCGGAAAATCTCGTCCCAACCGAGATTCGATCCCGGACCGTCCAGACCTTAGCTCAGTCCCTATACTGACTGAGCTACCCGGCCCACACTATTTTAAGTACTTATGTAAAATCTGAATGCGGCTTGACGCTGACGTCATGAGACAGGGCCTTGGCTGAGAAGCTAAGAGTTCCTCAGCTAGTCAAGAAATTATCCGCATTTTATGGACCCCACATGTTCATTACCGTGTTTAGGAGAGACCGCCACTTATCCCTCTCCAGATCCAGATCAATTCAGTACACGGCCCTCACTCTATTCCTTGCAGATACATTTTAATATTATTCTTCCACCTACGTCTAGGTATTGCAAGCAGTCTGTTTGCCCCACGTGTTCCCACCGAAACCCTCTCTGCACGTCTGTTGTCCCCCATACGTGCCACATGACCCGCCCATCCCATTCTTCTTTATTTGATCATCTGCATAACTTTTGGTGAGCAGTACAAATCATTAAGCTCTTCATTATGTGGTTTAATCCACTCCCCTGTCACCTCATCCCTCATTAGGCCCAAATATTCTCCTCAACACCCTATTATCGAACACCTCCCTAGTCTACGTTCCTCACTCAATATGAGATACCGAAAGTGACATCGATATACAGCAGCAAGCTGTAAAATTTCCTAGTTCAGTAACTTTACAATATTTCTTCCTTGTAGTGGCTTATTAGCGCATGCATTCTTCTTGCCTTCATCATTAAATTCATTGATCTTTACACAGTTCACTCACCAAAAAATGTACTATTTATTAACTTGGTTAAAAGTTTTAAATAGTGCATTAAAATACACAATAATATCGTTCCTACATGTTTCGGTCTTTAATGACCATCATCAGGGAGCTTTATCTGTACCTGACCAAATTTATATATATATATATATACATATACACATATATGTAACTCTAGGTAGGCGCAGATAAAGCTCCCTGATGATGGTCATTAAAGACCGAAACATGTAGGAGCCATATTATTGTGTATTTGAAATTTGTAACCAAGTTAATAAATAGTGCATTTGTTGGTGCGTGAACTACGCACAACTGGTGTAGTGTTTGAACTATGACCGATCACGTCCTGGTACAACGCTTCGCGTGGTTCATATAGAAATGCTTTAGACCTCGCGGTTGAAGAGTATCAAAATTATTCGGCCGAAAAATGAAGCACTGCTTAAGCGGTTAATAATGTTAGGGTGTTTTGGGACAGAAATGAACGTAAATGCAAGCTGTTGTAGAGCTACTGTGTCAGATGACGTCGGTAAAATTGCCACCTCTTTTCCTAACATTTCCGACTAATCTCACGAAAATATACCTGCACTATAATCCCAACACCCATAAGCGAGAACTTTCCCTTGCACATCAAAGCTGAGAATGGGACACAGGCAGAAGAGTGATATCACTTGCGAATGCTACAAAGTCCAATTATTACCGTAACTTAGGATGAAAGCGCAAATATTTCAACAAACATTGTTGAAAAAGGAAACAAAGCAGCATGCTT
>Ga0131853_10014447_pt1 | contig 14474 bp, 6 predicted proteins | sample TergutLab28metaG_FD_92764 | JGI IMG/M metagenome (GOLD analysis project Ga0131853, IMG submission 92764) | Labiotermes labralis P1 segment gut microbial communities from Petit-Saut dam, French Guiana - Lab288 P1 (version 2) (version 2) | ecosystem: Host-associated > Arthropoda: Insects >... | reverse complement strand
TTCACGGAACCCGAAGGTTCATTACCGCACTCACAAGCGTCCGCCACCTGTCTCTATCCTGGGCCAGCCCAATCCAGTCCATATACCCACATTCCACCTCCTGGAGATCCATCCTAATATTATACACCCATCTACGCCTAGGTCTTCCCAGTGGTCTCCTTCCCTCCGGTTTCCCCAGCAACACCCTATACACCCCCCTCTCCTCACCCATACGTGCCACATACAAAAATATTAAGGTCAATATAGTTGTTCTCCTTTTCGTTAGTTTGTGTTATCAAACTGAAAGCTAAATAATATTTTCGCCTTATTTCACATTTTTTGAAACTGTATTTAAAACTCCATGCTTTTTCCAAGGCACATCATCATGCACCGTTTTACACTCCACAAATATGTCGCACTACTCTCACTTCCTCCTAACAAGCATAAATTCCGCAAGGCTGTTATTACTGATTGCTAGTACTACGACGTTGGGATATTTTGTAGTTACATTTTTCGTACAACGCTTCGTGAAAATTCATTAAATGGTTAGGGAGTGTGAAAGGAATGTCGTTTCATTTTTAGGAGAAGAGTGGACAAGATAATTCCTTGACGTTTGTGTGACCGTGCATCGCTAGTACAATGATATCACCAACCAACAAGATGCAGCAAAATTTGTTTTATTGATTCTTTTAAGCTTGTTCTACATGTTTCGGGCGACAGTTTTGCCCATCTTCAGGAGCACTTGGACTGTATATAGAACTTTTTGGAACAATGTACCAACTCTGCTGTCTTCTGCCGACCGGTGACACAGATTGGATGGTACTGGTTAAACCAGGACCAGTTCTATCCAATCTGTGTCACCGGTCGGCAGCAGACAGCAGAGTCGGTACACTGTTCCAAAAAGCTCTATATACAGTCAAAGTGCTCCTGAAGATGAGCGAAACTGTCGCCCGAAACATGTAGAGCAAACTTAAAAGAATCAATAAAAGAAATTTTGTTGCATCTTTTTGGTTCCTGGTGTCATTGAGAAAATGCCTACTTTTTTCCTACATGGGAAATAACAGATGGTATAAAATTTTATTATGGAAGTTATTGTGCACTTGAGCAAGCTGTATGTTAGCAATATATGTTGCAAAGGCAGCGCAAGAGTTACACGGACTATTTGTACAATTCAAGTCCTCCTTATCACATGAAATAAGAGTATAAAATTAGTTTATTAGATTAACCTTTAGACGCCTAATGTCAACTATAGTGGTCGTACCGCACCGCTAACCTCTAAACTTGCATTTTATATATTTATTCAACAAATATAGGTACTGAATATTTTAAACATGTTATATACTCTCCGTTTTTTTCTCTTAAAAATGCAGTTTGTTTCATAATTCTAATGTATTTGATTCCTGTATTATTCACATTTTATATACAGGGTGTGCTAAAATTAAAAAAATAATTCCAGCGCCAAAAGGTTAAGTCATATATTTTTTAAGTTGGTGGTAATTCCGTACTGTGATATGTATTTTGAGTTCAACAAGCTTATTCTCGAAGCAGTCTGGATTTGGACCTGTATATCTGTTTTACCCAAATCTAAAGAATCTTTCTTTCCGAATGCTATAACTTTGTGATGTAGGCCGCGACAAATATCGTCCACATAATTTTCCAATCATTAAAAATCATTCTATTTTCGACGCTGTACAAGCTTTAGAGTTGAACAAGCATCACCGCTACTATCAACTTGGACAGACAAACAGTTCACCATTATGCTGTTATTTCAAATACCTCGTGAGACGGTAAGAGACCAGTGATAAGTGCCATCGTAATGTTACTGAAATTGATAGTAGGCGATTTAGATGTGATCTGTACCATTGCTCACATTTCTGTGCAGCTCTGAATGTTCGTCGTCTGTTCTCGAGAGTAGAGTAAGTGTGTTTTGTGGGATGAGGTATTTGGCTTAAAACATTTCTAGGAGTTTTGGAAAGACTGTGTAGAATAACACTAGCGTGCGCTTTGGCAGAACAGACGGAAACTACGGTTGTGTACTAAAGAAGGTTGAAAGTCGTTCCAGTTTGTTAATGGAGAAAAGATAAGGAAAACCTTTTCAGCCATCTGTCTGTCCACAAGTTGGCGCCTCTGTACGTAAACTAAATGAAAGATAATACCACTTTACTGCCGAGAAACAGATTTTTTGTTTTGTGCTGGATGTAGAAAAATTGTTCTCTGTAGTTGGTCCGGGGCACTAAAGGTTCGTTTTTTGTTCTTCCTATGTAGTTTGGTTGTTGTTGAGGAGAACTGGAGTAAAAAACTCAGGTCTCTATTCCTAAATCTTCATTACGGCTGACCAGATATACCTTTGGCCAAGAAGGAGGTGGTTACCGCAAAAATGTACGTAAAGAGTCCTATTGCAACAAAGAAGTTTGATTTCCTCTAAATGCAGGGCGGCAGGAAACTTGTTATAATAAAGTTAACTTCGGCTATTTTTCTGTAAGAGTGTCATGGCAGAGCGAAATATTTCCCTTTCCCTCATTCCGAATACGTCATATTTATCCAACTCAGCAGGAAATGCACCTGTTTTTTTGCACATTTTACGAGATTATGGACGAGTAACCAAATTAGTGAATTACATTTGTAGGAAGCCAGTGCATGTTTTTTATTCAAATACAAGCATTTCAACACAAATTTTATTTATTGACAAGAATTTGCCTTTGTTTTAAAAATAAATTTCTCTTAGGTTGGTCTTAAGAAGCCATTATGAAACACTTACTATAAAAATATAAATACAGGAATGTAAATAACTTTAAATCTTTTATTTTCTTTTAAATTAATTGGCTCTTATGCCTCATAATATTTTTTATTAAAATTGTCCCTCCGTAATTTGAAAGGTAGGGGTGCAATTTAAAGCGATGCAATTTAATAGTGTTTAAAGGAGGTTTAATAACATGGCTAATTTATTCGTCCGTACTTTAAACACTATATTTATAGGTGTATTCCTATTTCCCACGTTTTACATTACCTTGAAAAAAGTAAAAAAAAAAAAAAAAAGACATTCACTACAACATTTTTCCATAGTAGCAAGATACTGTTTTGTAAACAAATGGGGTGATGTGATAAACATTTTTGCATATTTCTCCAAAAATTCCCTCTGTTATACGCTCTTTCTAGATTCGAAATCAGTACTTTAGAAACTACAGACGTAAACAAGTCTTATTGAGAAAACAGAAAACAAGTCTCACTTTAGGAGTCTTTGTTTAAATATTCCGCGCTTGAAGAGGCACCTTGTAACAATTTTGGGAGGAAAGTTGTGATTTTGTGGCATAATCATACAGAACCTGAATATTGACGTGATACTTAGAAAGAAATAACAAAGAGAACTTAGAATAGTGACACTTAACCTCTTTACAGGGTATTGCAAATTCGTGTACCAAAATTACAGGCGGCATGTTATAACATCTGGAGGAGGGTAAGCAGTGCCTTTGTATGGGAATTTTACGTCTAGTTTAGACAGACAACTCGTATTAGTAACTGCACATTATGGTACTACAGCACTGACAGCTAGAAGCAACTCGCTCATCAGAATCTCATGTCATTTGTAATTCGAAAGCCGTGGCCAGGCAGGGCCTACTTGTTATGCCGCTCGCTGCTGCCAGATGGCGCCTTTAATATTGGAGTCTTCACTGCCTGCTTCTCATAGCAATGATAATAATTAGACATTTCCTGCACATGCGCACTCTGTTTCAGCGATAGCTTTCCGTCTGAAACATTTCTCCCACAGTTAGGGTTTTACAAATTTGATCAGATGTGTTCTGTTCTGTGCAAGAAAACAGCATAAATATAATGTGGCGACAATAAGAATAAGCAGATAATTGCTGCTATGTGTACTGTAGGTTTGAAATAAAGAAAAATTATCTATTATGTGCTATGAAGGAGATGAATGTCGAAGTTCAAACATAATAATAAATGCTCTTTTTTTACGTTTTGTGACTGGATTGCGGTAAAAATTGGAGCAAAAGGTAAATAAAAGGAAATTTAAAAATTTGAAAATTTAAATATCGTAACAAAGTAACATAGGCTATAAAAATTGTGTTCATCAAGTAATTAATAGTGGATTTCTTGCCTTTTACAGAAGTCAAAGTTTTTACTACCTTTCTTATGACTAACGAGCGTTGGTTCGTATCCTGAGAACGGTACATTCAATCCACACCCTCACACTTCCGTTTTGTAAATCCCGCTTTTATTAAGTTTCTCTTATCTAAGTATATTTTCAAACAACGCTTTATTTATTCAACAGCTATAGCTGTATAGCTTTACCCTCTGTAGCAAGCCATATTATTTAGGCGCCTAATCACCGGTCGTAGCTAAAATTTGCAGCCTCCACCTTAGCGACATGTACATATTACTGTATAGCATTCTTTCTATGAACTTCATGTAACAACACAAATAACTCTTTCCATTAAGGAGCCAATATTGTTGTCACTTGAAAAACTCAGAGCCCATTAAACCTCGTTGTTTCTCGCATAACAAAAATCAACATGAATGCTCCGTGACAGATTAAACAAAAATTTCGTAAAACTTCAAGTCTGACAATTACCAAATAATACAAAATAAATATTTTGTGATTGCCATGAATAACTGTACAAGCTATCCGATTCCATTGTGCCACAATTTGCACCAAACTACCAAAACACGGAGATTACGTTACTTGTGCAGTTTCTGCAGTGTGTCTCTCGAGAGTTCCGTAGGTTTTTCAAAGCGAGTTCTCCATAGACTGCAATCAAGTGCTTTCTCTTTCAATTTACAGTGTTTTCTTTTTCCTTTAAGATCATATTACAATGAAATGCAGAGGGCAGGATCATATACCTGATCACTATTTCACCTGCGAGCAGCAGGAGCAGGACCCCTGCTGTGACATATTCTCGCCCACAAATTCTGGGTCATGACATGTACGGAGGATAGGCTAGGTGGGACTTTACAGTGTCACGAGTTCAAGTAGAAGCGCAGAACAACATATATTCTTTACGCTGTGGGGTGTGTAAAATGCTTCTTTGCTGAAGTGTCTCCACAGGTTAAATGCAATATCTGCAGTGAACTTAGTGATTTTGGTATTCCCTCACACTCATTTGTTTCCTGCGGGATGTGTAGGATGCCGTGAAAAGTGTCGTGTGTTTACAGTACGGATTTAAACCTCACTTAGCAGTTCGCTGGTGTATATAAAACTTATTAGGATCAAGGACGGGAAATAAAAAAGGAAGAAAGAAAGGAATAGGGAAGTGTTGTGAAATTTGGTTTCCAAAAATACAAATTACATATTATAAATTATCATTATTATTGTATTACATTTACATCTTTTCGTTGGTAGTGTTTGAATAAGTAAGTGTGTTAAATTAAGGAAAGTCTGCAATTGATAAAAATATATTGCCTGATACACAGGCCATTTTATAACAAAGATAAATTAATCACAATTTGTTTTCAAATTTGCCTTTACGTAGGCTGTTAAGAAGTCTCAATAAAATCTGCACAAATTTTCATTTTAGATTCAGGCTAAATATATTGAAGTTAATAAAATTAAAGATATGCTATAAACGTAAACAGAGAAAAGACAATAGTCACGTGTAAAAAGAGTGGTCTAGAGATGTTCATATTTTGTCATCGGATTCAGAAATAATCAGAGAAGTAGGAAATAAATTCTTAAAATATTTGGCAAATTAGAGCTTCTGTGAAAACAAGTAAATAACATATTTTCATGAGTTAGGAGAAGATTTAGTCTCGGAATTCTAGTTACATTTCTGTTCAGAATATTTCTTCTTTTCTTCCAAAGAACTAATTAACTAACATCATGGACCAGAGTCATTCTGGACGAGCCAGGCAGGTCTCAAGAAATATCAAACATTTTCAGTCAAATTGCACTGGCCTCTGTTTCTGTAGAAGTTTAAGGAAATTGCATGTATCAATGTGATTTATTTTGCTGCAACTGGTGTTTCGGTAGGCGTAGGAAGTTTAATGCCCCAAAATCTAAGTCTACAAGTAAAAACCAATGACCGGTATTTTGACTGAATTCTGGTAAACTTTATAACTCACCGGCATAATGAATGTTTCTTACTTTGAAACCTCAATCTTTTTTGTTAGGTTCAATGAAAATGACATCCCTGTTTGTAATACAAAATATCGTTCGTTTGTTACTTGTGTATGAATGAATTAACTAAGAGCCAGAACAGGAACTTGTTTCAAAACCTTAAAATCCCTAATGATATCAAGATTTTTCTTCTCCTTTTTCTTCTTCTACTTCTCCTTCTCCTCCTCCTCTTTCTCCTCCTCCTCTTTCTACTCCTCCTCTTTCTCCTCCTCCTCTTTCTCCTCATCCTCTTTCTCCTCCTCCTTAGATGGCACTAGAGTCCATTGCGGACTTTTTTTCATCTTAATTAACTTCTCCCAGGCAGCTCTGTTTTTTGAACTCTCTTTCCAGTTTTAAATTTTGCAAAGACCCTTCCTAAGTTATTCGAAAACCACAGGTCTATCTCTGTGTCAATTCAACCACCACTGAAATTTATCATGAAAGGGTTGAATCCAGGCCATACTTTCACATTCTTCATTTATCCTAGTACAGTTTATAGTGGTTTCCTACTTAATCTTATTTTTCCTGAATGTTTTTTCCGCTGAGATTTTCCGAAGAAAGCTTGCGTTTAGAGCAAATTGTAGATTGACAGCAGAAGCCACAACCTACACAGCAATAGTCTTATGTACAATACAGCTCTTGTTTCCTCCTGGCTTACATCATACATTTCCCACTTCATACATAATTTCTTTTCTTAATGGGTTAAAGATTGAAACTAACGAAGCTTCTTTTATGCAATTTTTTCCACGCTGTTTTTCATCTATCTTTTCAGACTCAATTTTATTTAGTCATTTATTACGCATGGGGTGGCACGCGTTAGCGAGTCGGTCGAGGCACTGCTGTGTAAGGTCGCGGGTTCGATTCACGATTATGTCACTGGAAGTTTTATTTGACGTAATCCTTCCGCTAGCGTTATGGCCATGGGATCGACTCAACCTCTAACAGAAATTGGTACCGGGAATATTTCGTGAGGGGCAAGGACGTTCGATACTTAGGGCTGAAACTACTACCCTCATGTGCCGATTGTCTTGAAATCTGGGCATCTCCTCCTCCTGGAAAACTCAGGGTCTGTCCAGGTATCTACACGGATTGCTTTACCTTTGCTTTATTACATATGAAAAGCCCAAACTGTCTTTTATATGTTCAGACACATAGACATACACCAAATCTTCAGCATTTTGCATCACACAAAGACGAGTGTAATTTTCGTGTACATGATAAGTGAAGTAGTAGGTAATAAACCGTAACTTCAAACCTCTTCTCAACAGTGAAAAATTTTCCAGAGCGCTAATTATTGAAGATTCCGGTCTTCTGGATGTTACGCGGTGTAGCGGATAACTTTACGTATCCCGTCGTCCCGTCAGAATGCTGGGATATGTTAAATTACCGCCAAAGCAACGCAGCATTCCGGAAGAAGATTCTCTCCCGTAATGTGATGGCAGGCTGAGAACCCAGTCGTCAGTAATATATCCTAGTTATGATAGGTACACTTTTATCTTGAACTAGTCTTTATCCTGTAGTTTCTCAGGCTATAGCCCAAGTCGTTAGTGATTTTAATAGAAAGTAAATGAAACAAGTTTCAATTTAAATCAACACAAAGACCAAAGAGAATGGAATTCGAATTAGAATCTCTGTTGTGTAATACAATTTTATCTGAAGGATATACAGAGGACGCTTGTCTAAGACAATAACTATACATTATAAAACAGTATAATATAATTTATCATTGTCACAAATCTTGAGGGATTCAAAGGACTTAATATTTCACAGTTGACTGCGGGAAATGTAATTTGGGTTCGTCATATTGTGTGGTGACGTTGGGAGGACAGATAGAGGGGTGGGAGTAACAGTGCAGCTAATAACATTCTCATAATTGAACATTCCACGGTCTCGCATAATAGCAATTAACCGCAATTATGGCATGCGGCACAACAATGACGGCTACTGGCAACTCGGTAAACAGTAGCACGCTGTCGGTTCGATGGACTCTGGTGCGGGTGGCACAATACGTACTCATCCAATGGTTTGCGGGCTCCACTATTCTATGTGACGTCATTATGCCGTGTGCTACATGGTCCGTACAATCGTTCTTATTGTGGTCCTGAAGCACCAGTCGAAATGAATGTTAACTCACCAAGTTATGGACTTTGACCCCTAGAGTTTACCCTTTGTGTCTAGCATTGTAATGTCCGGTGATGATTACGACAAAGCAAGCGATTGTAGTCCATGTCCCGTTGCACCCAGGCGTGTGAGCGTGACCATGGTGTGAAAATCGTGCCTGATTCGTTTGGAAATTACGAAATTACGACGTCGAAATAAACACAAATATTTCACCTGAATCAGTAAGTCTTCTGCATCTGTTACTGTCGCGACTACTTATGTGCGAGAGGGGTAAAGTTAAGTACCTTAAAACAGCCGTCTCATCTATTTGCTTGATGGTGTTTATGATGACAATGTTAATCGCGACGTTATTTGCCCAATTCGTAGGATTTATTGCTAGCATAATGACAGTGGGCGAACAGAGATCTGCGCGTCACTTCTCGATCAAGACTGTTACATTGATACGTATGAGTTACTGCACTCAGCACATTAAAACTAGTTTGTCCGTGACTCTAAAGCACGCACAATAAAGCGGATAGGAGGCTTCGAAATAAAACCACAAACATTCAAACGTTTGTCGTTAATTGGAAGATCGGTGTCTGCAATTGTAGACTGGAAAATGCTGCCCTTACCCCGATTTGGTTGGGCTGGACTTGCAATTTTAGAGTAATTGGGCATGTATTTTAAGGATAGTTTGTTTTTTGTCACTTGAAAAATGTAGAGACGAATGAGAAGAGAGTAGGGTGAATTGCTTAGAAGTGAAAATAACTGCTTCCAGGAATACAAGGATGGAGGAGAAAATGTGGGGATAGAGAAGAATGGAGGAGTTTTTGAGGGAGACCAGGGCACAGAAGAGCTTGTATTGCTATATGTGGTTGGATGAATGGACAGAAAGTAAATAGGAATAAAATTTCGTAGCCTATTTCAGGGCTTTACATAAACAGGAATTTAGGAATAGTCAATTTTGCTGTCGAGGATTGAAGTGATACACCATGAAAAAGACGTAGCTATAGGAATGCTTGAGCTAGTGTGTTATTTAAACTGGTTTCCTTATACTGAGTTACAGTAACATAAAGTGAGATATGGTGGGGTGTATATAATTTAGGAACAGGGAGGATGGAAACTTGCATAATTATGTCATAGTATTTCATCATATGTTGTGGGTGTGAACAAATGCACATTCATCATGATATTGAGGTTCAGGTCCGTAAATAAAATCTGGATTGGCCTGGCTGGACATATGATTTAGATATAAAAACCCAACGACAGATTTTGGGGGACTGGGAATGATTTTGATTTTTTTACGGAGGTTGTAGGGACAATTAACTTCGAATATTCGCAATGGAGTTCTCGATAGCTTATACGAGTAACAAAAGACTTAAGTACGTCCCTATCGTATACGGTACTGGCTAATAAGAGTACTATTGGCGTTAGGTGTCCTTTCACTACAACATACGTAGTCAAAAGAAAGTGCTTAGAAACGAAAGTTTTGTATACAGAGAAAATATTGTACTATACTCGATGTATGAGAAAAGACACCTGATGTACCCTGCGTGGTACGATATGGTCGTGTTCACAATAGGATACAATTTACAACATTATGTGACTGCACAATTACCTGCACAAGTGTATGTCTTGATATAGTGTCACTAAACACACACCAACAAATAAATTAAAGTAATAAAGGTATAGGCTATTTTAATTATTTTGAAAATAAGAGGCATTATAAACAATGTGTTTAGATAACAGAAAACTTTAAGACAAGAAGAATAAAATTATACAATACACTATATATACCAGCTTCGTTATAGGGTAGTGAAAATTGGACCATTCAAGCAAGAGCCGAAAGAAGAAGAACGACAGCAAGATTAAACATGAGAAATACATAGATTGCAGAGGAATTCAATACAGCCCCTGTTTAGGACAAAATACAGGACTGCAGGAGAAATGTAATAGACATGTGAACAGAATGGCTTGTAACAGGTTACACAGGATAATAAAAAAGGACATATCAAAAGGCATAAGGAAACATGGAAGTCAATTGAAGAGAGTTCTGGATGCGTGAGACCGAAATTGGTCATCAAGTGGCCCAACTCCGTGATAAATACATGATGATTATGATGATGATGATAGCGACGACGAACTATTCAATTAAACAACAAATTGTCCAATTAATGAATTTAGTCATTTAAAAAGTTTGATTTTTAATTAGGTTAACTATATATTAATAATAATTAAATAAGTAAATAAATAAAGATGCACTTGAACACTAAGGGATTAAATAATCGAAAAAATATATGAAAACAAAAAAATGAAGAAGAAAAATATGATTTATGGAATATTTAATGAATAAATAAGAAATTGTTTGACACTTTAGTTTACGTAAATAATTAAACAACAACATAAAAAGCCAGGGGATTGAATAACTGAGAAATTTGATTAAGCAATGAATGAAGTAGAAAACTGCTTATATAATAACATAATTAAATAAAGAAACTACATGTTAAAGAAAACAAGTATTAAATAAATAATGTTTGTTTACTGTCGTTTCTGTCTGAATTCACTTGGTTTACGCACGGCTGCTATAGCAATCATATAAGAGAACTGGGTCAACAGAAAGTCAACAGTTACTTGGTAATGTGCTCACTAAGTTGCTCTGTGAGCAGCAAGTTGACAAACTTAAATCATATCGCAGATCTGTTGCAATCTGCACGCAAATGGCTGCAGAGATTGTGAAGTTCTGAGGGGGCAGTTCAGATCATAGCACGGAACATTTCCAGGATATCTGGGGCTCCGTCTTCACGTATTGGCCACGTGTTTCCGACGTGTTGTGTTATGTTGCTTGAAGCTACAGGCTACAGTCTTGAACTATTTCCTTTCCTAAAGCAGAATCTGACATCAAACACGTCAATACTAGCATATAAAACACACTATTTAAATTTGTTTAATTATGAAATTTGCTTTCTCACATCAAGGAAGGAACATACACTAAAGCTTACTGATAACATGAGCTGATGATAATTGTGGTACATACAGCGACACCGTCGACTATCTAGGTTACACGACGTCGTGGTAGATGGGCGATATTAATGTGGAGTATCAGAGAAAAGAGAATTTACATAGAAAGACCGAAGTTCTCCGAGAAAGACCTGTAGAAGGGCCACTTCGTCCACCAAAAACTTGGACCTATGGAAGAGTATCGGTCAAGTCTTATTTAAGGCGCCGTCCTGCAATAATCGTAGGGGGAATGAAGAAAAATACAAACTTCTAAACTTATGGTGCCGTAAATCCCCTTCTGCACAAACTGGAAAAGCTAACATTTCAAACCACAATTTTGGTTACTGGTTTCAGTTAATAATGTTGTTATCGTCGTCGTCATAATCATTCTCATCATAATCATCGTAATTATAATCTACTCATTATCATCCTCATCATAATCTAGAACTTCTTCTTCTTAGCCATGAAAATCAGTGGCCTGTTATCTACTTTACAGATGCTTTAAATCACAATAAAATTTTTTATATATAAAACGCAATTAAATATTTACATATTTTGATTGTGTTTTAAGACACGCGTTCGTCTACACTGCACACTAATTGGTATTGTTTTCCTGATTTACACCATGCAGTGAATGCTGACATATAGGCCTACGCACCACTTGATTCTAGGACCGTGTGTGCAAAAACATTCATAACAATGTCGCACCTAATTTGATGTTTCGGTGTTTTAGTTGGAGATATCAAAACACGCCGACCTGTTTAGAGATCCGGAACGTCTGCATGGTGTATGTCTTTAAAAAAATCCTCCAAGAGGCATAATTTTCTGAAATTTTAAATTCACAGTGACAATATACTTTGTGTGTAGTACCATTTCATACAATATTCCGTTCCGTAAAATCACTGTGATTATTGTGTGTAGCCATGAAGAGCGCCAAAAAACAAATTGTTCTGTATCGACTTCCTCATAGATTCTTATCGATCTTTCAAAAATGTCCAAGAAAAATATCGCACATGACTTAAGCATAGATAGAAATTTAATTAAATGTTACCTTCATTGGAATATTTCACGACAGGATAAATATAAAAAGGAACTAGAAGAAAGGAAAATTTATACAAAGCAATGTATGTAATATTCAGTGATGTTTTACATTCTGTTTGTAAAACAGACATCTGTTGACACTAAACAACGCGAAATTAAAAGGGCAAAAAATGATAAATTCTGATGGTAAAAGGTTCAATCCAAATATTAATATACCTAGAAGTTTTGGTACCTAAACTTTACTAACCCAAAGTAGATGTCATCATTTTGGTAGGAATTTGTGCTTTGGTATGTGGGAGTTAAAGTCGATAATTAGTGTAATCATACCTTATACCACTCATGGCACGTTACACTTTTCATGGCATCGGTGAAGTTTTTCATTTTAATTTGAAGATTAGTGACACTTAATTGAAATCAGAATGTAGTTAGTTCAGCATTAAGGTGGAGTTAATTTAAATAACAGATCATTGAGCTTCATTTAGACGTCTCTAATTACAAAATTTGTGAGGCTTTAACGCCTACACTTTCCTTCTCACTGCGGGCAGCCGTTTGAGGTTTTGCGCTCTGGCGCGCGGCAACACAAGTAATTATGACGTCAGTGCAGCGTGATTCAGACTCCATCCGCACCCTCCATTCTGTGGCTTTCTTCCTCATTTACTCGACAGAACCGAGCTGTGATCCTTGCCGTGAACAGACTTTTATTCTTCAAGCCAAAGGCAGCGCTTTTCTCCCTTTTACCCTTAGCTTATATTATGCTGCATTGGAGGCCTTGATAGAAGCCACCGGAAGTTTGCATCATTAGAGAGCTCGTCCTTTAATGTTGGGATAGACAAAGAAGGAATATTTTATGAGTTAAATAAATGCCCATCTCCTGCAAAAAAGTGACTTAACAAGATCAACACAAATGCAGGCTCATAATATTAAAGGGATCCAAAACAGCTAGATTGTGATCATGGGATATTTACTAAAATGAGTCAAAAGAAATCTGTGTTGCATTATAGGTTTAAATACTAGCGGTGCTGAAAGAGTTCGTAGCAGGCGCTTTTCACACGAATGATTAAAGAATTCTGGAATTCTGGAGCATAATTGAGGCAGAATTGCGGTTTCGATCGTAATTGCCTATACATATGGAGAAAGATAAGGCTAAATTCGTTTACATACTCTTACTACACGGTCATAAGATACTACAAGTGTTACAAGGTATGATCCAATCAGTCAGTTCTTCTTCATTTGAACAAATACACGTAGGCCTACGTCGTGTATATTATGAGTGCAGTACAATTTATTGTGGTTACGTTTCGGTCCGATAAGAAAACTGCACAACCCTTTATCAAGAAGCCACGAAAATTTTATCATACAGGTGACGGGTACCGAGATTCAGCGGGTAAAATCTTATATCATAAGCTGGCGGTTACGATTTGGATTTTAGGTACATGGGCAAGTTATCGCGCCTAATTTGTTTCGAGGTTTATTCTGTTTTTCCAGATTAAGAGGTCAGTGACAATTTATGTAAAGAATTAGGCCTTACTCGTCAGCTTCAATACTCTTCCTAACGGAATTGTGTTTGAGTAAACCTCAGCAGACCACAGGGTGGTGAAGATACCCTGCAGGCAGCTTGATATACAGACGGACTCTACGCTGCATACGGCCACGGCTTGGAATTAAGTTCTCGGCTTTCAGGTGCGGCATAACATCTGGCGTCATCGACGGGGGTTTCAGCTAGATTAACTCTTGCTCTGGTGCGGCGACGCCACAGAAGTTGGTAACGGTAACGCGAGGAGTGGGCACCAACTGAATACTGTCATCTTAACTGTGTAGACTGCATGTGTACGTGTGTGCAGTGTATGTATGTATGTATGTATGTATGTATGTATGTATGTATGTATGTATGTATGTATGTGTGTATGTAAGTATGTGTGTGTGTGTATGTGTGCGTGTGTATGTATGTATGTATGTATGTATGTATGTATGTATGTGTGTATGTGTGTATGTATGTATGTGTTTGTGTGTATATATGTGTTTGTGTGTATATATGTATGTATGTATGTATATATGCATGTGTGTATGTATGTAGTTATGTATGTATGTATGTACGTACGTATGTATGTACGTACGTACGTACGTATGTATGTTTTTGTGTGTATATATGTATGTATGTATATATGCATGTGTGTATGTATGTGTGTATGTATGTAGTTATGTATGTTAGTATGTATGTATGTATGTATGTATGTATGTATGTATGTATGTATGT
>Ga0131853_10014446_pt1 | contig 14475 bp, 7 predicted proteins | sample TergutLab28metaG_FD_92764 | JGI IMG/M metagenome (GOLD analysis project Ga0131853, IMG submission 92764) | Labiotermes labralis P1 segment gut microbial communities from Petit-Saut dam, French Guiana - Lab288 P1 (version 2) (version 2) | ecosystem: Host-associated > Arthropoda: Insects >... | reverse complement strand
TATGTATATTATAGAAAAAAAAAAAGAGATTTTTTATATAAAAAAAAAAAACACTATCAAAAACACCACATAAAGATAAAAGGAGAAAATGTATCTCGTTTTTCTAAAAGAAAATATATATATATATATATATATATATATATATATATATATAGGATGTCCCAATAACAACGCAAGATTTAATTTATAATAAATTTTTCAAAATAATAACGCCTTGTTTCTTAGTGTAGCGTTCCATGACTACTAATCGCAAAAATGACAATTGACAGAAGTTACATTTCATTGCCGCCATCCTAACAGAACGACAATGGCGCACACTTTAAATCTTGCGCTCCTCTTGGGACACCCTATACAGGGTGTACATTTGATTTTTGAGATATAATTATTAGGGTCACAACTGTTATTATAGAACAAACAGACGTCCAAAGTTACCTTTCCCAAATTGGAAAAAATAAGGCAGGCCAAGAGAATATTATTATGGAGGAAAAGTGGAAGTGAAAGCAATGTAACATGTAATCTTTTCGAAATAAAAAATTCATTCTTGAGATACAGTGGATATTATAGCGGAGCCACATCGTGTCCCCTCACTGTCGTATATCTCTGCCACCATCTGTTCTTATTAGCTCCTTGCTTAACGACAAAATACGAACATTAATCTTGTATTGAGAGTGCATGAATGTGTGTCATATTTTATGGCTTATGAAGTCAAATGTGCAAATGGATGTTAGTGTAACACTGTTAGTTGTTTGAACATTTGCCATTCGTTTTGTGCACAATAGAACAGGACAGCTACAAATAGTAGCCAATGAGTACATTTCTTGCCACCGACGTACAAGCTCATCGTTATTATTTCATTCCAACAAATTAGTTTTTCCAAAGTCTGTTTAAAGTTAGAAAGGTAAAATGTTCCCGTTACAGGCCCGGTGTGGCCCAGAGGATGGGTAGAGGTATAGCTCTACTCTTCCATGACCGCGACACTAGAAGGAGGTGAGTGGTCAGCAGCACGCCCCGGCCGCAATTTGACCCCGGGAAAGAGCCGGTACCCATTTTACAGGAGCCTGGGTTGGCCCCAGGGTCGGTCTGGACGGTCGGAAAATCTCGTCCCCACTGGGATTCGATCACGGACCGTCCAGTCCGTAGTCAGTCGCTACACCGACTGAGCTACCGGGCCCACAAAGTTCGTTTAAATTATGTCTATATAAGAAGACATCTATCGGTCCGTGATAAGCTAAAAGAGATTTTTCTGGGGGGCGTTTGTATATTTGAGGGGCTTGATCGGGGCGTTGTGTTTTGTTAAACCGGGAGTCGAACGACGTATGAAGAAAAATATTTTGAAGCCGTGTTGTCTGAATGTACAATACTTGGGGTTTGTACAGCAGTTATTTGTTATTTGTGGTTGAAACACTTTATTTGGGACAAAAATTAATCATTTTCAAATAATTGGCGGTCTACGTTATTCCATGGGAAAGATAACGAGTTTACGAACAGAGCATAATGGCCGTATGTAGGTAACGATATTAAACTAATCATCTTTGTGATAGATATTGTGAGTTTTCACTCCGAGTTAAGAATTTCGGTTATGTTTGAATGAAAATGCAATTGTGCAGCACGTACTTGTATATTTGAATATGATTTACAGTTCCTTTTGGACAGTTATTTCTTAGTGGCAGAGTTAGATGCTAGATGGAGCCCCACCACACTTGGCTCTTCGTCTTTATGCATACTTTGACAACCATTCGCCTGGTCGGTGGATTGGGCGTGGAGGACCAAGAGAATGCTCTCAAATTGATTTATATTTTGAGGGATGTGCCAAAGAGAATATCTACGGACACAATGCAAGTTCACCTGATGAAATGAAACGACAGATTCGAGATACTTTGCCGCTGTCGTTGCTTTGTTAAGGAAAAGTATTGAGCCCTTTTCCCAGGTTTCAGAATTGTGTGCAACATTTTGGGGTTTCTGTTGAAATCTGACACTAAATGGTCGTGTACGATGAGCCGTCCGCCTCTGGACCGGCTCAAGGCTGTTCCCTGGAGGCACGACCGGTTCCTGTTTTCCCTCTTATCCCTCCTGTTATGTGGCTATCTTCCGCCGATTGGTTATTGTTGGGAAAGTGAAATGTGATGGCGTTACCCCCAAGGTTTCCTTATGGGTTACCATATATGTGTCCGGGACTCGTCTTATGTTCAGCCGAGTACTCTGTCAATTTTAATACGTAATTACTGGTAGGCTGTGTATTTAAGTGTACCCGTTGTAAGTGTACTTGAGTCGTTGATTGTTTTGTTTATGATGTTTGTTCACTGATCGACTGTGACCCTGAGTGTACTATTGTAAGCTTACGTTCAGCCGATGGCTGCGTTCTTTGTATTATGTAACTTATGATCAGCTGTGCTTGCGTGTTTCAAACATTGTTTTGCCCTTAACCATTTTTATTGCTACTCTTATTATTCGCCTTTGTTTAATCTTAAGTTTATTAATATATAGTTTTGCAATATTATTTCACTATGTGTTCTGTTAGGATTGATTATCCCCACGAGAGCCATTAACACGGGTTTCGACGGCTCAAACGATTAATGGCAGACATGTGCGAGCCTTCGGATCAAATTCTAGTGTTTAATCCCCTTCCGGGTATCTACCTGAGGGCTCAATGTACTTTAAATGGCACAAGGAATATAAAAACACATTCTGTTTACGATATACGAGGAATTTAACTACAAGAGTCCAATTATAAATCGTTCTGTAGCTGAATTTGAAACTTCGTACAGTTAGACAGGTCTAAGGAAATGTCTGTGCACTGAAGCAGCGTTGATTCTCTGTTCATATAGAACGAATACAACTTCAATAACCGTCCTACCATAAATATGATAGACACGACACAAACTAAGGGAAAGACCCGCCCCCACATGCTCCGTGTACATAAATTATTACCTAGGGCTCCAAAGACAACCATATATATCCAACATGACGTATTGTGAATATTAGGTTAAAAAGTATTTATAAATTTCCCAGAGGGTAGTTTGATAAATATGTTGGAACATTTTATAAGAAATTGTTGCTTAAATTGTTTGCAATAAACTGAGCTTCAGATATGATAAGGTATTGCCTATTCCACCCATATTTAGAACAAAAATTTTATTATCTAAAATGGACGTATTTCGTCAAGTTTGGAAGAGTAAAATATACAGGACTATAATTTTCCTGTTGTTTGATACGGGTGTGAAAATTGGTCTCTCACATCAAGCCTGAGGGTGTTTGGAAATATGGTGTCCAGGACATCTAGACCTGAAAGAGACAGGGTAGCAAAGGGCACGAAGAACTGTTCAAAAGCTCTTGGGGTTTCTTAATTCCGAAAAATGGCGAAGCAAATGCTTTTATTAAATTGGTTCCACTGTTATCTCGCGGCCTTTGATTTCATTAAATTGACTTTTGGTTTGTAATGCTAACAGAATGTGGATATTTGAAATTTTTTCAATATGTGTTTTGCACATTAACCCCTATAAGCCGCACAGTTATAATGCTGGTCTCTGTGTAATAAATGAAATATTACTGCCATTCCAGAATAATAATTTCTTTTAATCGAAATATGTCAACACACTTTCTTGTTAAATAAGGATTATATCAAAATTCTGCCTTCATACGATCTGAAATTCTCGGTCGACAATGTCTGCGACCATCGTCAAAATTGATAGGACTCTTCTGGTAGAAATATACCGACTTTCCAGAGTATTATGTTGCTTCCAACGTCAGTAGATATAGAGTGTTACTAAACCTTGATGATGGAGCCAGAAATAATCCCTGAAAAGTCAGTAAACTTCTACTTGGATTAATGATGTTCCTTCGCAGAAGACAGCTTTCTTCATAAATTCAGTGTTTATTTATTTATTTATATTTTAGAGAATTGGAAAGTGGAAAGGAAAAGCTTTTAAACCGTATGTGGCTAAATATAAATGAAAAGATGACATAAACAAATTAATTTGAGATACAATAATATAAACAACCAACGAGATCCGACAATGACAATTTATTAAAAACTTCAATCAGCTCAACATGTTTAGGGAGATAATTTCGACCATCCTCAGGAGCACTAGACTGTGTTTACAGCTTGTGGTACAATACACCGACGATGCTGCCAGCTGTTGACATGAAGAAAAATTAATTGTTTGTCAAATTGGTTATTTACAAAGATTGTAATAAGACGCACGTTCAACAAAACATAAACTACAGGAAATAAATGTATATGAATTTAGTTGTATACGTCTTGTGTCTGTTTCTCGTGTCATTATTACTGACACCGTAAACACAAACCGGCGTTCCTTGTTCCTTTATTCTTAAGGGTCACGTTTCTTCTCGTGGAACAGTTCAGGACTGCCTGTCTGTTAACTTGCGGTCCATGGAACACAACTGCAATTTCCACTCGCCTTACAAACTAAAGCACCCCCCCCCCCAAGATACAAAATTCTTAAGACCGCCACTTAACACAATTAGTTCCATTGTCTGTCCTCCCCCCTCCCCCCGCCCAAGCCCCAGGGCTGAAGAGAACAAAATATACTTGAAGTGGCTTCAAGGTTTCATGTCCTTTACACAGTGGAGCTGATAAATCCTTAGCCCCCACCAGGAAGGAAACGAGCTAATGTTTCTATCAGAACGGCGTGAATTTCCTTCGGTGCCTTGCCTTGCAGGAAAGAAAACCTTGATGACAGCTCGCGTCTCGATTTTGTTGAAGTCGTGCGCGTCCCTGACATGTTTCCGAGCTTGTTTCCTTCCTGGTAGGGCTAATGACTTATCAGCACCTCGGTAACGCTGTGGTAAAAAATATATACCATCTATTTCAATATTAAAATACTACGTTCTGGCCACAGGTTGTTTATGTTATTTTTTGTTTTGTTTTGAGATCTGAACTGAGGTCTTCGACGTCAGCTCTATGCAAGCCTCGTTCGTATTTCGAAGAATAAAATCCGATAGATGACGTGTTATTCCACTCAATAATATGTAACATAGCTACTTGGGTAGCTCAGGTGGTACAGTCACTAGAAACAGGCTGGACCGCTCGGCGATCGACTCCCAGTGGGATAAGTTATTCCGTGCCATCCAGACCGGCCCCCAAGATCCACTCAGCCTCCAGTACAATGCGTACGGGGTTTTGGGGGGGCAGAGTGGCCGGATCGTAGTGCTAACCAACCATGGCTTCCAATTGCCGGGTTGTGAATGGATTGGAGCTACACTCCGGCCGTCCCTCTACGCCTAGATAGACGTTTTATGGCATGATGTTTACTGTAAAACCTCTTTTCATCTTACTGAGGTTTTATTTGCATTATCTTCGTAAAATGGAAAGTTTAATAAATGTACCTACATCTGTAACAAGTTCCTTCTACTCCATTTCTGTTCGCACTCTAATACCATCACTTCAGACCACTTCAGGCTATTTACGGTATTCCTGCCCTGTATATACAAGACGAATTTTCAATCGCCTGATGTTCAGCATATTTCTTACACAATTTATTTGTTTTCGGCCAGTCCTTCGCAACCCCACTGGTGAGCTACCTGTGAATTTTTGCCTCTTTTCCCAGGTCAACGTAAACCGTAGCGTCTGATTTTCTTGCAGCCGGCGGCATTCGTCTCGCACATTAAAGGTTTCAGCCATCTTTCCATACCTAACTGGCAATCCATGAAAGCGAGTAGTTTCACCGATCGACTAAAGTGCGTAAACGACACTTCCGCGCGTGCGCCACTATAAAACTGGGAGTTAAAACACCATTTTAATACTGTCAGGTTACGTAATTTTGAGGTGTGTCATCCCTGTTGTGTTGGTTCAATAACAAAGAATTAATGTTTATTACACATACAGTCGAACACAACTAAACTTCTCCTAGTAGTACAGTTCCCCCAACCCAACTCCCATTGCCCTAATGAGAACACCCCACACATCATATATAGCTGCTTTGTAAGTTAAATCACACCATTAAAGTGGCCAACATATAGGGCCGAAACATGTAGTTGTATACCTACAGTACTACTAGGAGAAATACAGTTGTGTTCGACTGTGTGTGTAATACACAATAATTGTTTGTTATCAGGTTATATATTTGAACTTGGGCACGACGCGACTCCTAGAAAGGAACCGTGAAAAAGGAGGCAATATGTTAATTTGAGAGCTTGGTAATTTACATCGACGAGATGCTATTAATATGCTGGCCGGTGGTAGCTCTCGCACATTGCTGGCGCAGGCGGATGGTTTGCGTGAGATACAGTAGCCAATAAGAGAGTTCTGCTTCGTGGGCTGATCGCAGGGGAGCGCGCCTGCGTTGCGGACTACACGCATAACATAAGAGTCGGAGAAGTTGCCGATACGACACGGCGGTATTCAAGAGTTTGATCAAGTTACAGAAATTCTGTCCACTATAGCATGTTTTTTTTGTCTTTTTCTATCTCTTTCCTTAACCCTTATCCTGCTAACGTAGAGAATATGTTGAACTCCTAATAATACCAGCAAATGGCAGATGGGATTTAATTTGGCGTTTAAAGGGTTAATTCTTCCGTCTGTAGCTCTGCTTCTGTCATTGTTCCTCCTCTTTTGAATGTTTTATTTTTGTAAGTTTTTGCCTCCTTATTTTCACTTTACATCATTTATGCATTCTACCGTCGTATTCTCTTGCATCTTTTCCTTGAAGTAATTCAAAATATTATTTCCATTACCTTCAAACTCCTCCGCCTTTTTTCTCCAATTCTTCCCAAGGTATGCAATTATTCATCTGTCCTAACGTATCCTGCTCTCTCCCAATGAACTATTTTATCTGCCCGTCTGTCTATTTACCCTCACGTCCTTTTCCTCTCATAATCCTTTTATTCTCATTTTATCCCTTTTCCTTCCTTCTTGACTGTGTATGGTTCATTATTTATGTACTCTTCTTACTTCTATATTTTTTCAATCTTCCCTTTCTGCTTTTTTTTTCATTCGCAATTAATTTCGTTTATCTTCTTTTTGTCCCCATTTTTCCCTGTCCAAAATATTGCTGTGTATATTATTTTATTTCCCCTTTCTCTATATATATTATTTTTCCACGTATTTCTGCATTTTCCCTCGTTTTGTAACTATTTTTTACATTTTTTATACTTTCTGTTCAATCTCACTGCTTGCTGCCTTATACACATCAGATCGGGTTTTCGTACGTACCTCGCACTATTAGTAACATTTCCCCTAGGCATGCTGCGTCGTGCCAAGCACTCTGAGTACTGCCTTATAGCCTTCGGTTCTACTTCACTACTTTACAGCAACACGTTACCATGACAACAGCATGCGGAGGATTTCCGGTCACATAGGAACCTTCAGTTTCCCAGGTGAAACTTCTGTAACTGACATATTTAAATTGTTTACCACAAAGTGATTGTTATGTTTTAACATATGGCACTATGCATTCTAGGAACTAGTCTGTAAAGCCCATGGCGTCACAGCACAACAGAAAGGGTCTTAAAAATCATTGCCATGAAATTACCAAAGATGTGACAAAATATGAAATGATTTTTTGTTATTTGCTCCTATGTTGCCTGTTGCCATGACATCTTGTGTCGCATTGAACAATTATTAAACACGAAAAGTTAAAGGAAGCTCGGAGATTCAGTCCGTAGCATGTTGAAAAATATGTAGTATTTATGTACCGTAAAACCGACGATATGCACACTTTTCAAATTAATCCCTTAATTCAATTTTTGGCTTCTTCTATATGTACATGTTTCGAACCTCATGGGTTCATCATCAGGAAGGCAGTTTGTACATGCAGCTTTGTATGGTATACTTTTCATGCAGGCTAGCAGGTGGAAAAGTGTTTTCCGACGCTGCTTACATAAATGCATGAAAAACTTACCACACAAAACTGCATTTACAAACTGCCTTCCTGAAGATGAACCCATTAGGTTCGAAACATGTACACGTAGAAGATGCCAAAAATTTAATTAACGGATTAATGTGAAAAGTGTGTACAGCGTCGGTTTTACATTACATAATTGTATCACATGTACATTACATAATTGTATCACATTTACATTACATAACTGTATCACACGTATATTACATAATTGTATTACATTTACATTACATAATTGTATCACATTTACACTACATAATTGTATCACATTTACATTACATAATTGTATCACATTTACATTACATAATTGTATCACATTTACAGTACATAATTTTATCACAATGCACGGTACAAAAAACACAAAATCAAGTAATGTTTGTTACTGTAGTTGAAAATTGCTTTTATGTTGCTGCAAAATAGAACCTGGTTGTAACTGCCCGATAACAAAGGAATGTCGTGTTGAATACTTTTAAGTAATCTAAATGCCAGTACAGCCCTGCAAGCAACATAGGATTAATTTCAGTTTTTTTAACGGAATGTTTCATTAAAATTCGCATGGTCGTATAGTGAGCAGTGTCTGGGCACTAGCAACGAGTGCTAGAAAAACAGAGATAATATATTTCATTATTATATGCGGCAATTATCTTATCTATTAAAAATGAATTGTCATTTCCTGACTGCTCATTTATCCTATAAAAAAAAACCTTCACTCCTTCGACGGTCCACATGCCCGACAGATTAGTGGAGGTAATTAAGAAAAAGCAGACCTAAGATAAATTAAGGACCCTGTGTGATAAAGAATTGTACTTTTGTCCTTCCTTCTTTACGTACTGTTTTTTTAAGTTTTGTATCATTTCTGTCTTTAAATATCAGTACACTTACATGTCTAACTGCTTTATCTGACTTTGTAATTTGTACGCGACTCTTTCTTCATCAAATCGTTGCCTCTTCTGTGTACCTATTACCGTCCAGCCTACAGCTTCTACACCATTTTCAACCCTCTCCAGCTGGAATAATCAATATACCAAGTTCGTGCTAAAATAAGCCTTACATAATTCCATATTCAAAACGTATGTGAGTGCCTTGTTTGTGCTAGCAATATGGTACACCTCGGTGTAAATCAACAGACACAGCGAAGTCATGATGGCTTCTTTTGTTTAAAGATGTTGGCAGTAATTCAGCGTCAGATGTTGTAATGAATGAAACGGAGTGAACTGGAAAATACATTTTTAGAAGTAAGAGTACCTTCAGTGAATCATCATCTTGAAAATTTAAAGAACTTTCACTGAGGAACACCACGTAAAATCTGACGTAGTGTAGCCCGTCTCTGGGATCACGTTTTACTGAACCTTCAGCTTACACAGCAGGTGTTTCGAGACAGTAACGAACGCTTTTGTGCGGAAGCTTATGTTGTCAAAGTATCATGATTTTTGGGCCTTCTTTTTTTTTTGTATAGGGAGATATGTTACCTCTGCGCGGTTAGGTCGTGAGTAAAATTTTGAAAATTCCCCATGTTTCCATTTAAGAAATTCCAAGATAATTTGAAGGCTGGGTCTGGCTCAGTCTTCAGGTGGAAAAGAAAGCGATAGCCTCCATGCCTTGCCCAGGGATTAAGGCTAACAGAGCCTGGTTCAGGGATTAAGGCTAACAGAGCCTGGTTCAGGGATTAAGGCAAACAGAGCCCGGTTCAGGGTTTGCGACTAACAGACTCCGGTTCAGGGATTAAGGCTAATAGAGTCTGGTTCAGGGAGTAAATATAATAGAGACTGTTTCAGGTACTGCGGCTAACAGAACCCTGCTCAAGGATTAAGTTTAATAGGGTCTGGTTCAGGGATTAATGTTAACAGAGTCTGGTTCAGGGATTAAGTTTAACAGAGTCTGGTTGAGTTATTAAGGCTAATAGAGCCCGTTCCAAGGACTGAAGATAAAGAACCCATCGAATTAGTTTGTCCAACTTTGTCGTTTTACTTTAAGGCATAAGTTGATTCAGTCTCCTACACTTTGTGGGGTTTACACCCAAAAAATGAAAATTTTCAAAATTTTAGCAAAGAGTCTTACCATATACCCTTGTCACAATGCTGTAAAGTTGAATTTCTCACGTCTCTTGTAATCTAAAATGGCTGTTCATCAGAACATAGCGGTTTTGACTGTGGGCCAGACACTTCTCTGTGCAGTTTGTTTTGACTGTGGGCCAGACACTTCTCTGTGCAGTTTGTTTTGACTGTGGGCCAGACACTTCTCTGTGCAGTTTGTTTTGACTGTGGGCCAGACACTTCTCTGTGCAGTTTGTTTTGAGTGTGGGCCAGACACTTCTCTGTGCAGTTTGTTTTGACTGTGGGCCAGAAACTTCTCTGTGCAGTTTGTTTTCACTGTGGGCCAGACATTTCTTTGTTTGTTTTGACTGTGGGTCAGACACTTTTCTGTGCAGTTTGTTTTGACTGTGGACCAGACACTATTCTGTGCAGTTTGTTTCTATCTTATTTCCTCCTTATTTTCTAAACTTCTTTTCTCTTTTTCCTTAATTCCTTTTTTTATTTTCGTAACGTCTTCTCCTTTCTTGCTTATACCTTGTTTTCTTTTCCCTTTACTCGTATTCTTGAAGGTAAGACATGAGTGATGAACTGTAGAAAGGGATCTTCAATAAATAGAAGGCGGAACTGTAGCTGGATTGATCTAAGCCGAGAAAAATGTGCAGGGCTTTTGTAAACTTGTTAATGAAAATTTTGGTCCCAATTTTAATTCACGTCTAGTAACCTTCGATATTTACTAATATATATATATATAATGTAAAATTGGTAACGGGTCTTTCCCGAGGGTACAGTTCGGCCGGGGCGTGCTGCTGACCACTCACCCTTTCTAGTGCCGCGGTCATGGAAGAGTACAGTTACACCTCTACCCACCCTCTGGGCCACACTGGGCCTATAACGGGATCACTTTACCTTTACCGTTTACCTTTATATATATATAATTGGATGTCCCACACCTGGCGCTTAGATACGAAAATGAGAACTGCGTTCTTCTGGGTTATTAATCAGCGAGTAATGGTAATTCGTTACCGACGTTTCGGGACAACCTACTTCTCCCATCTTCAGTGGTTTGAATTCTTGACCCTTGAATACGGGACAGATAGGATGTCCCGAAACTTCTGTAAGAGATTATCATAACTCTCTTTGTAATAACCCAGAAGAGCGCAGTTCTCATCTCCTTCGTGGAAAACATTAAATCACAATTAGACACTTAAATGTTATTAAACAAACCATAAGTAAGTAAATATGTATTCGCGCTTAGCTTCCAGGGAGTTTCTTGAAATAAAGTTGTGTTTGTGCAATTTTCTGCAAGATTACATATCATAAGAATCACGCAAGACTGAATTTCCCTCCCCGCTCCACCCCCCTCCAACAGCAGCAAACTTTCATTTCAGCCATTAATCCCGTCATTCCTCTACAGTGATATCCCTCCCTGTAGCACCTGCGCGACGGACTCGCTGCTAGATCCAACGGGTGCTACCAAAACTTGTTCACTGGTAAAACCTTCAATGATGCTTGGGTTTAGATTACATCTACTGCCCAGGATGGAAGGATTTAAATATTTAATCTCCTTAAATGCATTCAAAAAAGTAGGTGCAACGAGTCGAGAAGCATATTAAAAATTAAGGGTCCGTACATTGCACCGAGGCCGGCGTTGAAAGATTGTCTGACTTCTTTATATAAGTTATTAAAAAAATGTTCTATCCAGGTATACACGGTACGTGACACTATAGAATTACCTCCTGTTACTGGACAAAGAAGGTTCAACAATCACATCTGGTGTGGAAAAAATATTACTAAAACCTCGCGTTAAGCTAGCCTGCAGCTTGAGCCAGATCCTCGTCACGTGTTATTTGGGGATTCCCCCTATTCGTTTTATTTAGGAAATCCGGAATTTCAAAAGCCAATCCTTTAGAGGAGCGCACAGATACGGCCAAGTGAAGCGCATGATGTGAGTTGCGACATTATGGTAGTGGCTGCCATTAAGACAGCTTGGTTCTGCAAAGGGTTGTTGTGCTGCAGCTTCATAGGTGCGGGAGAAGAGATGTGCATACAGAGTTTTGGTGGGAAAATTTGAGGGAAAGATACCACTTGGAAGAACTTAGCATAGATGAGAGGATAACCTTGAAATGGATTTTCAAGTTGCAGGATGGGAGAGTGGAGCGAATGGATCTGGCTCAGGACATGAACAGGTGGCGGGCTGTCGTGGACATGATGATGAGTTTTGACTCCCACAAAATTAGGTGAATTTCTTGAGTAGCTGAGGAAGGTTCACTTTCTTAAGAAAGACTTCACTTTGGAGTGAATGAGTGAGTGAGTGAGTGAGTGGGCAAGCGAGACACTTAGTTTGTTAGTAAACCAGTCAATTATTTGGCTAATTAGTTAGTTGGTTAATGGGTTAAACAGTAAATTAGTTGGTTAGTTAGTTAACCAGTCAATTAGTTGGTTGGTTGGTTGGATAGTTAAACAGACAATTGGTAGGTTGGTTGGTTGGTGGGTTGGTTGGTTGGTTGGTTGGTTGGTTGGTGGGTGGGTTGGTGGGTTGGTGGGTTGGTCGGTTGGTCGGTTGGTCGGTTAGTCGGTTGGTCGGTTGGTCAGTTGGTCGGTTGGTAGGTTGGTCGGTTGGTCGGTTGATCGGTTGGTCAGTTGGTTGGTTAGTTAGTTAGTTGAGTACTTCCTAAATTTTCCTTTAACTCAAGTTTCTGTGTTAAAGTAAGAAATGCCTGTAATAAGTTTGTCAGATGCTGTTGAACCCTGTGCTGCTGCTGCAGTATCAAAGACTGAAATCGGTAGGGGCTTCAGTCAGAGACCTTCAAGTACCTTAGCTTGCAGTGTATCTACGACTGATTCCAGCTAATCCCTAATGATTCGTCTGTAGATAAGACTGATATTTGTTAGGTACAAAGTACTTTCTTCACCTGTCTGAGGCTACACTCTGTCTGCTAAAGATGATGCACAACTTCAACACCAGTCGCACAAGGACAGCTGCTCAACAAAACTTACTGCTTCAAAAAGTCAGTCTCTCTTGACAAGCTGACAGTCGCCCATCTCTTTAAGACATTCATAGTAATTTACAGGACCAGAATTTTATCATTTCTTTACAAGAGCACCAGTATTTCTGTTCGTCTCTGCTCTGCCTGTGCCAAAGATTTTGTCCTTCAGTTCTTAAGTGTGTTGTTTAATGATGCTGTCAGTCGCTACATTCTCATACCGTACATGATACACAGGGGGGACCGCGGTAGCACTGTGGCTAAGGTGCTGCGCTACAAATCGGAAGGTCGCTGGTTCGATACCAGCGGGTGTCAGTGGATATTTCATTGACATATAATCCTTCCGAGCATACTATCGTCCTGGGGTCGACCCAGCCTCTAACAGAAATGAGTACCAGGAGCATTTCCTTGGGGTAAAAGCGGCCGGTGCGTAAGGCTGACAATCTACCAACATCCTGCGCCGTTGTCACGAAAATCTGGGAACCTTAACTCCCTGGATTCCTCTGGGCCTCTACAGGCCTGTAACGGGACTGTTTTACCCTTTTACGTGATACAGAGGTTAATGAGCAATGAGAATTATTAGGGTGATTTAGACACAGGAGAAACGAAGTAACAGGACAGGCAATGTATTAGGTATAAACGTAGCAAGAAGGTGCGTTCGCGTAAACATTGCTGCTGTGGAAAAGCAAGAATTATCACAAATTCCGCCTACGATATCCAGCACGCATTGCGCACGCGCCGTACTCTATTGTCATCTGTGGCCTGTCCGGCTATGCCGCGGTTTACCACATTTTTTCACAAATTGTAGGACTTTCGAAAAAAAAATGTTAGTGAATGTGGAAGGTGTGTTTCGATTTTCTCTACAAATTTTGTCTCAAGCATTTCAAATTTTAAGAAGAACTGAGCAAAATATGACACCAAATGTATATCGGTCTGCAAGTAGAGTGACCGTTGTACTTGACAGGATTTAATGATACTTGCGATTCCCCGTCAAATTTTACAAAATACTCTAATATTGAATTTAATGCAAATTAATTCGTCCGAAGCTACGTTGCTCCACGTGGACATGGACACACATAACGAAGCTCATAAATCACTTCTACACGATTTAGCGAAAGCTCCCAGAAATCCTTTCTTAATGCCATTTTGTTCATGAATCGTCACACAATAATCAGAATGGGAACAAACCAGAGTGTAAGAGGAGGTAAGAGGTAACAAGGGAGTGGAGGAAACTACATCATGAGGAGCTTAATAATCTCTAGTCCTCACACAATAATGTTCGGGTGACAAAATCGAGAAGAATGAGATGGGCTGGACATGTAGAGCGTATGGGGGAGAAGATGTACAGGAATGTACAACCGCAAAATTGTTCATAAGAAAAAGATATTACATGTACGTACTGTTTCTAATGCCGGTATTTATTGTTCGAGTGACAGAGTTGGTACAGTTTGTAATAAATGTTCGAAAATTCCACCATCAACATCAATGCACTTTGCAACTCGTGTGGAGACATGGCGTGTTGTTCGTCTGAGTGCGTCTTGACGTTCCTTTATGCAGGCGATAACATCCAGTATGTTAACGAGCAGTTCGTCTCGTGTA
>Ga0131853_10014445_pt1 | contig 14476 bp, 11 predicted proteins | sample TergutLab28metaG_FD_92764 | JGI IMG/M metagenome (GOLD analysis project Ga0131853, IMG submission 92764) | Labiotermes labralis P1 segment gut microbial communities from Petit-Saut dam, French Guiana - Lab288 P1 (version 2) (version 2) | ecosystem: Host-associated > Arthropoda: Insects >... | reverse complement strand
GTGTGTGTGTGTGTGTGCCACCAACGCTATGTACTTTCATAAAGTTATTTCACTCATTGTCTTTTAATAACTGCATCACTTTATGGACGAGCGGACAGTCCATCGCTCTAGTTTTGTTTGTTTGCGGATGTTCTTTTTAAATAGGAAGTCGATAGACACTGGAAAGACTAAGCCTGAAGATGTGCGATCGATGTAAATAAATTCCGTGAGAAGTTAAAAGGTCCTCAGGTGGTTACGAAAACCCCTGCATTTTGTGGAATCCGAAGGACCATTAACGTGCTTACGAGAGCCCTCCACTTGTCCCTATATGGAGGCTTCGTGCTATATGCCCCACCAAATTATCCTCCTCGGTTTCACCACTCTAATAACATTTGTTGAGACACACGAGTCATGACACTCTTCCTTATATAATTTTCTCCTGTCTATTGTTACTTCCAGTCGAACCGAACTCTCTTCTCCAAAACTCTTTGTTTTTATCTTTAATATGAGACGCCATGAAAGCATATGAATATTACAATTTTGTATCCTTTAGCATGCAGGTTTTAAGATAGGCATCGAACCGTAGCAATCACTCAAACTCCCCCCCCCCCCGCAACCCACTCTTAATTTATTCATGCTTAGAGATTTAATTTAATTTCGTTTTAAAATATTTGAAATTTTACAAATTATCAAAAAATTATGTAGTTTTCCCACTTGTGCGCAGTACGATATTTTATTGAACCATCGTGGTAAAAATGTTTGAAAAATACCGGACCATAAGATAGGGCAAAAACGTTCCGGCAGTGATCACTCAGAACAGTTGTCCCGTGGTCAGGATTCGACGCAAAACCACATGAAAATGAAGTAGCAATATCATTGAACAAGCTACAATTTTTTTCATGTTTCTAATAAGTTTCTAAACCATGTAGATATACCGCTGCTTTACTTTATGAAAGTGGTATTGAAATAAAGGTAAAGCAATCCCTTTACAGGCCTGGACAAGCCCATAGGGTTCCAGGAGGTTGAGACTCCAAGATTTCAATGCAGTTGGCACATGAAAGTGGTAAAGTTGTCAGCCCTACGCACCGACCGCCCTACCCCCAGGGAAATTCCTGGTACTATTTGCTGTTGGAGGCTGAGTCCACCTCAGGGCCATTGTGCGGCCGCAAGGATTATGTCAATGAAAAAATTCCAGTGACACCATCGGGAATCGAACCCTCGACCTTCCGGCTTGTAGCGCAATGCCTCAACCAACTGCGCCACTGCTTACCCCGGTATTGTAATATATATCAGTAATTTTTACGAAGAAAATTCCACCCAATGACAATTTAGCTTATGACTTCGGGTTCTGCGCGTACGACGAATGCGTTTTAGTACGTACTGAAGTCTGCCACCGTCCTTAACTTGTTATCTTCGTAAATAATCTGTTTCGTAATTTGGTTTGCTAGATATTTATTCAAATCAAATTGTAGAATATGAACTCCGTCCTGATCCTGCTCGCAAGCTGTCAGCAAACCTGTATGACATATACCATTTCTGTGTGTACAGTGAAAAACTCCTGATGATGTACAGAGGAACTGCCCGAAACATGTAGAGTTTTATCAATAAAATAAATTTGATAAATTAGTGCGTCTATTTGGTTGTATTATAAGACTATAAGAACTGTTTCCTATTGCTCAACTACTACACACAGGCTTTGATGTGCATTGCAGTATGACGAAGACTGTACGCCAGACATGACCTTAAGTTCGGTAGGTGGTTCTCTCCTATATAGCAACCGAAAGATGAGGGGAATAGATTTGTCTTACTTTCTAAAGACTTTAAAACAGACAATGTCTTAATTCTCCAAATTGTGACAGTGCCATTAATTTTGGGTCTTTTTTAAGAAGGTTCTACAACTCTGACTGCGCCCATTCTGTTTCAACACAGTTCCGTGCCAGATTAAAAAGTCTCCTCTCCCCTCCTGAACGCTCCCATCTTTTCTTCTCTTTCTGTCTCTCAAGTTTAGGTGTGGTAACCTAAGGTACCTTAGGTAACTTAACCTGTATTTAAGACAGGGCCCGCTGAGCCTCGTTCACTCTCAGGGGCAACTTAGCTGGCCAGTGTAATAATGATGAACTGCAAGTGTACATTCTTTTCTTTTTTGTCTTTCTGACCATTTTTCCTTCCAATAGGAGGCTGACCTTGTACTGCTATGTTGCCAGATTGTTTAGTAAGTATAAGAAAATTCGTGCTGTCCACCCTAAGACTTTCTTCATAAATTTCTTATCTCAGAAATATTGATTGTACCGTGACAAAAACTAGTGTGTCTCCTTCAAGGCCTACCAAAAAAAACTTTAAAATATTTTAGGCTCATTGGATGTTTATTTACATTTTATGCATTCTAAATACCATGCTGTGAAACAGCCGTCTTGTGGGATCTGAAGATAAATTCGTTTTTTTTTTAAATTTTTGTCGGCATGGCAAAATTCGTGACACGGCTGTCAAGAGAATCTAAACGTCCAGTTTCAGCCGTCAGATACAGTTTTGAGGAAGTTTCGTGTACAATTTGTTCCCACAAACCACTCCCCAAATATTCGCCTTAATTTTTTTCCTGTAATTTCCTTGTCAGTCATGCCAGGGTTCGTTCTCCGGGACACTTCCCACTAAAATTTTGCATGCATTATCTTTTTCCCTCTCCTAGCTACAAGGTCAGTCCATTGTATTTTCATAGATGTCGCTGTGGTAATAACAGTAAGGTGCCTATAGCCAGTCGCCAAGTTTTTAATCGTGTACTGGAATGTTTTCCTATTGGATTCTTTCCGTACAGCTTATCATCCATATTGTATTGGAAACATTATGAATGGGTTGATTATATCAGTTAATTTCAGTATACTTATGTGCATTTGTTGGTAATATTATTTTATATTTTCATCAATGCGTGGATGATGGGTCATATAAAGAACAAATGTTTATTAATTGAGTTAAATTGCAGATTTTTCGCAGTTTGAAGTCCGTTTCTTGCGAATTTGTTAACAAAATCCTCCACCATACAAGACTTGTTACAAAAATTTTAATCTCCTAGCGTATTCTCCTGCGGCTTGATTTCCCTTTCGATTTTGCCATTTCCACTTTACTTTTTACAAGAATTTTCATCGATTTCACAGGACTTGCGAAGCGTTTAATAGTTCTTGTTTCGGTTAAATAAGCCAACACAAACTAAACTGAAAGCAAAAAAAAAAACACTATGAAATTTACTGCAGTTACCTCTGTTTATATTTTTAAATTGTTGCCACGCACTGACCATAAACCAGTTCATGCCTCAAGTACGTCTATTATAAATACTTGATTTCGGAATAATGTTGTAATTCTTAACGATCAGTGTGCAGAATTTTATCAGTGCTTGCAACTGAAGTTATGAGATCGGCATATTCAAAGTCTGTGAAAAAATAGTGCAGCAGTGCGTATGACTGAAAAATAGTGTAGTCTGAAGGTGTTGGGAAATTGGCTTTTAATAATTTATTTATAGTGCTTATATATATATATTCATATATTTCATAATTTATTTTATAATACTCTACTGCTGAAGTGAGGATTTATTTGGGCCTAAGAGGGACCAGGTGATAGGATATTGGAGAAGAGTACATAATGAGGAACTTTATGTTCTGTACTCTTCGCCAAATATCATTCGGGTGATCAAACTAAGGAGAATGAGATGGGCGAGGCATGTAGTACGTGTGGGAGAGAGAAGAAGTGCATACAGATTTTGGTGGGAAAATCTTTGGGGAAGAGACCACTTGGAACACCCAGGCGTAGAAGGGAGGATAATATTGAGATGGATCTTTAAGGAGTGGGGTGGGTGCATGGACTGGACTGAACTTTAGGGTTCCATAAAATACGAGGAGTTTCTTGACTAGCCCAGAACCTGTTACCTTCTCAAGAAGGATTCTGCTACATGGAGTTAGTACAAATGGAGTAGTATGAGTATGAATAAAATATTAATCAATTAATTAAATACATCTAACTGTCTCATTTCTGGAACTCCACTTACCTTCCAAAGTGTTCTTCACAGTATCTACGTGACGTTACGCAATTCAAAATTCATCTCCAATACTGGTGACGTGAATCGTGTCCAGAAAGTTCACTTGAGTGAAATTTGTTCCGCACAAATACCTGGAAAGTCTATTCTGATGATAATATTTCAGTTTTTTTTCCCCCTATATCACTTGTTCACATTTACGGCTATTAAGTTACGTTGGTTGTTAGCAAACAGCTTCGTGCTGTTCTACATAGCATATGGAAGTGAGGCTTGGTGTTAGGGTAAGTGTAAGTTCTGAATTTGTCCACTTGTTTTCACGAAATACCTTACAGCAACATGTCCTGTAGCCGAAATCCAGTTGCATTAGAAAAGGCTTCTTTATCATTAAGCAAAGCACTCTGTTTCATAGGCTAGAACTTCTAGCGGTTTTACTGTTAATTATCACTGCGTAGTGAACTATGGCCACGAAAACATATACTTGTTTTGAACGCAAAAGCTAAATCACCTGCACCTAACTGTGTTTACACGGAGACTGATCCTGCAGTCTGTGACGCCTGCCTTCCAAAATTGTGCACAATCGTAAACGTTTTAGAAAGTTATGAGACTTTTTATAACTAGCAAACAATCAGCGGGTACTTTTTAGCTCGGGAGAAAGTTTTTACAGGCCCTAATCTTGTAGACCCTTTTTACGCTGCAGTGTGCACTAAAGAGGTTACAGAAAACCAGAGAATCGCCACGGATGTTTCAGAGACTGTCCACAACACGGCTATAGGGTAGGTAGGTTAAAATAGGTGTTAATTTGATAAGTAATAAAAACCATATCTTTACACTGTATTATTATATTTAACATTTGTTTATTTGTTTACAGTGTTATTTAAGACTTTCGGCCTCGGCTTCATACACGTAACGGAAGTACTTCTGCCATTATATTTTCGTAATTTTCATGCGTAATACAAAGGATAGGAATTAATTTTTTAAACACATGCATTTAATTGGACGGTGAATGGGTTCCTAACGCTATAAGATAGCTACATGTATTTAAGTTTCTCTGCCCTCTGTCCCCACTACTTTTGCATGAGGTCATAATGTCAGGTTTTAATTATTTTCACTGCCACAACCTTATGTCAACATACATTATAATTGTAAACATCTCTAACATTCGAGGCCTGAAATTGTCACTTCAGTTTGTAGACATAGAATAAGCACTTGGAGAGAAGAGAACTTGGAGAAGTGGAAGGAAGAATTGATAGTGAAATACCAGGTGATAAATGAGAAAAATTCGGATAGTCACTAGGAATATATATAGGCTTGGGTATATGGGGATTTGTAGGGTGAGTTAGGTTAGGTTGTCGGTAAGGCGTGCAGCGGGGAGGAGAGTAGACATGCGAATAAGAATGTGCATATTAAACGAAGAGGGAACTACGGATCCTGGACGAAGCAGAAAAGAAAAAAATAATTTATGGTATAAAGTTAAGGGAGGGAGAAAAATTGTAAGCGAAGGAAGTAAGAGAAAAAGAGAAATGGGGGATGGGAATAATGTAGAATCCCTCCATTCCATAGTATGCTTCATCCAGCTCTCGGTCCAGAAGACGCGTCATATGGGAGGGAGTCAAGTCATTGACTTATAAAAATAGACACTCGTAGCTATATGGAAAGTTTGTTGTTCAGTTACGTGGGTGTGTGTAATGTCGACGCGTTGGTGGGTTGGAGAGAGGAAGTGATTGCGAATGCAGAAGAAGAAAGAAAGGGCCCAGGCTATGTGACCCTTAACCGTATTAGGCGGCTGAATTTCGAAACACGAATGTTAAATTGGATTAATTGTAGAATTAGTATATATCGAGGCTTGACTCCTTATGCAGGCTGGCTTGTGAAGTCACTAATTTTTCTGTTTTAAGGTACTAATAGAGTTCTAAATTCTGTCGCAGTTTTGGCATCAAATCCGAGATGCTGCAGTTACTAAACTAATACGTTAATCAACTCTCATTTTACCGCAGACCTCAAAATGAAGAACTTTGTCCTTCAGTACAGTAACAGTCGCCTGGAGACGGGAATTAGCCAACGGAAGCAAGTATTCTTGGCCCGTTTCAAATGCACCAGAGACAAAGGACCGAATGGAGTGTAATGCTGATACAACTTTGCCTGAGAAAAGGGGATATTTTCCTGTATCTGTTACAAATAACCCCCTTTCACTATAACCCATTGCAATGTGTGGTTGTAATACTGTTGATTCGTGTCCTAGAGGTTCCAGTTGCGATTCTCGGGCGGGACCACCGACTGTCCTGACTGAGGTTTTCCGTGCGTTTCCTAATTAATTTAAGGCAAATTGCCGTTGGTATCTTCGTTATGACAGGACCACTTCTAAGTGCTTCCTGATACATAATTCACAAATCAACCTGTCATAAATCCGACATATGTAGTCCGTTTACTAACAGCCTCATAAATAAACCCCAGAAGTAACCCATAATATTCATTCCCTTTATGATTGTAGGTAATTTACAGCTTGTATATCCCGAAAGTGACAATTATTTCTTCATATAAATGGTGAACTTTTCAAAAAAAGCTACCGAATTCTAATACGATTAGCAAGCATGAAACATATTTAACCCTTCATGTATTCAATTTAAATTGAGTTACTTTTCAGGATTCAGTCCCAACCCAAAAATTCATATCTTCTGGGGTGTTACGCCTTGTCGATTGGTAAATGTCCATCTTCAGGGTGGCAGTCCAAGAAGCGTTGGTGGCTAGCAAAGGACACTGTCAGTTACAATAAGGCAAGCCGGTTATTGGCGTTAATGTTATAATCTCGGTTTATTGTGTGTAGTTTGTGAAAGCTAAATGTGCTGGTATGCATACTTACAACTGACTTTTCAAATGTTAATTCTCTGTAGCGTTTACCTGGCATATTCATTTGATATCAAGCGATTTCTGTTCTTCTCCAGCTACGAACATTCACCCTCACCGTTACTTTGGAGATAATAGGAGATATGTTACTATTTCCATTTTTGGATGCATATGCTTGTGTAACTTATAGACCTATTAATCATGAAGGTGTCTCAACTTTTTACTACTGCATGGCATCGAATCTTGCTACTCTGAGTAATGATGGCCGTGCAAACTTCTGAAGTGTTGATACCAACATTATATTATGGAGGTTTTTATGACTATATATGATGCAAATTCTGCAGCTTTCTTTACGGTCGTGTGTGTTTGCGGTAGAAATTTAAATTCCTTTCTTAGATGTCATTTCGTGATGTGGCTTAATTGTGCTTTTATCACAAAACAGTATCATTTAAAGAAGATAATTGTATCGAGGGCGAGTTGTCTCTCTCCTCATTGTGCACCAAGTATGAGCTCTTCAGCATCTTGGCAGTACTTTGCGTCACTTGCTAATTGCACTTGATTTTTTATGTTTCTTTAGTACCGGCCTAGAATAATAAGTTCTGAAGTTTAAATCCCTGTGTGATATGCGTGCAACGTTTCATGCCGCTGCTTCGAACTTCCGGTGGTTAGACACAAAAACTCTCCGCTCTTGCTATGGGGGTTGACACTTTGTTGAGTCAGCGAGTGTGGTACTTCGGGGGATGTTTGGAAGAGGAAGATGGCGGGTGTTCCTGGCAGAGAGATATTGCTCAAGGAAGAATGAGGACTATGAAGTAGTAACGTAAAAGGGTGTAAGAAATAGACGAATGACCTGCAGTGAAGACGAGTTAGTGGACCACAATAAATTAGCATGCTATACTAGTTTCGAGTGACAGCAGGACGTTTTTATGGGCGTTACTAAAAAAAGGTTGTTGTTTACTGCAATAACTAGGTTTTAGAGTTACAATAATTGCTACAGCGTTCACTTGAATTCTGACTGTAAATGTGAGAGTGATAAGCGTAATCGCATTCTTATCGATTTGCTTAGTGGTGCATTGCATGTGGACGTCCACATTGTAAGTGATTTCTGCGATAATAATGGAGTACAAAAACGCGAAATTGTAGCAGCGTGAGACGCGTGTATACTCAAACTACGGGAATGCATACACGGACTTTGCCAGAATTGGAATAATATATAGGTATCAGAAATAACAGTGTATTAATTAGTAGTTTAAGCAAAAAACCTGCCCCATTTCATTATGTTTGTCCAACACGCAATATATTACACGTTATGAAAGGTAAAGCAAATCCTGTTCGGGTCTGGGTGGCCTCTGGAGGTTCCAGGAAGCACTGGATCCCAAATTTCAAGACAATCGGTGCATGAAGGTGACTAGTTTTTCGGCCCAACACACCGCCCGGCTTTACTCTCCAGTAAGTATTTTTGGTACTCATTTCTATTAGAGACTGAGTCGTTCCCAGGACCACATTGCCGCCGGAAGGATTATGCCAATGAAAAATTCCAACGAACCCATCTGTAACCGAACACGCGACCTTCTGGTTGTAGCGCAATGCCTCAACAAGCTGAAATACACAATATGGTGATGGATATTGTGCTGTTCTCAGGCATTAAAGCCACAGTGCTTGTAATTCCTAGTGCCGAATTTCAAGGCTTAGTACGTTCTTCCAGCAATACCTCGCAAGTGTTCTTATTGCTTGAAGAAGTTAAGGAATGTCAGAATCTTAAATCAGCAGATAAATTATAATGCGCCAGTTTTTATTTTTTCCACGAGTTGTGTCCACATATGTCATTGACACACTCGATTATTAATGAGATTTGTGCACGAAAGTATTACACTTTCAGTAAGATTTGATTTCTTCAGTTATTGTTCCATGTAGGAATTGGAAGTTCTGGCTATGCGAGATCTCATACACTCATTGTCTCCTTCACAGTTCACGGTATTTAACAACGCCTTCTTTGTGTTTGATTATATGACGAAGAATAATTTAGATTTAAAGCTGAAACGAAAGGTAATCGTCTCAAACTGTGGAGGTTCTAGAGAAAATACTGTTAACTGTCAGGCATAACAAACTGTAATGTAAAACTTTCCTTGTGAGGGAAGTGAAGACGCAGCCGTAATCATTCTTAACCGTTGCACGAGTTGGGGTGAGTGGTTAGCTTCAAGTCCCTACAAATTTTCGCTCCCCCCCCCCCTTAAAATAGTCACCGGTACACGTTAAATATGAGTACAGGACCAGTTCCGACACTCTGGAAGTGGGATAACTTATCATGTCCCAAAAGACTATGATGTTCCTACTCCTTGCAAAGCAAACAATTGTTACAAATATTCCATAACGTCGAGGAATCCGGACGACGTAGTAAACTTACACATCGTAGTTGAGATGCACGATTTTACGCCGGACATAGAAATGAAGTCAGTAATCTTAAAAAGTTCTTCCCGCGGGCTATCCTACGTTGTTGCGCACGAGGAAGTTTAGGGAACTGAACGAAATCAAATGTCGAGAACTGGTCTGTTTCAATTAACTAAAGAGATATGGCTTGTTTTGTTTCGGGGTAGGAAATAAATATAGTTTATTGCTATAGGAATTTTTGAACCCAAATCCGTTTATGGGAACGAATCAACTGAAGATTCTGACCCATAACTCGAGGCTGGCAAAGAATGTAGGCTTCTAGACCTATCATGATACAGCGCAGGATGTAAAGCAGTTGTGACAACATGAATGCCGATAAGTGATGAGGCACGTGCGGTGGACTGTAGTGTGGGTTTACCAACAGCAAGAGCATAGTTTAACCTATATTGTCCGGAACAGGTACACTTATTATACGAGGTAAATTTGCCCTTGTACTTCCCGTAAAGTTTTGTAGGCAGTGTGGACGCACTGCTCCAGTCACAACAGTTTTATTTCTTGACGTTTTATTGGAGCACCGGAACTCGGTGATGCTTAAATAAGATGAAATTTGAATTTTAATAACAGAAACATGTGATTGCGTGCACGTTGGCAAAACTTTCGCCAACATTACGAATATCGGTATTTGGATATTTGGCTTCCAGTATAATATAACACAGAGCCTTATGTTCCTGCTCTTCAGGAATGACTTGTAACTTGTTGGAAAATTGTGTGTGTGTGTGTGTGTGCAAGTTGTTTAATTTCATTTTGAAGGGAACTGTTTATTCAAATAAGGTGGAATATTTTACTTTTTGTCCAGAATTTTTTCCTTGCTTTGTGTGTTTTCAACTTTGCTATCTCTGTGCGTTTCACAAAATATTTTTACTGCTATGAGTGTTCCATTTCTTTTTTCTTCTATTTCTTTACGCACTGCAGTGACAGTTGTTGCTTTGTGCGAGATCTCTGCAAGTCCATTTTTCCATGCACTAAGCAAAGCTAGAAAAGCAATGGTATTATCTTGAAGACAAGCGGCTAAACTTACAGTCCGTTCAGCATGTAATACTTCAATCGGTCTCTGACATTAACTTTATTAAGTTTTTTTTACCTTACCTACGCCTTTTAAGGTGGGCCCGGTAGCGCAGTCGGTATAGCTACTGAGCTGCGGGCTAGACGGTCCGGGATCTAATCCCGGTAGGGACGAGATTTTACGCCCGTCCAGACCGGCCCTGGGGCCAACCCAGCCTCCTGTAAAATGGGTACAGGGTCTTTCCCAGGCGTAAATTGCGGCCGGGGCGTGCTGCTGACCACTCACCCCCTTATAGTGCCGCGGTCATGGAAGAGTAGAGCTATACCTCTACCCACCCTCTGGGCCACATTTGGCCTGTAACGGTAACACTTTACCTTTGTTACACCATTTAAGACACAGTAGTCACTGTATTCTAACACTTACACTTAATTTTAAAATATATCCATATATCCATATTTTGTCCACACAACCTAATTAAATTATTTATATTATTCTCTCATTCGTTGGACATTATTTCCTCGAGCACCATTTTTACAAATTTCTATCACTAATGCAGGAACTGAATGATTATGCACCTGCAATATGGATCGATGTCAGTCCCCAAAATATCGTGCCACAATTCAAGTGAAGGGATCGGAATAATAATGTGAGATTTTTTGTGGACAAAGCGACGTTGGGAGAAGTTTTTCTCACAGCACTTCGGCTTTCCCCTATCAGTAACGTACCACCAATACTCCGCACTCATCTTCGGCTTAGTCTGCTTTCACCAGAATACAAGTGGTCGAAGCCCGAGAACGTTGAATCAAAGCAGTGCCATCTCCGACATAGAAACGCACTGGATAGAACCTGCTGTCACGTCTGTCCTAAAGGAGTTACCGTAATTGCTAAGCTATGGTTCCATTAAGTAAACTGCATAAAGCGTCTCTTCTTATGGTGTATTCTTAACTGTACAGCAGATGGCTGTAACATGAAGATTCAAGTCTTGTGTCATGTTAACGCCGTATCGACAACTGTGTCCAGCTTCGGGGTCAAATAACTTCTTTTTATTCCAACACAAGGGGTTGTGTAAGTTTAAAATTCAGGGTCAAACAGACCACTTTGTTTAGAGTGTTTGGCCCTGAAGAGGGACACATTACACTTCTCCGAAACGTCGGTAACTGTGTGATGGTATGCAGTGCATAAACCCCAGAAGACTTCAATCAGCACCGCTCTGAGAACCTCAAAACTTGCACAGCTGTAGCATGTAATGGTCCTGTATTAACGTAATTGTTAATTGTAATTTCTTTCTGTTGCAGGTAAGGGAGCTTATTCATCATGATGGCCTCACTGAATCTCCATGCGGTTCTTCATTCTATCTCTGCCTTCTTGTTGGTCAGGACAAAGTCTGTAAGCTCCTTGGTTGTTGCATGATTGTGTTACTTCGGAGTAAGTTTCTTGAACGTGTTTTTGCAACATCTTCGCCTGAAAATAGTGAGATATGTCTGTACATAGGAGAGCAAGTGTCAAGCACTATTACAGCTAACATTTTCATAAGACCGTCGCATCGGTTAATGGTATTTTCCAGTTTCAGTTATCACATTAGGTAGGCCTGTATTATAGCAATCTTTAAAATGTGTACGCGTACTGAATTCTGGGGTTGGGATAACGGGTTGTTGATGTCGGTTGTTCGTATTTGATTGTAGAATTGATTTGAAATCCAATATAATTGACTGGAATGTGTTGTTGCTTAGGTTATAAAATGTAGAATTATGTCTGTTCTAAAATTGGGAAAAAAGTGCTGCCTCTTTCTTCAGGGTGATTATTTCATTCAAAGGATACTGAATTATTCACCTGAGACTAATTCAGCCACCCTGAAGACGGCGACAACACGATTGTCCGAAATGACGGAACAGTGTTATGATCATACACAGTCTAACGACCAAGAAATATTTTCTAAAACCCAACTCGAAAGCCTGAAATTTTGCAACTTGTATCTCGTTTTTATGTTTTAACATCTACATCAACCCTGCGTGTGAAATATACACGTAATAAACATGTGAAAGTGTAGACAGCTCTAGGCTTAAGTGACTATGAATGCCATAGTATTTGCCAATTTCTGAAATCAGATTACCGTAGTAACCAGAGGGATGCACGGAACGGCTCGGAAAGTGGCAACTTAAAAGGCGTCGTTGGCCATGTTGCCCATAGTACCATTTTTCCTTAGGATCAGTCTTTCAGTTTCAGCAGCTTAACGAACTTTAATCGGAGATATTCCAAACTGTTCTCTTCGTACTAAATGTAGATAAATTTTAACTGATTTTGTATCCTATAATTTAGTCCCCACTGTATTCGAGTTTTATACAATGTAGTAGGTTATTCTGCCTGCTCTAATTGCATCCCATGGTACTCTAATTTCATAAATAATACGCAGATTACTCAGGCCAGGACCCTTCACCTTCAGGTTGTGTTCTGATGCACCTGTCTCTGTAGTCCACTATGCCGGAATGTGTTATTTCTACAATGCTTGCAGTTGCGTCGTTTTGCTGTGTTTAAATGTCTAGACGTCCCCAGATCTCTCGCATCTGATACTTCGATTAGAAGCAATAAGAAATCCCTGAATTTCTTATGTTGGCAGGTTTGCCAGATCTGCTGTGAAAAGCCGCTCTTTCAAAATGTACACAGCACAAATGTATGGCTTTTTATTCTGTAGCTGTTGTAGAAAGAATGATGAACACTTCCTTGCTTTTATTCTTTAACAAAAACGAAAACAATTGCGACAGTAATAAAAGTAACAATAGAAGTGCTGCTCATGAAACTGTTTTAGAAAATCCGAGTATTGCTCAGTCATCACTCTACGTTGCAGGCACTATCCAACATTTTGTACCAGTATACATATACATGTTGCAGTACATCAGTAGCGCCATTAGGCATGGAGCATACGTACTGCCTTGTCATAAACACCAGCAGTGACAAGGCATTAACAGCCCTCAGACCACATTAAAGAATCACATAGCGTTATGAACGCACAACGTTGGGAAGTGAAACACACGTAGTTGAACCTGAATTATACGAACTACAATATGACGTACAAATTTCTGGTTCCTCTTTGTTGATTATCGCAGAGAATTTAATATTTCTACGTTTGTTATTCTTGTTTGCACATATAGCATTTAGTGAAAAGTTGATATGCGAATGTATGCAGTATGTGTCTGCATATAGCAGTGAGGCGACAAGCTTGAAAGGAAAAATGTGACAGGGAGTGAATTCTTGAGTTGCTGCTTTGAAGAATTCTATCGGCATTTACTCGTACCTCGTCGTAAATATGTATGAAATATAACAATGAATTATTATTTTTTTTGGCAGCAATTAAAGTAAAATTTTTACATGTCAGTAAAGTAATAGAATATGGTTGCTCTTATGATAGACAAGCGAATAATAACGATAGCGTGGAAAATTTCAACCATGTCTTCAGATTGAAAATTGTTATACATTAATTATTTACTTGAATGATCTTGTGTTTCTGTATTTTAGTAGTCGTATCGACACAATTTGAGGAAGCCTGCTATTGGTGTTATGAGGTGGAATTAAAAACAAATGAGCAGAGCAGATCATTGTCTAGAGTAATGTGAACGCTTGTCCCGTTATGCTACTTAGAACCATGTGAACAGAGCAAGTACATGCCAATTAAAATGGGAAAATTAGAAACCTGTTTTTATAACTTCCGGAAGATATTTAGAAAAATTTAGAATCGTATTGTTTGTGCAGAATTCTCAGGAATATATTACAGTTTTGTCCATGATGGTAATTTTTTTCAGGCTTTAATTAATTTGTTGCAAGAAAGGTGAAATTTTACTTCCTAGATTCGTATTTATAAAAAAAATGTACCATTATTATGAACACTGGCAGGAGAAATCCTTGCTTGTTTTCCGTTAAGAAACGATCAGCGTAATTGTATGAGGCACTTAAGCCTCTAAGGCAACCCGCATCTTTATACCAATAATGTCGTGAGTTTTGGGGTAATTCGTATGTACAGCTTTTATCCGTTTGAAAGTTTCCAGATTCACGCGAAAGATAGACCTAGTTATATCAATTAATATCATCATGTTTTCCTAACAGTTTCAAAATTTTGCTGTAGGTAGTGGCGTTTAGCAATATCTTACCGCCTTTTCTATAAAGTTACTATCAAAAGCAATACTTATCTATTCACC